>Ga0308309_10001036_pt1 | contig 16647 bp, 11 predicted proteins | sample HubBroMetageWFT5_FD_192491 | JGI IMG/M metagenome (GOLD analysis project Ga0308309, IMG submission 192491) | Warmed and freeze-thawed soil microbial communities from the Hubbard Brook experimental Forest, New Hampshire - Hubbard Brook CCASE Soil... | ecosystem: Environmental > Terrestrial >...
GACCTCAACGGTCTCGAATTGCTTCGCGAAATTCGCCGCCGCGATCCGCAGCTATCCATCATCCTCATCACTGCCTTCGGCTCGATTGATATGGCTCGGGCGGCGTTCAAGGGAGGCGCGCAGGACTACATCACCAAGCCGTGGTCTAATGACGAGTTGATCGCCCAGATTTCCCTGGCGATCGAAGGCCGACGCCTCCGCGACGAAAATGTTCAGCTCAAGCGCGCGCTGAAACAGCGCTACAATTTCCCCAACATCGTCGGCAAAAGCGACAAAATGCAGGCGGTCTTCGATCTGGTCAGCCAGGTCGCGCCGTCACGTTCGACGGTTCTGATCTCGGGGGAAAGCGGAACCGGAAAAGAAGTGATCGCGAAAGCGATACACTCGGCATCCACCCGTGCCGACAAGGCGTTCATTCCTGTCAATACGGGTTCGATCCCCGTGGACCTGCTCGAGTCGCAACTCTTCGGCCACGTGAAGGGCGCGTTTACCAGCGCGGTCGCTTCAAAGAAGGGCCTGTTCGAAGTCGCCGACCAGGGCACGATTTTCTTCGACGAAATATCCACAGTCAGCCCGGAAACGCAGGCTAAGCTCCTGCGCGTGATTCAGGAGCGCGAATTCATGCGCCTGGGCGGCACAGACACGATCAAAGTGGACGTTCGCATCCTGGCGGCCTCTAACGAGGACTTGACCAAACTGGTTCGCGAAGGCCGTTTCCGCGAGGACTTGTTTCATCGCTTGAACGTGATCTCGCTCCATCTTCCGCCGCTGCGCGATCGCAAGGAAGACATCCCGCTCTTGATCGGCCGCTTCCTCGAACAATTTTGCCGCGACAACGGTAAGCCACCGCGCATGTTTACGCATGCGGCCATGAAACTTCTGATGGATTACGACTGGCCCGGCAATGTTCGCGAACTTGAGAACGTAGTCGAGCGTGCCGTTGTTCTCTCGACGCACGAATCCGTGGATGCGGACCTGCTTCCCGAGCCCGTTCGTACTCGCGAAATCGTTCGTGGCGTCCGTTTGCAGCTTGCGGAGTTTTTGCCTCCGCTTCCGGGGCAGGTAGGCGCATCCGGCGCGGCGCCGTCGCTTTTTGAAATCCTGGAAGAGGTCGAGCGCCGCATCATCGTGGACATGCTGGAGCGCACCAACTGGAATCAGACGGAAGCTTCCGAGCGTTTCCAGGTGCCGCTCTCGACGCTCAACCAGAAAATTAAGCGCTTGGGCATTGAAACTCGCCGGCGCGCGATGTCCCCGCGCGGCGCGGGTGCTTATGCCGAAGACCCCGCCGAATTCACTACCGGCAAGTAAATCTTCCCATATCGGGGCGCGATCATCGCGCACTAGCCTAGGCGTTCCGCGAGCGATAGCGTCCGACGTCAATATGCCGCGCACCGCCTGGGTGTATCGGGTCTCAACGTGTAAGATAGTCCCGCCTAGCTATCCATCTGGTAAGCGCGATCGTTCGCAATGGGGGATTTTCGCTGGCCCTAGCCGGCTCATCTCGCACCGAAACCGTCGGTTCGGCTGGCGAAGGGCTGCGCCGGGAGCTCGGTCTTGGTTCCGCCGCGGCAGCCGTTGCTGGGGAAGCCATTGCCGTCGGTATATTTCTCACTCCGGCTGGCATGGCCAAATCGCTTGGTTCGCCGTTCTGGCTGCTCGTGGTCTGGCTCGTAATCGGAGCGATGACGCTTAGCGGTGCGCTCTGCTACGGCGAACTTGCCGGCCGGTTTCCCAGCGCCGGCGGAGCCTATGTGTACCTACGCGAGAGTTTCGGTCCACGCATCGCGTTTCTCTACGGTTGGATGAGCCTGCTGGTTCTCGATCCTGGACTCACAGGCGCATTCGCCACTGGGCTCGCTTCATATGCGGCATACATTTTCCATTGGTCGCCGCTGGCGATAAGGATTGCCGCGATTGCCGCGATCTGGTTCTTGTGCGCCTTGAATATATTCAGCACGCGCATCAGCGCGGGTTTCCTCCGCTGGATCACCTGGCTGAAATTTGCGGTGCTCGCGACTCTCACCGTTTGGGCCCTGGCCTTTCGTCTCGGTTCCTGGTCGAATTTCCTCCCCTTCGTTACGCAGCGGCCCGGAGCACTTCCGCTCGCGCCAGCACTTGGAGCCGCACTTGTCGGAGCATTTTTCTCCTTTGGCGGCTGGTGGGATGCCGTGAAAATCGGCGGCGAAGTTCGCGATCCTGGGCGCACGTTGCCTCGCGCGTTAGCTTTGGGCGTGATCGCCGTGACGATCGTTTACGTCGTCATCAGCACGGTCTTCATCTATCTTGTGCCGATTGAAAAAGTAGGTTCCAGCACTACCTTCGTCGCGCAGGCCGGCGAAGTGCTGTTCGGTCACGCAGGCGGAGTTATCTTCGCTGCCATCGTTGTAGTGTCCGTTTTGGGGAGCCTGGCCGCTTTTATGATCTCCGCCCCTCGCGTTTATTACGCGATGGCCGGCGACGGGCTCTTCCTCAGATCCGTGGCTCAGACGCATCCGCGTTTCGGCACGCCCGCGCGCGCTGTAGCCGTCCAGGGAATTATTGCTTCGGCTCTGGTCGCCGTCGGCTCTTTCGAACAAATCGTCGCGTATTTCTTTTTTGTCGTCATTTTCTTTCTCGGTCTCACGATCGCAGGCTTGTTTATGCTTCGCCGCCGCCCCGCGCAATCCGAATCAGCGGTCCTCACGCCTGGCTATCCGATTACGCCCATGGCGTTTCTTGCTCTTGTGGCCGCGATGCTTGCGCTTCTCGCAGTCCGCAGCCCCCGCGAAGCGGCTCTCGGTTGCGCGGTCGTGCTGGCAGGTTGGCCCGTGTACACCTGGATAGCAAAATAATCCAGCGCGCGAGGCGGCTATGGCGAAGGGCCTTGGGCGGCTTCCTAGCTGGCTATAACCATCGCTGACGAAGGCTTGCATCAGAATGGACGACAAAGAGAAAATGGCCAACATGACTGCAGATCCTAAATTAGACCAGCATTCGACAAAGATCCGCATCACCGAAGACGCCGATGCCACCGGCGAGCTCGCCGCTGCTTACGATTTCTGGCGGGCCGGCTCCGGACGCACGCAAGTTCCGGGGATCATCAAGTGCTTCGGCGCGCGTCCCGATTTTCTGCGCCAAGTCGTCGAGTTCTCCAACAAAGTCCACTTCTCCGAAGGTCACCTCACCCGCCGCCACAAGGAAATGATTGCCAGTTACGTTTCCTTTCTGAACCGGTGCCCGTATTGACTGGACAGCCACGCCTACTTCCTGCGTGTTCAGGGAGCCACCGATCAATGCGTTGCGGCAATCCTCGAAGGCAAGCTCGATGAAGCCGGCCTGACGCTGGCCGAGCGTGCTCTGATGGTTTACGTCGAGTTGATCACCAGGGATGCGGCGCGATCCACCCAAGCGGACGCCCAGAAATTGCGCGACGCCGGATGGAAAGAAGAGCAAATCGCGGAGGCCGTTTACATCACCGCGCTCTTCGCCTTCTTCAACCGCGTGGCAGATGCGTTCGGCGTGCCTTCACAGGATTACCTAACCAAAGGCAGAATGACTCCGTAGCAATCACTGTTGAGCAGTCGCTTCGTCGCGCGTTTCTTGGACCGTGGCTACCCGCGAAGCCCCGTGGCGACAACCTGAGTTCGAGCCTTTCCTATCAAGCCGGTATTCCCTTCCGCCTGCCATTTACGAACTTTCTTCTTGACGCCTCGGACTTCTATGTGTAGAGGTAGAAGTGCGACAGGTAGAACATCTATATGTGTAACCTGCCGAAACGAGAGGGCCCTCTCGACTTCGTGGTTCAGGAGTTCACGATGGAACGCCTTAGGTCCGCCAGCATTAGCATCCGCATTCTGAAGCCAATTCTCGTGTTCGCCATGTTTCTAACTATATTTGTTGCCCCTCTGGCAGCTGCGCAGCAACACAGCGGATCAATCGTTACAGGCTGCGTGGTCACCGACCTGCCGAGGGAGCGCTACCAGACGCCTCGTCCTGCGGCGCTGGTTCGAGCAACGGCGGAACACCGCCGCGATGGGTACCATGAAAACCAGGAGGGCATTTCCGTGGTTGCAGCAAGCGGTGGTACGCCCGACTACCACAAGGCGCGAAAATTATTTGAACGGGCCGCCAGTAAAGGGTACGCGCCAGCGCAAGTCAATCTCGCGATTGCGTATTTCGAAGGATGGGGCACCAGACAAAATTACGGCGCCGCGCTGCACTGGCTGACGCTCGCGGCCAGTGGAGGAAATGCGCGCGGCCTTTTTGATCTGGGCCTGCTGTATTTCAAAGGCTGCGGAGTCCGCCAGGACAATGCCGAGGCCCTCGGTCTTTTTCGTGAGGCGGCTGAGAAGGGCGACTCGGGGGCGCAAGCCGACCTCGGATACATGTACGACCACGGAGTCGGTGTACCGGAGGATCGGGCGGCAGCCGCGGCTTGGTATCGAAAAGCAGCGGAGGCGGGCGAGGCGCTCGCGCAAAACAACCTGGGCGACATGTATTGTCAGGGCGACGGCGTACCACTCGACTATGCGGAAGCCTTTCACTGGTTTCAAAAAGCAGCCGAGCAAGGCCAGACGGGCGCAGAGATCATGCTCGCACACATGTATGCGCAGGGCCGCGGGGCAGAAGTGGATCTCGAGACCGCTTATGCGTGGGTGATGGCGGCGTCTCTCGCAGGGGACTCGCGCGGGCAGGAACTGATTTCGTCGCTGAAAGCGCGTCTAGCTAGGGAAGAAATCGCGCGTGCTGAGGATCGAGCGAGAAAACTGCTTCTAGCAGCGGAATCGAATCCTCCGCAAGTGGCTCTTCTTCCGTAAAATCGGGTGTGAACTGTGGAGAGCTAAGGTTCAGCAGATGGCGGATGAGGGTTCGGTCCCGGAGGACTATCAGGAGTGAAACCGATGCGCTTCAGCATTGGAGAAATTTCTGGATTTGACATGAACAGTTTCCACAACAGGCCCGTGCGATAATTTTCAACGATCACCGTGATGGGCGCTTGGTTGAGCCCCATGTAGATCGGCGCAAACCAATCGTGGTCAAGATTGAATGCATCGCGAGGGCCATAGATTCCCCACAGACGATCTCCCAGATCGCGATAGAAATGCTTGAGCGCGGCCATTGAAGCTTCGGGAATGTACGGAAATGACGCGAGCGCGCCGGTAGGCGTCATAGTTCCAGTGTCATTGTTGGGATCGGGCGCGTGGGGCACATAGCCCCACGGACCGTCGCTGGCCGTGAGGCCCCACGAGTCTGGTCCGTAACCTTTGTGATGTTCCGGGTTCTCGACGCAGTAAGCGCGATTGATCAATGCCAAGTTGCGGCTGTTTTCGAAGTAATCCGTGAAGCGGTCGCGGATTCCGCGCGGGTCAAATCCCATGTAGGAATAGTGCGCGAAGAAGAGCGGGTTTCCTTCTTTCGTGCCGACGTCCAGCTTGATTCCGTAAAAGGTTTTGCCATTTAGAAAGTCGTTGTCCCTGAAGCTGACTCCCGCCCCGTCGGCCCAGCCCGTGTAATAAAGGCTGGCTGGCACGGAATGAGTCGGCGAAGCGATCGCGAGGAGATACACGATCATTACTTCGTTGAAGCCTGTGAGGCGGTGATGGATGTACCACGACCAGTGCGGCGACCAGTGCCAGTAAAGCGCGTCACTTTGCGGCGACTGGCGATACCAATCCCATTCCACGGTTTCCCAGAGGTGTGAGATGCGACCATACAGAGACTTCTCCTGGTTGCTGGATTGATTGAGATATCGGCGCGCAGTTAAAAGTCCTTCCATCAGGAAAGCGGTTTCGACCAGGTCCCCGCCGTCGTCGAACATGTCAAAGACTGGTAGGCTGGCGCCTGTGGCGTCGTCCATGAAGTGAGACCACGCGCCGTGATAGCGCGGAGCTTTTTCCAGGAAGCTGACGATCTTGTTCAGGCGCTCGATCCCGTGCTCGCGAGTGATGAAGCCTCGGTCCATTCCCACAATCAATGCGAGTATGCCGAAACCACTTGCGCCCGTGGCGACGATGCGGTCATCGCCGGGAATATTTTCTCGCGTCATGCCAGAGTGCGGTCCGGAGGATTCCCAGTAATAGCGGAAACATTCGGTCTGCAGCATCGTAAGCAGCTCATCATCGGTGAGTGGCCGCGTGGACGCGCTGGCGGCAGGGGACATCGGCGACAGGACCCCATCGGAAGTGGATGCAGCGATCTTGTAGGACGCAGTTTGATCGGTCTTGCCTAGGAAGTCGGTGTATCGCTGCAAGCCGCGTTCCTGGATTCCGATGGGTGCGTAGAAGTTGCCGTCGAGAGAGCGATAGATTACATAATGACGGAGGCGATCCGAGGCGACCGGCTTCCACGCAATATCAATGTGGCGCTCGTAACCAGTTGCCGTGACACCTCCTGGTGCCGGCAGTGCCGTTGGCGAGGCTACGGTCTGCGAAGATTCGATGGCGATCTGGTCAATGATCAAAGTGTGTGGCGCAGCATCGGCGGAAGACTGTGAAAAAATCACCTTGCCTAGGTGACTGGCTTCGAAAGGCCGAATAGAAGCCGTCGTGAAAGCCCGCAACGGTATCTTGATGCGAACCCACCGGGCGGCTGGCAGACCGGCGGAAAACTTCGCGAGTGGAAGCGGGCCAGAGAAATTCTGCCCGATATCCTCGATCCGTACGAGCGGCAGATCCGCCGAACCTATGCGCTGGGGACCAAAGCACCAGAAAGAAAGCACGTCGCCTTGAAAACGAATCTCGCGATTGCGGAATTTGACCACGTCAATCTGCGCCGCCCAACCGCCGCTGGGCTGAGAAGTCCATTCGAGGCGCAGGGCATTCGGCGGCGTGAAAAATGTATGAGTCTCGACCGGAAGCTTGCCATCAAGAAGCGTCAGCAGGCTTGGCGCGGTGGCTTTGCCGGCACTATAGAAATAAGAATCGGGCGTCAGGCTATTGTCGAAAAAAACGTGCCGATAATATTCGGTATCTGCGCGAACCGAAGCGGCAACCACCAATAACAGCCCGAGCACGGCAAGTCGGAGCAGTTGCACAGTCGCAGGAATTCCCGGGTCCCGGTGAATCGCCATTTTTCGCAGCGAGCAGATCATTAGCAAGCTCTTCCCCCAGCACAAGAATAGTCGAACCACAGATTCTTAGCGCACGCCTCCCTCGAATCCAGATATCAGAGATACGAATCGTTGACAACCAAAAACCTGATATTTATACTTCGCAACATAAGCAGTTAAACGATTTAGCTGGGAGGAGGCATAGTTTGGGTGGACCGCCCCCCCCAGCGTGGGGTGATAGATGAAAACTTCTAAAATTCTTCTCGGCTGGGCAATCCTAGTGTCTTTTTTTAGCCTGTTTCCCGCGGCAGCACGGGCGCAGTATCGCGCGGGCTTGCAGGGAGTTGTTCTCGATGCGCAGGGAGCCGTCGTCGAGGGCGCAACCATCACACTGAAGAACGTAGACACGAATCGTGAGCAGGAGACAACCTCAACGGCCGGCGGGGTCTATACGTTGTCAAGCCTTCCGCCCGGCAATTACACCGTGACGGTGGAAAAGACGGGCTTCAAGAAGAACATCCTGGAAAATGTATCGATCGCGGGCGAACAAATCCAGGCTTTGAATATCACGTTGGAACTCGGTGTGGTCACCTCGTCGGTGACCGTGAATGCGTCCGAGGCCGCCGCGATTGATACAGAAACGGGACAAGTGGGAGGAACGCTTTCGTCAAACGAAGTACAGAACCTCCCTTCCTTTGGCCGGGATCCGTTTCAGCTGTTGCGGCTTGCGCCAGGCGTTTTCGGCGACGGCGCCCACAATAACGGCGGCGGATCGCAAAATATTCCCGGCAGCGCCGGGCCCGGGGGCACCAGCGCGACGAGCAGCATTTTCCAGATCGAAAACCAAGTTCAGGCTTTCGCCGGCGGGCAGCGCAACGAAGCGAACAGCTTTCAGGTTGACGGCGTTTCGGTGAACAGTCTGGATTGGGGCGGGGCGGCGATTATTACGCCCAACGAGGAATCGGTTAAGGAAGTCCGAATTACGTCTAACTCTTACGACGCGGACCTAGGCCATGGCAGCGGTGCCCAGGTAGAAGTAGTTTCGCAGAATGGCACCAACAGCTATCACGGCAGCGCCTTTATCAAGATTGATCGGCCGGGGTTGAACGCTTTCCAGGCGTATAACGGCCCCAGCAGTCCGGGCGCGGATGAGCGCGTAAACAACCGTTTCAATCAGTTCGGCGGTAGCGTTGGCGGACCGATCATCAAAAACCGTGTGTTTGTGTTCTTCTCATATGAATCACTGAGAAATAATTCCGTAGAAACCTCCAACCAGTGGGTGGAAACGCCACAATACCTCACAGCAGTGCAAGCCCTGGGGGCGCCATTCCTTTCATCCGCTATTCTCGGTTTCCCTGGTGAAGGTGCGTCGTTTAGTAAGGTGCTTCCGTCCACTTGTTCGCAGGCAGGGTTTACGACGGCAGGAAATTGTCAGCCGGCGGGAACAGGCCTGGATATCGGCTCTCTATTGACCAGTCCCCGCGGATCGCTGGATCCGACTTTTGGAACGGCTGGAACACCGAACGGCATCGGCAGCGGACTGGATGGCATACCGGACATCGAATTTGTGCAAGCGACCAATCCGACCACTATTACCGACTCGCAATACAACGGCCGGCTGGACTACCAGGTCACGAAGTCGGACTTGGTTACTTATAGCATTTACTGGGTACCAACCGCGACCACCAGCTTTAACGGCAATATCCGTCCAGCGAATTTGTTTCACCACAACCCGCTCAACTACGCTCAAGCCTTGGTGTGGAACCACACTTTTGGTTCAACCTTGATCAATGAAGCGCGATTTAACGTTTCGCGTTGGTATTTCGACGAACTGGCGAGCAATCCGCAAGAGCCGTGGGGACTGCCGCAAGGCACTATTACGGGATTACCCGGAAGCTTAAACAATATTAACCAGATCATATTCGGAGCCAACGGTCCGGGGATCTTCTTCAAGACCGGATACAACATACGGGACACGGTGACGAAGGTCCTGAACAGGCAGTCTCTGAAATTCGGCGTCGACATTTACAAGGAACAGAACACCCAGGTTCAAGGACCGGGCGCGCGCCCGACCTACAACTTCAATGATCTTTGGGACTTCGCGAACGATGGCCCTGTCCAGGAAAGCGGCAACTTCAACCCTGTTACCGGAGTGCCCACGACGCTCACGAGTTATGTTCGCGACAACGACATTGCGCTGTTCGTGCAGGACGATTACAAACTGAAGCCGAACCTGACCGTGAATCTCGGTCTGCGTTGGGAATATTTTGGCCCCTTCCACGAGAAATTTAACAACCTCGGCAGAGCCGTGCTCGGGCCGTCACCGGAGGAACTGGCGGATATTAGCGTCAAGCTGGGGGGCAACCTCTACAAGGCCGACCACCATAATTTTGGCCCGCAAATTGGTTTTGCGTGGAGCCCAAATTCGCTGCCTCTTCTCCACCATGACTTTCAGAACCGGTTAGTCGTGCGCGGAGGATTCGGAATTGGCTATAACCGGACGGAAGACGCTATTCCGCTAAACGCTCTCATGAACCCTTCTCCAATCTTCGCAAGTTTCGGCATCATCGCCGGATCGAACATCGTCTATGCCGCGCCGTCTGATCCGCATCAATTCGCACCGTATCCGGCCAACCCAAACGCAAAGCTTACCTTTGACCCCACTACGAACATCCCGACGAGCGGCGCGCCCATTACTTTGAACGCGCTTCCTAGGAACCTGCTTTCGCCCTATACCTATCGCTACTCCCTGTTGACGCAGTACGACCTAGGGCACAGCATGGTTGCGACGGTGGGCTACCAGGGCAGTTCATCCCATCGTCTTCTCCGATGGAACTTCAACGGGCAAATCCTTTTCGAACCGCAAAATCCCCAAGTCAACAACCTCCGTTTCTGGACGGATGACGTTGACGGGAACTACAACGCGCTGCTGACCGAACTTCAGAAGCGTTTCTCGCATGGATTCCAATTGGACGCCCAATACACGTTCAGTCGAGCTATGGACGATGCGTCAACCAACTTCTACTTTGACGCGTTTCCGTTCAATGCCAAGGCGGGATACGGCCCTTCGGACTACGACGCCAAGCACAACTTCAAGTTGTGGGGGTTGTGGACTCCACAGATTTTCAAGGATCGGCAAAGTTGGGAGGAGAAGGTGCTTGGTGGATGGACATTCAGCGGAATCTGGAATGTGCATTCCGGTTTTCCATGGACGCCGCTCTACAATGTTCAAGTCGTCGGTGACCCCAATACCTGCAGTTTGATCTTTGAGAACAGCGGGTATTGCAGCGTAAGACCGGCCGCTTACTTGGGCGGCGCTGGCACCGACTACAGCAACTCTACTTTCAAGAAGCAGCTTGGGAACTTTCCGAATGGTCCGACGGCATATTTCACTCCGCCGACTCTCACGACGACTGGCATTCCGCCAGTACCAGGAGTCGCGCGCAATTCGTTCCGCGGCCCGCGGTATTCTTCCGTGGACTTTACACTTGCCAAAGCCTTCGGGTTGCCAAGCGCCAAGGTGATTGGCGAAAATGCGAAACTGGAAATTCGCGCCAATTTCTACAATCTGTTCAACCAAGTCAATCTCGGCCCTCTCGGCAACCAAACCATTGGAAACATAGCGCTGACTACGACCGGTCAGACTGTGAGTGGAAACACTACTTTCGATCAAGCCCAATTCGCATTGGCGGGCCGCGTGATCGAAGCTCAAGCGCGATTTAGTTTCTGAGTAAATAATCAGGCAAGGGCACGGGTTGCCGTGCCCTTGCCTACCCCCGCTCATCGAAAAACCTGCCGGATCTGTTCGGCTACATAGCTTCCGCTGCTTGCTCATCCACATGGTGTGTGCAAGGATGTGCGGTCAGGTGCCCCATGCCGCGCTCGCCACGGGTCAAAAATAAAACCGATCGCGATCCTTCCGCCGCCAACCTAAAGGACGTGGCCGAGTATCTTGGACTGTCGTCGGCGACCGTGTCCATGGTCATGAACCGTTCGCCCGCCGCAAAATCGATTCCTCATCACACACAAGAACGTGTGCGCGCCGCAGCGCGAGAATTGAACTACCGGCCGAACTTCATGGCCAAATCGCTGCGGCAAAAGCGCAGTTTCACGATCGGTGTGATGGTTCCGGAAATCAGCGAAGGATATGGAGCGTCGGTGATGTCTGGCATCGAAGACCACTTGCTGCAAGAAGGATATTTCTACTATGTGGTGAGCCACCGGCACCGGAAGGATTTAATCGAAGAGTATCCGCGATTGCTGCAGATGCGATCCGTTGAAGGATTGATTGCGGTGGACACTCCCTGCCGGGAGAATAAATCGCAGCATGTCGTGGCGGTCTCCGGGCATCAAAATGTTCCGGGAGTGACGAACATCGTGCTCGACCATGCCTTGGCGGCGAAATTGGCGATGGAACATCTGTTTGCTCTCGGTCACCGCCATATTGCGTTTATCAAAGGGCAGGAGTTCAGTTCCGATACCGCAGTGCGCTGGAGAACGATGCAAAAATCAGCCGCACTCCTGGGTTTGAAGATTGATGAATCTCTGGTTGCACAGCTTGTCGGTGAGGTGAGCAGCCCCGAACTCGGCTACTACGCCACACGGAAGATTTTGGCGGCGCAGCGGCCGTTCACCGCGCTGTTCGCGTTCAACGATATTTCGGCGATCGGAGCGATCCGCGCGCTAACGGAAGCCAACCTGAGGATTCCGGAGGAAGTCTCGGTGGTAGGCTTCGACGATATTCAAAGCGCGGCATACCAGAATCCCGCGCTAACCACTGTGCGCCAGCCGTTGCGCGAAATGGGCGTTATCGCCGCCGAAACTTTGCTGCAAAGAATCACTGCGCCGGCCGCCGCGCCCTATCCCAGCTCGATCATCGTGAAGCCCACGTTGGTTGTGCGAGCCAGCACGGCCCTTGCCCGCGAGACCAGCTGAGTGCTTCGCAATTCTTCGACGCGTTGACGATAGCCAAAGGCGCGTTAGCGAATTTCGATAACAACGAGCGCTTTGGGTGCCAGATGTAACGCGAGGCCGCCGTTACGGACCGTGATGGATTCAGGCGGAGGCAATTGCGCCGCGGCTTTGAGTGCTTGAATTTGCGCTTGCGTTGGATGGGCGGGGCTGCCCATCGCGACGTAAGCATTAGTGAGCGACCCGTGATCCGCATCCAGACGGTACACTGTTGCGCGGCGATTCCCCTTTAGCGAATCGAATTGCAGATCGACGTCCTTCGGTTCTCCGCTCGCTTCCGGCGCTGACAAGTTCCAAACAGCGATCACGAACGATCCATCCTTGCGGCGAGTGACTAAAATATCGTCCGCGCTTTCGGGGATCCTCACATCACCCAGATGATGGAGCATTTTGAAGGCATTAAAAGCAGGTTTGGGCAAGCCATCTTCCGCCATCAGTCCGTACCCGCCATAGAAGGGACGCTTCACGACGCCTTGTTCCTCGAACACGTCGGAAAATGTCCAGTAACTCATCATGTCCGTCAGTCCGTCGCACTGCCGGATCGTGTCCGCCATCCAAGGGCCCATATAAATCGAGTCGGTCACGTCTGTTTCGTTCATGTAACTTGCATTGTACTCGGTCCAGATCAGCGGCAACTGCGGGCGCGCCGAGGCCTTGATCTGCTCGTGCACTTTTTTCACTGCGCGGCACACCATTTGCGTTCGAGGAATTTTCTCGTCGGTGCCGAAGACATCTTTGGCGCTATCGTTGCCGTACACGTGACTGGAGACGAAGTCTACCGGAACATTGTTTTCCGTAGTGTGCTGAATGAAACGATCGGCCCAGGCAGCTTGTGCGGTTGCCGGCCCTCCTACTCTGAGTCGCGGGCTGACATTTTTCAGCACGCGGGCGGTAGAGTCGTATAGCTGATAATAAGTCTGCTCCTTAGGGGCGCCGGCCCAAAAATCCAGGTTGGGTTCGTTCCAAACTTCAAAATACCATTGCGAAACCTCATCAATGCCGTAACGGGCGATAAGGTGTTTTATAAACTGCTCGATGAGCTGCCCCCAGAGATTGTAATCTTTCGGAGGCGATACATTCGGTTTGTACCAAAACGGATGAAGGTCGTTTTCCGCCGCAAGTTTCTTCGGCATGAAACTGAGCTCGACGAAGGGGCGGACTCCGCCTTTCAGCAGGCCGTCATAGATTTGATCTACATAGGAAAAATTGTAAATCGGTTTGCCGGAAGCATCTTCGTCATACACTCCCACCTCGTCGTGGAAAATTGCGTGAAAGCGCACGTATTTGAAATCGGTGGCGTTCTTTACTTCGCGCAAGTCATCTCGATAACTCTCGCGCAGGGCAAGGGCCGCGCGCCCAGAGCCAAACATTTCTTCCCAAAAATGAGGGAAAGGTTGGCCTTTTGCGCGCAGGTTAACTTGTATCGTTTCGGCCGGATGGGCATCTTGCGGCGTTGCGTCGATCTGTGAAACAGCTAGGACGAGTGAGAAACCGCAAACTAGATAGACGAGCAGGCGTCGCTTCATCGGCCACCACCTCACAGAACGCTAAACAACGAGAGCAGGCAATTTAACACGCGGCAGTTCCTGGCGCGCGAAGCCTTTCGCAAACAATCCAAGTATAAACAAATTAACTAAATCGATTAACTAAAGCAGTTTCTTTTATCACTGCCAGCCGACACTGTCAAGATTCTTGTACGGTGCCAGGCCTGCCGCCGCTCGCCATGCTCGGCGGACGAGTTTGGTCCGCACGCCTGGCGCCGGCTTCAGCACGCGACGGCGGCCCCCATTGAACCGGCTGGCCAACGTCGCTCGGTCCGAGCCGGTCATAGTCCGCGTCCGCATCCACTGCTATCAATCGCTTACGCGCTCGTCATATACTTCTCGTCTCGAGTCTCGGTGATGCTGCGAAGACATCGCATTGAAGGGTCCCGTGAAGCGCTGGGCAAAAATTCTGCTGGCAGTCACCGGCTTCACTGTCTTAGTGATCGTGGCGATTCCGCTTTTCGTGAACGCCAACACCTTTCGCCCTGCCATCGAAAAACAACTCAAAACCGTGTTCGGCCGAGAGGTGAAATTCGGCGACCTGAGCCTGTCCGTTGTCTCCAGAAGCTTAGTCGCCAAGGATCTCAGCGTCGCCGACGATCCCGCATTTAGCGAGGCTCCATTTCTGACCGCCAAGGAACTTCGTATCGGCGTTTCGCTGCGGCCGCTGATTTTCGAGCACCAAGTAAATCTGCGTAGTTTTCGGATAGAATCGCCGCAAATCACCGTGATTCGCGACGCGAACGGTACGTGGAATTTTTCCAGCATCGCGCGTGGCGCGGCGACCAGCCCGGCGGCTGGCGGCGCTGGCGTGGCCCCAGGTTTGGCAATCTCAAAAGGTGCCGCACTCGCACTTTCCGATCTCTCGGTTGGAAGCATTATGATCGAAGATGGCCGCGTAACGATCGCCAGCCTTCCCGCGCACGACCAGCCCAGCGGCTACGAGCACGTGAATCTTGGCGCGCGCGATTTTTCGTTCGCCTCGCGGTTTCCGTTCGAACTCAGCGCGAAGCTCCCCGCCGGAGGCACTATCAGCGCGACTGGCCGCCTAGGCCCGATTAATCGCAACGACGCAGCGGCCAGTCCGGCCGACGCGCAGGTCTCGGTGAAGGCCCTCGACCCGGTCGCCGCGGGATTTCTCGACTCCCACGCTGGCGTGTCGCTCATCGCGGACCTTGACGCGCACATAGTGTCCGACGGACAAACGCTCACGACTGACGGCACCGTACACATCGTCAATCTGATACTTCGCAAGGGCGCTACGGCCGCGCCGAAGCCTCTCGACCTTAGTTACAGTGGCACCCATCGTCTGAAACAGAGCACCGGTGAGATCCAGGACGCCACCGTAAAGGCCGGCGACGCCACAATTCATCTGAGCGGAACGTATCAACCCGTCACCGCTGTTGCACCTGACGACCAGGACCAGCTGTTGAATTTGAAACTTGTCGGCGAGAGTCTGCCGATTGATGAGCTCCAGCCCTTGATGACCGCCGCCGGTGTTCGTTTACCAAACGGCTCGGTCCTGAAGGGCGGCACGCTCTCAATGAACCTCGGTATCACCGGACAAACGAAGTCGCTCATCATCACCGGGCCGATCGCGCTCGCCAATGCGCGCCTCATAGGTTTCGACATTGGTTCAAAAATTCACGGCATTGCGGCGCTCAGCGGAGTCAAGACGGGGGACACGACAGAATTCGAAAAACTGCGGGTATACGTGCGCATCACCAACGGCGGCGTCGTGGCGAGCAAGATTGACGCCGTAATTCCGACCATGGGCGAACTCACTGGCAGTGGCACGGTGTCGCCGGACAATCAACTGGACCTTAGCCTGCTCGCGAAAGTTGAGTCGGCAAACGGCGTTGGCAAAGTTGGGGTGGGATTCCTAACGATTCTGAACGGCGGAAGCTCGGGGAAACGATCCGGAGTGCCCATGCGCGTAACGGGCACGCCCGATGAACCTTATATCACCGCTGATGTCGGTGGCGTCGTCCAGAAGAAAGCCAAATCCATCGCCTCCATCTTCGGCGGCAAGAAGAAATGACGATTAGTGTCTAGGCTGCGTTGTGCCCTCGCAAAAAGCTACGGGTAACGATGTTTCAGTAAGGTAGACACCAACTGGGATCCGCGACGCGTAGGACTCCGGTGGCCGAAGCGCCAAAGGCAGGAATGTGACTGCCGAAAGACGTCTTGACAATAGTCGTTATAACGAGTATCGTGGGTTGATGAAACAAGCCAGTCAGACCAAGAATGGACGACGGTCTCACGCTTTTCGCGAAGAAGCGGCGTTCCTGGACTTGTTGCGCACGACAGACATGCTGTCCCGCGGCCTGATCAATGTGCTCAAGGCCGAGGATCTCTCAGCGACCCAGTACAACGTGCTGCGCATCCTCCGCGGCGCGCCCGAAGGGCTCCCGTGCGGGGAAATTGCGAATCGCATGATTACCCGCGACCCGGATGTTACCCGGCTGCTCGACCGATTGGAGAAACGCAGTCTTATCTCGCGTTGCCGTGAAACCAAGGACCGGCGCACGGTGATGGTCCGAATCACGCCTGCCGGTCTAAAGCTCCTCGCCCGACTTGATACCCCAGTCCAGGACGGCCATCGCAGACAACTAGGGCACCTGGGGCGAGAGCAGCTGAAAACCTTAACCGAGCTGTTGAGGATGGCCCGAAGCCGAGTGGCCTGATTTTTAAGGCGTAATATTTGTTGCAACGAATATCGGTACAACGCATCAAATCGAGTGTTCAGCACTGATTTCGAGCATGAGGCACCGACCAAATCAAAACAGGAGACAAATATGAGCGCACAAGCCACACCGCAAGCCGCAACTACCACCTGGAACATCGACCCGGTTCATTCCGTGGCCGAGTTCAAGGTAAAACACATGATGATCTCGAACGTGAAGGGCCAGTTCACCGGCGTCAAGGGCGTCCTGATCTTGGACGAAGCCGATCCGGCGAAGTCCCACGTCGAGGCCTCGATCGACGCGGCCTCCATCACCACGCGCGATGCGCAACGTGATGCACATCTCAAGAGCGCCGACTTCCTCGACGTCGAGAAGTTTCCAGAACTCTCGTTCAAATCTACCCGCATTAGCCGAG
>Ga0308309_10001037_pt1 | contig 16638 bp, 11 predicted proteins | sample HubBroMetageWFT5_FD_192491 | JGI IMG/M metagenome (GOLD analysis project Ga0308309, IMG submission 192491) | Warmed and freeze-thawed soil microbial communities from the Hubbard Brook experimental Forest, New Hampshire - Hubbard Brook CCASE Soil... | ecosystem: Environmental > Terrestrial >...
CATCGGTTACTCGAACGGCCGGACCGCCGAGATCGAGGCAAATGACTGGCCGCCCCGCAGCCATTGCTTCCAGAGTCACCCAGCCGCCGGAATCATGGAGACTCGGAAACAGCAGCGCATCGCACTGTTCGAGGTTTTCCAAGACGCGACTGCGGGGAACGTTGCCCCAGAAGCGGACCTGTTTCCCGATTCCCAGCTGAATCGCCAGACGCTGCAGACGATGCCGCTCTGCGCCATCTCCGAACAACCAATATTCGGCGTCTGGAACGCGCGCTTGAAATCGGGCGAAGGCGCGCAGTCCGAGTTCAAATCCCTTCCAATGTAGGAGCCTTCCCACGCTCGCGACGCGGAATGGAGCGCCGACAGATGGAGGGAACGCGCGAAGGGTGATGATTTCCTTCTCGGAAAGGGCGCCTTCCGCCAGGATAGAGACGTTCTTGCAACCGAGAGCGCTTAGGCGCGCTGCGGTCTCCGTGGTTGTCGCCAGTGCGATTGCGGCGCGCCGTGCGGTGAAGCGGACAACCGGACTGAGCTCACCGAGAGAGCGCGCGAACTCGCGCAGAGCCTCACTGGCCCTGCCGTACAGACTGAACAGGCTGCGAAAACTGCGCGGCGTGGATTCCCCACCGCCGACGGGCCCCCAAACGAAAGGAATCGGAAGGAACGCCAGAAATGTGGGTAGCCAGTAGCTAACGATGGTGACGTGATGCGCCAGATCGAGCGCGACATCGCGATGAAGCTTTCGCGCCTTCCAGAAAGCTACAAATTGCCATAGCGAATAATAAAGCCGGATGCCGCGCTGGCCTTTTTTCCAGAAACTCGCCCAACGCGGAAGGTCAATGTAGATCCAGCGCACATTCGGCATGGGCTCAGTTGCGAGCGCTTCTTCGATCGCAGCGCGATTGTTGGCTCGCGTCATCACCCAGACATCATGGAACCGAGCGGCCTGCTTCACTTGATTCCAGCCGACGCCAGGTTCGGAACCTCTGCCGGGCTCGCACGCATAAGCAGAGATGAGAATTCTCAGCGGACGACTCACTTGTTCCTCTCGCGAAGTTCCGGGGTTTTGGGCGACTCAGTCATGGATAGCGAGTCAATCATGAATTGCGATGCAGTCGAGCGTTTCGTCGCTGCCTGTTGCGGAGCGTCCCTGGATCGTGACGGTGAGTGAATCGGACAATTTGCTGGAAATTTTGACAATGCGCGCGCTGCCTCGTGGACCTTCGAGCGAGCAAGTGGCCGTGTAGCTGCCGTCAGCAAATGGCTGGTCCCAGGTGACCCGCGCGTCGCAGGAATCGCTGGTCTGCGTGGAACAGGCCGGAGTGCGGTTATGCTTCAAAGCTGTGCCGCTGGAGGGAGGGTCATCTGCCGAAGAGTGATGGCCCGGAAAAATGTCGGCACCGTACAGACCCGCTGCTGAGTTGGGAAGTTGACGATGCGCCACTGTGTCGTTGATGGTGTAAGCCCAATTCTTATCGTGGCTCAGGCCGAAGTAATACAGCAAGGCCGAAGCACCCTGGACGCGAACGATCGCGTCTGCCTGCTCGCCGGAAGTATTCTGAGCGCCGACGCCCAGGATTACGACGGGACTGCCGTTCATATTGTCGAGGAGGATCACGTCGTTCTGCTTGCCTGGCGTGTGTTTCTCGGCTTTGACGCCTTCGATCAAGTAAGACTCCGCGTCCAGCAAGCCACCGGACGGCCCGATGTGAATCAAGGAAAAGCCATTGTCATCGCCGGAAATCATGGAAAGTTTGACGAGCTGATTGGCATCTCCACCGGTCCGGTTGATATCAATTCCGTATCTGCCGTTGCGAAAAAAGTGGAGGTCGTCCCCGTAGAATGGCTCTGCGCCGCGCGACACTGAAACACCGCATTCGGGAAATCCGATAATGAGCAGGTGTTCGAGTTTCGTTCCTTCACCGGTTCGCGCATTGAAACGAATCCCGCTGCCGCGAGAGCTGCCGCTGGCACTCGCCACGATGCGCAGATTGGAAATCCTGGACCAGTGTTGGTAGCCGCCGCCGCTAAGCTTCGGATCATTCACGATGAAGTCTGTATCGGAGCCCGGAGCCTGTTCGAGGGTGGTTCCTTCGCCGTGAGGAGGCGGGTTCATGCCCAAGCCCATGAGACTGACTCCGTCTCTGAGGACAATTTGTCTCACAACATATCTACCTGAAGGGACCAAGACGACACCGCCGCCCTTGGTGGCAGCGGAATCAATCGCGTCCTGAATGGACGGATAGCCTCCGGCGCTGTTGACGACGATGAGGCCCTTGACGTTTCCCAATTGCCGGGTCTGTTGGTCTTCCGCCGATTGGGTGTGGCCGATCGCCGGAATCGAGAGGACGAAAATCGCGAGCAGCGAGAGATACGCGAGAGAATTCGTCCCGGTCTTAATTTTCGAGGTCGAAAATCGCGCGAATCGCATTTAATCCGCCACTGCCGTCTGCACAGGCTTCGAGATATGCTTCAGCAGCTGATTTTCGCGATATTTGAGGGAAAAGGCGACGGATTCCTCGTCGCTCAATTGCGCCACGGAATTAAGCAGGTACAGCAGATACAGCGCACGATTGCTATCACGAACGTTCCCAGCCCCGGATTCATTGTGATTGATATTGAGGTGGCACTCGGTTTGCGCCAGAAAATGGAATTTGTCCCACATGACGGGAGCCTCCCATGCGGCTGACTCCCAATCGAATACGAGCAGGTTATGCGGAGCAGCGCGCGTATTCCAGGAAACGAAGTCGCCGTGATGAATGCCGCAAGCGATGTGCGCGGTATCGAGGTCGTGGGAAGCAGCTTTCAGGGCATCGCGCCCCAAGCGCTGCCAGTTCGTCCCCAGCCGTGGCGCAATCTTTTCCCAGCGTTGCGCGACTCTTTGAACTACCTTTCGTCCCGGCAGCACGACCGGTGCACAATCGTGAAGGGCGTTGAGGAAAGCTTCGTGCTGTTGCGTCAGGCGGACCGGACCAGCTTCGCCTTTAACGGCGGACTGGAACAAGACGTACTGGCCATCCCAATCACCGGCAAAAAGAACGTTTGGGATGTGGGCGCGCAGCTGCGTGAAGCTGTGAAGTTTCTGCAAAACCTCCGCCTCATGGCGCAAACGGCGCTCGGCGGGTTCCTTTAGCGGCATCTTCATGTATCCCAAAATTACGCCTTCGCCATTCATGAGTTGAATCGTCAACTTCTGAACGGATCCCGGCGTACCGACGGAAAAAGCAAACGTGACGTGTTTCTCGCCGGTAACTTCGCTGGCGAGTTTCTCAATCGCTAGAGGAGCGCGGGCGGCAACTAACACGTGGTGCCGCGCCCATACGTGCAACCCGGTTGCGCGGACACGGACCACGAGCGCTTTCAACACGCGCGCCAAACGAGAATAGGGAGTGTAGAGTTCGAAACCGTCAATCGCGCGCCAGCCGGTGGTTAGAGGCAAGAGCCAGCGTGGCTGATTCCGCGAAGGCAACACGGCGAAACGATGCTGGCGTGTGTAACCGCGGCGCGCCAGTAGTCTGGCGCTGGCGGAGGTCGCATTCATCGAGATCACCGCGTTGGCGAGCACGGCTCCTCTGGCGCGAACCGACTCTTCGACCGGCAGCGGATCTTCCTGAGCGCAGCCCAGAAAGACGCGCAGCACGCGATCGAGCGTCTCCCCTGATCCCTGGAAGCGGGAAGCAGACTTTATGGCTACGGATGGGCTTCGCACTATGCCACCTTCATCCAATTGCCGATCCTCTTCTCGAAACGTTCCTTCATAAATTCTGCAAGGGCGGTGGACGATGCCAGCAGAGTCGGCTGGATGCCGCCGTCCGTCGCCACATAGACTTTTCGAGCTCGCTTGAATCGCAAATTACGATAGGCGACGCGCTGGCGCTGAATTTCGGCACGAGGCAGCTCGGCCTTGCGCGCAAAAATCAAATCCTCATTCGCGTCGAGAAGGATGACCAGGTCCGGCTCAGGCAGGAGGCGGCAAAGGAACCTCGCGTACCATACTGGTCCACCGTAGCGGTAACGCTGAGGATCCACGAGCACGTCGTGGAAGTAACGATCGAACTGCACGAAATCAGATTTCACCAGCCGGGCACAGATGACGAAAAGATAGCCAACCCAGCAATCAACAAAAAACGCGGAGAGATAGACCATCGAAGCGAGTGGGTCGCGTGGCGTCTGGCCGTGCGGTTCGGTGACCGGGCCTTTGCCCTTGCGTCGGGCCAGCACCTCGGGTCGCCAGTGGAAAAGAATTTGCCGGCGCATGGGGATGACGAAATCCTGGGAGAGGCCCTCGATGACCGTGCTCTTTCCAACACCGTCGGGACCCATAATCGCAAGCAGGACTCCTGCTGGATTGGAAGATCGCCAAATGGCGCGCCGTAGTTCGCCCACCCGATAGCGGATCCAGTTAGACGCACCGCCGGAACGGGAGACTCGCCACGACTTCTTCGTCAATGCGCGAAGTTCGGCGTCAATCGAGCCTTGGGCGCATGAGTTTACAATTCGAACGTTGAGATCCCCCGCGAAAATGTCTCCCGCAATCTTTTCTGCTTTCTCGCGTCCCAAGGTCTCCACCAGCTGCTTTAATCGAAGCGATTGAGACGGCGACACTTTGCCTTTGGCAGCTTTTTTCGCGAGGAGGTAGGAATACTCGATAGCAGGCGCGGCAATCCAGAAGTCGCCCAGTCGAATTCGGGAGGACACCAGCTCCTCGCCGGACGCGAGGATCATTCCGGCGCGGCGATGTTCAAAAATGATATCAACAGCGACGGTGTGCGTGGTCGAGCCTGTAGTCCAGTAGAAATAAAAGCTGTGTCCCTTCGTTGCGTAGTTTTTCCACTGATAGGGGGTGTAGCCATTCTGGCGCATTGATTCCAGAATCGCAGGAATCGCCGGCTTGTCGGCTGGATGTATCGCGAGATCCAAATCACTGGATAAATGATCGGGAAGCTCATCCCAGCCATGAAGCACGCAATGACGAATGGAAGATTCGTCCAGGAGGCGGAACAGGGTGCGCACGAAATGAGCGACGTTGGGAGGGGATGCGGCGTCACCATTTCGCGACGCAGTTTTCCCGGGTGCGGGGACGTCACCCGTCCATGCGACCCCGGAGACGCTCTCGGAAAGGGTTATTTCGTTATCCATGAATTTGAAGGCATCCACTCGAGGTCATTCGCTCGCAACGGCTCGCGGCGTCAACTCGTAGCGCTTAAGACCGGCAATCTGCAGCGCGATCCGAATCAGGAACGCCGAGTTATTAAACAAGTATCGCCGCCAGAGGCGCGACGGCTCTTGGCACAGGCGGTGCAGCCATTGCAGGCCGGCGTTTTTGATCCACTGTGGAGCGTCGTTCAAATGCCCTGTGTGGATGTCGAAGGCGGCCCCGACCCCGACCATCACCTTGCAATGCAGCGAGCGGACATTTTCGTGCATGAACAACTCTTGCTTTGGAGTGCTGAGACCAACCCAGATGATATCTGGCGCAATGACGGACAAGCGGTCTTGCAGGTCGGTCTTTTCCTGCGCGTTGAGCGGACGAAATGGCGGCGTGTAGGTACCGGCGATACGGATGCCGGGAAAGCGGCGCTCGAGGCTTTCGCGGAGCTCTTCGGCGATTCCTGACATGCCACCGTAGAGAAAATGAGTATGGCCGGATAATACGGACCTGCGGCAAACCTCCAGCATTAAATCGGGGCCGAACACGCGGCCCATATTCTTAAAGCCTTCCCATCTCCCGACCCATACGGTGGGGACGCCATCCGGGACGACCAGCATCGCTTCGTCGAGTATCTGCTTGAACTTGGAATTGCGCTGCGCTTCCATGACACCGTGCACGCCAGTGACGCACACGTATCCGCCACTGCCAGACTCGACGGCCGTTTCGAGCATCTCGGCAGCGAGAGACAGATTTACCGCGTGAACTCCAACACCGAGTACATTTGCGCGTGTCATCTAAAATTTGTGCGGCTCCGCGCCGTGAAAGCTCTCGAGCTCTGGAGCCCCGATGCAGATTAGGACCGATAGAACCATCTGCTCGAATCGCAAGAGTTCGAGGTAGCGACAACAAAACCAGTTCCTACTGGCTGGGAATGAAAATCGCGATCAGCTGAAGCGGCCAGGGAGAAATACGTCGGCGATGACAGGCGCGAACGCCTCTCGACTGGCGCGAGCGATAAAAAGCTGCGAATCCGGGCGGCCAGACGAATCCCGATCAGGCCGCGCCCGAACCTCTCAGCACGGCCGGAATAGTGCGGGCCAGGATTTTTATGTCGAGCCAGAGCGACCATTCGTCCATGTACTGCAGGTCGAGCCGCATCCACTGCTCGAAAGGAATTGAACTGCGTCCGTTCACCTGCCATAGACAAGTGATGCCGGGACGAACGCTGAAGCGCCGCCGCTGCCAATCTTCGTTGAAACCCTGGTAGTCGCGAACGGGAAGCGGACGCGGGCCAACCAGGCTCATGTCACCCTTCAACACGTTGAAGAGCTGCGGCAACTCGTCAATGCTGCTGCGGCGCAACATTCTTCCGAGAGGGGTGATGCGCGGATCATCCATGATTTTAAATACGGGGCCGGAAACCTGATTCTGGGCTTCCAGCGCGTCGATCAATTTTTCGGCGTCGGGAACCATGGTGCGGAATTTGTAAATGAGAAAGGTTCGTTTGTTGACCCCCATACGTTCCTGCCGGAAGAAGACAGGACCCTTCGAGGTGAGCTTAATCAGGGCGGCAACCATGAGAAACAATGGAGTCAGAAGAAGGAGCAGCACCGAGGAAAGCACCACATCGAGGACGCGTTTGAAGAAGAGTGGCCAGCCATCGCGCACGCCAGTGTATGCGGCGATGTGCTGATCGCCGTCGAACTCCTCCGCGCGAGAGCGGGCTGTCTTCAAGCCAAAAATATCGGATGCGAAGCGCATGACCATGCCATGTTGTTCGCACAGAGCAGCTACGTGGGAGGAATGTTCGTAGAACGAGCGCAACGGGAGATAAATCGCCACCTCATCTACCACGTTGCGGCGCAAAAACTCGGCCAAGCCCGCGTAATCGCAGCGTATTTTGAAGCCGGTCTCTTTGAATGCGTCTGTGCCGGCCCAATCCTCGTCCACGAAACCAAGGAGTTCGTAGCCGCGTCCCGGAGAGGCTTGGATTTTGCGCGCAAATTCGATGGCGCGCGGGTTGGTGCCCAGAATCAGCATGTAACGCAGGTTGCGGCCGTGCCGCCGAACCACCGCGAGCCAGTATTGCAGCGAGAGTCGCGAGGAGATTACCGCAAAGGAGCTGATGAGCCAGAATACCAGGAGAAATTGCGGGGTGATCATGCGCACGGAGAACAGCGCCGACACCAGAGCCAAGCACGCGGTGGAAAACGCAGTTGCTTTCACCGCGTCAATGGATTCCGCAAGCCTGGTGGAGAGTCTCCTGGATTCGTATAACCCGCAAAACGAGAAGGCGGTGTGGCAGAGAAATAGCGCGAAGCCGAAAATAAGGAAGTTCGACAGCTTGACGCGCATGGCCAGGAAGTCATGCAGAGAAACATTGTGGGCCGCGTGAACGAGCAAGAATGTGACCAAATAGAAAGACACCACTATTAATCCGAGGTCATATAACTTCAGCGCATTCAAAAGAAACCGACGTTTTGCTTCGTTCACTGTTTCTCTCTCTTCGGGCTGGGTGTGTCCAAGGGAGACTGTTTAGCGCCGCTGTTCCCCAACAAATGCCAGTACCTAGCGAAAATTCGCTCCCGCAGCTAACTGCCCGCTGCAATTAGAATTCGGGATACCGCTCAATGACTTTGGATGTCGAAAGGAAAAATGCTCTCCTCAAACCGGCTCGATCACAAAGCCCGCGATGCGGATCGCCAGGGATCTTTGGATGAGATTGACCGATAACACCAGAGTCTGATCGCCGTTCACTGCAGTGAGAATTCCCTGCAGCCCATCCAGGGCACCTCCGCGGATGCGTACGCGCTTGCCCACATTCAGAAATACGTGAGGTGAGACCGATATACCCTGCGCGACGACCCTTTGTATTCGTTCGATTTCCTGATCCGGGATCGGAGCTCCGATTCCGCGGGGACCGACAAAGTTTCTGATTCCGTTGGTCCGTAACACCAAAACTCGCGTCGTCAGAGTTTGCGCGATTCGCACAAAGACGTACTGTGAAAATAACGGCAGCTCCACGACACGGCGGCGGTCACTCCATTGCCTGATTGTGGAGACGACGGGTAGAAAAGCGCTGACGCCTTTCTCTAGCAGCTCTGCCGAAACTCTTTTTTCGTGCCGCGGCCGGGTCTGAACGGCGAACCATGCCGGCTGGTCTGGCAGCGAACTCTCAGCGGCATGGGTCAACTCTTGATTAGCAGGCTGGAGCAGAGTGGACATGAACAGGGCTCCGCCATTCTCAGTCACAGTGCCGCTTCACCAATATGCCAACCGGCCTCGACTGCAGCTGCCGGTCCTTGCTACAAACCCGAAAGTGAATTTCACCCTGCACCAAAATCCTTGCTGGGTCCTCGAAATCAAAACGGCAGACGTTACAACTTGTTGTACAACGTCTCCGGAATCGGGAAGGTGCGCTGATTCAGCACCGCGCCTAAAATTCGCACGTTCGACGCTCGCAAGTTCTCAGCCACCTGAATGGCCGCCTCACGCCGCGTCGCGTTCGCTTCCAGCACCATCACGAATCCGTCGGTCAATTGCCCCAAGGCAATCGCGTCGGAGTACGGAGTAAGCGGCGGCGCGTCAATGAGCACGAAGTCAAATTCCTTGCGCAATTCTGCGAAGCGCGTCTTCAGTCGCTCGGAGTTCAGGAGTTTCGCGGAGTCTGCCGCCAACGCGCCGCTGGAAAGCAGCCACAGATTTTCACCGCGCACTAGCTTCGCGAAAGAGCGGATTGGACCGTCGTTGAGCAAGGCATCCGTCAAGCCATGATGATTGGTGGTGCCAAACATTTCGGGCAGCGCGGGCGTGCGCAGGTTCGCTTCGACCAGGCAGACCGATCCGCGAATATTTTTAGCGAGAGTCTCGGCCACACTTACGCAGATCCGGCTGCAGCCGTTTCCGTGGTCAATGCCGGCGAACACCACCATGTGCGGCGGCTCTTGGGCCTGCAGCAAGAACACTCGCTGCACAAGCCGCAGAGCTTCTTCGCCTGCGAGCATGTCCAGATCGAGACCGTCCGCATCGGGATGGCGTTTTCCATTGCCGTTACCATGTCCGTTGCCAAAAGTGACTTTGGACACCGGCTCCGGCATGGGGCTCGGACGCAGGGCTTGCTCTTTACCTGCTTGCTGCATCAATTCAAAGTTCTTGCTCATGGTTTCCCTGCCTCTGTGGGTGCAGCATTTGGAGCCTGCTGGCTCGCGTGCTGCCCGTCGGTGGATGGTGTTGCCGTTGCTGGGATACGAATTTTCTGGCCGGTGCGAATACGGTCGGGGTTACTGAGCGACGGGTTCAGTCCACGCAATTCATCGAGGACTTTGCCGTCATACTTGCCAAATTTGTTCAGGCTGATTTGATACAGAGTTTGACCGGACTGCACGCGAACGTCCTCGGTCGCTTGCTTGACCGTGTCGCTCGCTTCTTGCGCGCGCATGAGCGAAACCTCTGAAACAACAACTGGAGCCGGCTCTGGAGCGAGATCGGAAGCCGCAGCAGAAGGCAGTGCAGGAGCCGGAGCAGAAGATTGCGCAGCAGCTGGAGGTGGCGCGGCCGATACGGTGGCGACGGCGTCCCGCGTAGTGGAGGAGTGGGCAACGCCGTGGTTCAGATTGACAAGGAGCCCGCCCGCAACGAGCATCAAAGCGCTGGTGATCGCGAGCTTGGGAATCCAACCGCCGGAGGATGATTGTTTCTGCGCGGCGGCAACCAGGATGGGCGGCACACTAACCGATTTTTTTACGGGCTTAAGCGCGGCGATGTTTTTCTCGCGCAGCGGTTCGAGATCCAGGTCCGCGATCACGTCGCGAATGATGTCGCGATCGATCGTTTTGCGCTGCAGGGCGCATGCCAGCGACATGGCGTTGAAGCACAGGTTATTGATGTTGCGCGGAATGCCTTCGCAGTGGTCGGCGATCAGCTTGCGCGCGCCGACCGTCAAGAACGCGGGTTTTTCGCAGCCCGCAATCCACAGGCGATGATCAATGTAGGCGTTCACTTCGTACGGCGTGAGCGGCTCGATGCGGATCACCATGGAAACGCGCTGCCGGAGTTGAGCCATGGACGGGCTGGCCAAACGATCGGCGAGCTGCGGCTGACCTGCCAGCACGATCTGCATCAATTTTGTCCAGGGAGTTTCGAAATTGGAGAGCAGGCGGATGGACTCGAGAACTTTTTCGTCCAAATTTTGCGCTTCGTCGATTACAAGCACGAAGCGCCGCCCGGCACGCATCTCCTCGGTGAGCAGGCGATTCAAGGCGTCGTGCATGGCGGGCAGATCCATGCCGGCGACGTCCACGCCGAGATCCATCATGAGGTGGCGGATGAACTCGCGCGCATCGCAATCGGTGCGAAAGACGAAAGCGGTGCGAGCCTTGTCTCGGAGGTAGGAAAGATAGTGGTAGAGCAACGAAGTCTTGCCCATTCCCGGCTTCGCGATCAGCGCCAGGAATCCACGATTACTTTCCGTGCCGTAAACGAGTGAGGCGAGCGCTTCCCGGTGCTTCGGTCCCAGATACAGGAACCGGGAGTCCGGGGTCACGCCGAACGGCTGCTCCGCGAGTTTGTAATACTCTAAAAGCATCGGCGCTAAGCGACCTTCTTCGGCATCGAAGCCAGCACCGGCATTTTCAGAATATCCATCACTTCGTCAGGCGTGCGGAACGAGGGATCCAAGTACTCGGCAGCGAAAGCCGCACCCGCGGCGACAATCACAGCCAGCAAGAATCCGATGAGCAGAACCAGACCCGCACTGTAGGCAGGCAATACCGGCACGCTGGGCGGAACTGCAATCGCCACATTGGCAATGCGCTTCTGGTCGAGTGCGTCGGATGTCTTCTCTTGTTCCCGCTTGGAGAGGTAAAGCAGGTAGTTCGCTTCGTTCGCCTTGGTCTCGCGAATCAGGTCCGACTGTTTCACTGCTTTCTGATCTAGATCGACGAGTTGGTGATTCATTGAGTCGAGGCTGGTGGCTACCGCTGCGGCAGTCGCCTTCTGCGAAGCAAGGTCTGCTTTCGTCTTGGCGATATCTGCCCGCAAAAGCTCGTAGGTCGGATCGCGATCGGTGGTCTGGTTCAGGTACTTAGTCTTCTCCGCGTCCTTAATCGCAGCCTGGGTCTGAGCAATCTCCTGGTCGGCTTCCTGCACCAGCGGATAACTGGGGTCGTACTTCATGGCGAGTTGTGTGCGCTTCACTTGCGCCGCGAGCAGGTTGGCTTGGAGTTGCTGCAACAGAAGGTCTGCGGCATTGGAGGCTTCGAGGGTGGCCGATCTTGCCGGCGTTACCTTGAGCTGTGCCTCTTCGTCGCGAATCCGTTGTTCATCCGCGGCAGCGGCTTGCTGAGCGGTGTGCATCGTTCCAATCGAAGTGGCAACTTGCTGGGCTAGGTCTGTACGCACTACATCCGGCGCCGCCGAGCCTTCTACGCGCCCGAAATCGGCGAGACGAACTTCCGAGTCTTGCAGGGCCTTCTGATACTTGTCGGTTTCCTTGGCGAAGAAATCGTAGGAGCCCACCGGACGATGTACCGCGACGTGCTTTTGAAGGTAGCCGGTTGATAGAGCGCTCATTACACCATAAGCGAGCCGGGGATCAGGCGATTGATAGCTCACTTGGATCATGTTAGTCTTCTTCACCGCATCAACTTTCAACTTCTTGCCCAGACGCTCCACGGCTTTGGCAACGTAGGTGTCTTCGTCTTGCTTGGGCATTATTTTCGCCCAAATCGCATCCTTCTCGACGTCCTGAAGCTTGTTGGCGAGCACAACTTGTTTGAGCAAGTCGCCACTCTGGAGCAATTGAACCTCGGAATTGATCTCTTCTTCGGTTACCAGCGGCGCGACCGGGGCGGTCTGCGAAAACTGCTCGGTCGTAACCATCGGGTCCATGCGATCGCGATTAACGAGAATGTCCATCTGCGCCTCGTAGCGGCTCGAGAGGAAAATAGCCGCAACGACAGCGCCTAGAAGCATTCCACAAAAGGTGAGAATCAATAGACGGCGTCGCCGGAAGAGCGGCATGACGATGTCTCGCAGCGTAGCCTCCTGCGCGGCTTTGCCAGATGCGTTTCGGTAATTTTGCTCATTCATATCGGCTCTCTCCCTCTCATTACAAATTCAAGAAATGGTGTGATCGCTCACTCGCGCAGCTACCCGCGGGATTCTCTAGAACCACGCGGGAGTCGGTGTTGCATACAAACCCAAACTATAGGGAACGTACTTGCGGAAATTGGTGATCGCCTTTTCGGGGATGAAGATCATGTCGCCGGGCTTGACCTCGGCGTCCTCATTGACGTTCTTGCCGTTGAGGAAGTCTTTGAGGTTGTACCGCTTCACTTCCATCCAGCCGGGGGAAACGCGGTGGTAGATCAAGAGCTGAGTCTTCGCCGTGGGCAACAGGCCACCGGAAATCGCGATGGCTTCTGAGACGGTGGTGTCGTAACGGAGATCATACTGGCCGGGCTTGGCTACTTGCCCGGTGACGACGAAAAAGGGCTTCTGAAAGTCCTTCAGGTCCACGTTGATGATGGGGTCGTGAAGAATCTTGGCGTAGGCTTTGGTGATCGTTTCGGTAACTTCCGGCACGGTCATTCCCTGGACATACACGCTTCCAGCGTTGGTCAGCGTAATGTATCCGTCGGGCTGGATCGTGACGGTCTGGTTGAGCTCCGGTGAGATTGGGAAAGAGACGTTGAGCACGTCATCTCTCATGACCTTATAGCGCGGGTTGCGCTGTTGCAGAGCCGGGCGGTCATCGTCGAAATGAGCATTGCCGGCAGCCGACGCCGCGACAGGCACGGCCAGAACCGAGGTCGAATTGTTCTGTTGAGCCCAGAGGGTCAACGGCGCTGCGGTAAGAAGAATCGCCAATCCCACTGCTTTGATGGTAACCATTCGTTTTCCTCTCCAACCGAAGTCAACTCTCCGCTGCGATTCGGGACACCAGTACAACTGTACTTGGGCGGGTGGCACGTTATTCGCAACTACCGGGCCATTTTGGAACAAATCTAAGTCCTTATTTATCAGTGCAATGCGGAAGTGCGCAGAATTCGAGGGAGCAGGATTTCCACAATTACGACAAGTATTTTCACTATTCCGTCTCTCTGCGTTAATACCGCAGTAATGGTACGGGTGTCGGCCGCTGACGGTACGTACGCTCACGTACATATGCCGAATAATTATCGTTTCAACGCGAGGCGATATACCACATGAGTTAACACGCCTTCCCGGCCCGAACCGATCGAATCGGACGGCGTGGACCTTCGCTTGAGTTCTCCCCCGCAGGTCCCAGGCACTCGCCGGCTCGCCCGCGTTGGCGGGAGAAAATCCTAGCCCGGAGCGATCCGTTGCTGGCATTTTCGTTCCTCTACGCCGGGTAGCGACACGGGTTCGCCGACCGTGGTCTGCACTCGAGAAAAACGCGGAGAACCCTTTTCCTCCGGAGCTGCGCCCTCAGCTCTAGCTCGCCAAGCCGCGATGTCCGCTAGCGGCCGCCTAGAGAAGTCTTGGCGCTACATCGCTGCCCCGCGACTGTGTTAATGGCGGGATAATACAGGATGAATGGATTTTTACTTCATCGAATGTTTGATGCAGCTGTATCGAAAAAGCGAATGCGTGGCGCGAGGTAACGCGACTCATCGAGCATTACCCGCTGAGCCGGCATAGACTGAATTTTTTGGCTAGCACTCTGTTGTGAGCTGCGGCACAAGCCCGTATAATCAACGTCACATACCGAGTTACATTGCGACGGTAGCTCAACATTCCTCCTTGCTGATTATCGTCTCCGCGCATTCGCTCGCCTCCTTGACCTTTCTTGCTTCAGACGAGTTTCTTGATTTAAAGTTGCAGACGACAGGGTTTTTTCAACTAACTGCTAGCCGACCATTCGGGAGTCATCGCGCATTAAGTGGAGCCGAAATTTCGAGCGCGCGCAGTTTCATGCGTCGCATTGGATTGAACCAGGCGAAAACTTGACTTGAATTTGGTATAGAAAGTCGATCGATGACGATAGGCGTAAGATAAGCCCTGGCACAACATCGGGGTAGCTCACGCACTTTGGATTATTCTTACCGTTGCGTTCAGCCGCTAGCCCGCGGCTCTGGATCCAACTTCTTGTGGGTAGAATAGAGATTCGGGACTTGATAAGCGCGATCATTCGCGGCGCAGTTTCGGACACGCCTATAACCGTAACAAGTTCGTGCGCGCCTCAAAGGACGAACTCATGAAGCGGACCATTATGCTGGTTGCCGTTACAATCGGTTTCGTGTCGAGCGCGCAAGCCCAGACTCCTCAAGTCCCAGTACCCGCTAGTTTTTTTGGGATGCATTTGCACGACATGAACTCGCCATGGCCGGATGCGCCCGTTGGAGCCCTGGCGAAAGGCTCCCAAACCGCGTGGGCGTATATCGAACCGAATCCGCCTTTGAACGGAGTACCCAAATTTAATTGGTCTACTCTTGACGCGTGGGTGGCGATGGCAAAAGCCCACGGGGTTGACTTCTACTGGAGTAATGCTTTTGTACCTCGATGGGCAGTCTCAGATGTCTCCACTTGTACTTATACGCCGGTGAATCAACCTCATAATAACGCCTGTACAGGAATGGTTTCCAATACCGCGGATTGGGATAATTTCACAACTGCTCTGGTGACGCGGTACAAGGGTCGGATTAAACTCTATGAACTTTGGAACGAGCCGCACAATCACAAGGAATTTACCGGCAGCATCGCCGATATGGTGACGCTTACGAACCATTTTCACGACGTGATCAGAGCGATAGACCCGGACGCTCTGATCATTTCCCCGTCAACCTTTGGCTACGACATTCCGTTTATGGATAATTATTGGTCGGCGGGAGGCACAAAAGACGTAGATATCATCAGTCTTCACGGCGAAGGCGGAGCGGTTCCTGCTGAGGCGATTATGAGTTCGCTTGGAAGGCGTGTCTTAGCCTTGATGGCAAAACAAGGACTTTCAAACAAACCACTCTGGGACACGGAAGCGGCGCCGGCTCAACTCACACCTGATCAGTTGGCGGCATTCGTAGCCGTGGATTACCTTCTGCACTGGTCGGTAGGCGTAACACGGCTGTATTGGTACGAATGGGATTATGACAAACCCTCGTCCCGGCTTAAGGGCACTCCTGCGGGCACGGCTTACCGGCAAGTTTTCAACTGGATGATAGGTGCCACGATGAGCGAATGCTCTCTTAGCAGTTCGGACGTCTACAAGGCGATTTACACCTGTGATTTGAAACGGGGCGAAGTTAAGACACGGGTAGTATGGAACGCGGCTGGCTCCTCGGAGTATACAGTCCCCGCTGATTACACGACCTATGAAGATCTTTCAGGGAACAGCCACGTCATCGGCGGCACCACCCTCGTTATAGGCAGCACACCCATATTGCTGAAACCATGAAGCAGCAGGATGCCATTTCCTTTGCTGACGGCAGAGTCAGCTAGTAACCGTCTGACCTTCATAAGTCCCGAGCAATCAAGTTGAGGTGCGCCTGACATGATGGGGCGTGGGCGTAGACTCTTGGGCAACGCGAAAGCTCAAAAAGGAAATCCCGGGTACAGCCCTTTCCTAGTAAAGTACTAACACCAGCGGGCCGGGTTAAATTTCAGCGTAGGCGAGACTCGTGCCTCCGATCGAATACGGCTTGATGGTCTTTAGTCTCTGCTGACCGGAATTGCAATCGTTCGAGGTGCGAGAATGGAAACCAAGGCGCTCTATGAGGTGCTGGAACAGCAATATTTTGGGACGAACATGCAGGAGCGCGTAGAGATTGATCACCTGCCCCAGATTCTGCATAACGTTAGTCTGTTTGTGGATGTAGGCGCAAGCCTCGGGCAGTACACTTTTTTCGCCAATAAGTCGCTGAAGGATGCTCGCATCGTAGCCATCGAAGCCGATCCGCTCCGGTATCAACATTTGGCCGAGGCGGCCGCAAATTGGGAAAAGCTTTCATCGAATCAAATCCAGGTCATTCATGCCGCCGCAGCCGATAAACCAGGCAAAGTGGAATTCTACTCGGCTCCCGAAAACGCCAGCGGCGGATTGTTCGTTTCTCCTGGTGGAAACTCGGAGTTTAGCGGCTCGTCCCAGTGGACGAAAACGGAAGTTGATTGTGTCTCTCTCGACAGTGTTTTTAAGGACTGCAAGCCTGATTTCGTCAAAATGGACGTCGAAGGAGCCGAGTACAGAGTTCTGATGGGCGCCCGAGAAATTTTAATGGAAGGAAATTGCCGCTTTTTTGTGGAAGTCCATCCGTGGGGCGACGTAGTGCTCAAGAAAACAGCCGCTGATGTGTTTCGCCTATTTGCTTCATTCGATTATGACTTCAAACGAGTTCATCGCCACTGGCTTTTCGAAAAATCGACTCACCCCATGAAGCGGTTCATTAAAAATAAGATGATCGTTTTCATTATGAACCATCAAAAAATCAAGGAGACATTGAAGAAAGCTGTGCTGGCATTTTCGGTCCACG
>Ga0308309_10001039_pt1 | contig 16633 bp, 7 predicted proteins | sample HubBroMetageWFT5_FD_192491 | JGI IMG/M metagenome (GOLD analysis project Ga0308309, IMG submission 192491) | Warmed and freeze-thawed soil microbial communities from the Hubbard Brook experimental Forest, New Hampshire - Hubbard Brook CCASE Soil... | ecosystem: Environmental > Terrestrial > Soil...
GAATATTGGTTATGAGTCCGATAGTAAGTCGGACGGTAGCTTCGTTTTCCTCAATTTGCCCGTCGGTACGTACAAAGTTACGGCGACAAATGCAGGCTTCCGGACGTTTACCGCGACGGGAATCACCTTGGTCCTTGACCAAGTTTATGCGCTCAACATCAAAATGGAACTTGGTCAGGTATCAGAACAGGTTGTGGTGGAAGCGACTAATGTGCAAGTCGAGACAGTGAATACTCAGCTTGGCACAGTGATCAACGGGGACACGATCCGCGACATGCCTCTGATAGGGCGGAACTGGACCAACTTGCAGCAATTGGAGCCTGGTGTGGTCGCCAGTTCGGATCGGTTCGGGACATTTTCGACGAATGGCTCGCAGTCACAGCAGAATAGCTTTTTGATTATGGGGCAAGACTCGAATGACCTGCCGCTGAACACGCCGATCATTATTCCTAACCCTGACGCGATCGGCGAATTCGATATGGTCACCAACACGATCAATCCAGAATACGGGCGGAATTCAGGCGCCGTGATGAACGCTTCGATCCGTTCTGGGACTAACGCCTTCCACGGCGATGCGTTCGAGTTCTATCGCGATACATTCCTGAACACGAAAGACTTCTTTCAGAAGACCCCTTCGGTGTTCCACCAGAACCAATTCGGTGGCACGATCGGCGGACCCATTTTCAAGAACCATACATTCTTTTTCTTCTCGTATCAGGGGACACGTGCGCGTCAGGCGCAGTCATTCAGCGTCCCGACTGTCTACTCCCAAGCGCAGCGTGGCGGAGACTTTAGCGGTTCGCTGGCGAAATTTAATGGTGCGCCACCGTCAGCGCCGGGTAAGGCCCCCAAGAATCCCAACGTGTCGGCGGTACCGCTCTTTGGCGACAGTGCTTCTCCGTGTCCCGTCTCAGGTGGCGTTATGTGTCCCGCAGGCACGTTTTATGGTCAGGCTTATGACAATTCGGGAACTCCGCTCGCGAGCCATGGCCTCTTCAGTACAGGCGTTATACCGACGCAGGACTTCAATAGCGTGGCGCTGGCTTTGATGAATCAGTTCGTCCCACTGCCGAACGTCGCCGGAACGAACAATTTCACGTTCAATCCTGTGACAACGCAAACGACGGATCAATATATATGGCGCGTTGATCATACATTCGGCTCAAAGGACACGATAACCGGCTATGGGTACTGGCAGAAAAGCCCTTCGATAGATACTTTACCCTTTACAGGTGCGACCCTGCCGGGATTCGGCGAGCACGCTGCCCGTCACTACAACCAGTACACCGCAGGCTGGACACATACGTTCAGCTCGAACGTTTTGAATGAGGCGCGACTGGGTTATACGCGGTTTAATTTTGATGCGGTCGAGCCAAACACGCCAACATTGCCTTCTTCCGCGGGGTTCGCGATCAATCCCCAGAGTCCAGGGAGCGCCGGGTTACCCGTTATCGGCATCAATGGCTTATTCACCCTAGGCTTTAGTTCGAATGGACCTCAGCCTCGCATCGACCAGACTTATGGGCTCACAGATAACTTCACCATCGTCAAGGGCAAGCACACATTCAAGTTCGGTATTGACGACAGGCGCTTCCATGTTTCAAACCCTTTCTTCGCTTCCAACAGCGGCACATATGCTTTTAACGGCGCGGGGCTTTTCAGCACCCGCGTTCCCGGCGCAGACTTTTTGCTTGGATCACCGGACACCTATTCGCAGGGCAGCGGCAGCTTCATCGACGCATCGTCCCAGGGGTATTACACCTATGCGCAGGACTCCTGGAAGGCCACACCAAACTTCACTATCAATTACGGATTAGGGTGGCAGATCAATACACCGGTCACGGACCACTTCAACCATGACCGGTCGATCAACTGCTTCCGGCCGGGGCAGCAGTCCGCAGTCTACCCGACTGCGCCTGCGGGGCTGGTCTTCCCCGGGGACGCCGGCTGCAGTGCGTCAGGCTATCAGACCGGCTTCACGCATTTCGGTCCCCGCCTGGGTTTAGCGTGGGCTCCCCACTGGGGCCGATTCACGGGTGACCAGGGCAAGTTCTCGATTCGAGCGGGCGTAGGCGTTTACTTCAACCAGATTGAAGAGGAGCTAACGCTGCAAAACCTGCAGGCACCACCATTTGCTTTGGGGAGCAGCGGCGCGGGAGACCAGTCCGGGCACCCGAGCTTCGCTGCGCCATTCAATTCCATCAATCCTGGGGTGGTCACTTTCACCAGCTACAACGGAACGAATGCAACCAAACCAGTTACGACGGCGACCGTCAACCCAGTCACAATCACCAACAAGTTCCCTTTTACTCCCCCACCAGCAGGGTCGAATGTGGACTTCACCTTCTTCGAGCCGATGTCGCTGAATTTGCTTGATCCGCGCTTCTCTGTGCCTTACGCAATCAACGACAACGTAACGGTTCAGCGCGAACTCCCCGGCCAGATGGTTTTGTCGGTGGGTTATGTAGGTTCCTTTGGCCGACACCTGGAAAGGGCGTTCGATCTGAATCCCGGGATTAACCCTGCTGCCTGCGCTGCGGACCCAGTTTGTGTAGCGAACCGAGTGGTTCAGGGTTTCGTTGCGCCTCAAAACTTCAAATACGACCCGCTGGTGTTCGGGGGCTTGGGTCAACAGGCTACCGACGGCGTCTCGCACTACCACTCGCTGCAAGTCTTTTTGCAGAAGCGCATTTCGCATGGTTTGACATACGCCATCGCTTACACGTACTCTCACGCCATCGACAACGGGTCGAGCTTCGAAAACACATCGTTCGGCACGCGCGGAACGAACCTCGCCCTTCCTGGCCTCAACGTTGGTGATTCGGCGTTCGATGCGCGTCACCGCCTCGTGGCCAACTACACGTACGAAATCCCCGTTCCTCAGTCTTTGAGGGGCGGCAATAAGGGCCGGCTGTTCCAAGGTTGGAGAGTGGCGGGAATTACTACCCTTCAGAAGGGGTTCCCGATCAACATCTCCAACTCGGATTTCACGTCGCTGACGTGCTATGCCTTCTTCTTCTACGGCTGCCCCGACAATGCGAACCAGGTTGTACCGTCAATCCAAACCATGAATCCCAGGAGTTCCGCGACGCACTTGTGGTTTGCGCCGACGGACTTTGCTGAGCCCGCCTTCGGCACCTTCGGTAACAACGCCCGCGATTCTTTCCACGGACCGGGTATTAACATCACTAACATCGCTTTGTTGAAGGACATACACGTGACGGAGCAGCAGTACTTCGAGCTTCGTCTCGAAACCCAGAACACGTTCAACCATGTTTCGTTCAACAATCCTACTTCGGACATTAACTCCAGCCGGTTCGGCCGGATCACGTCCGACAGCCAGGGGCCGCGGCTTATCCAACTGGCCGCCAAGTTCTATTTCTAAACTCTAACCTATGTATTCGGAGAAGGGGCGTCTCTCACGAGGCGCCCTTTTTCTCTTGTTCCATGCGATCCAGACCAGCTGTGGAGTCCGGCCACGATATTTGGACTTCGATACAGGGTTATTCTTGACGAATGCTGTGAATCGCGTGAAACTTCAAAGCGTCCGCAGGTTGCTAGTCTCCATGACATTTGGAACGGTCAGAGTGTTTCGATACTTCAATCGAGACGGCCCTGGCTTGGGAGGTCAGATGTTCCGGGCTAGTGGGTTCTTTTTCTTCGCAGGAGCCGTATCTTTAGTTTACCTATCTTCTCCAATAAGCGGTTTCGCGCAGATAGCACCTGGCGGCGCGCCGGGCGGGTTTTACTCAAACTCGAAACTGGAGCCGGTCGACAATAGCAGTCTCGCGGTGCAGGTTCGAGCGCCAAATGGATCGACGCTCGGTACGCTAGCCGTCGTCACGCTGTGCAACTTTGCTGGCCAGACGCTCACTTCCAAGAGCACATTCGGCGCGCAAGCACTGTTCACTCCCGTCAACAGAGGTTCGTACATTGTAAATGTGGAAGCGCCGGGCTATGCGAAAGCGCAGGTCGAGGCCCAAGTCTCCAGCGTCCATGGACAGCAACTCATTATCGTTACTCTGCAGCCGGAATCAGGGAACGGCGACAGCAATATCGCCCCTTCGGGCATTGTCCTTTCGCCCAAGGCGCAAAAAGAAGCCGCCAAGGGGATGGAAGCACTCCAAGTCCAAAAGTTTGATGAAGCCATTAAACATCTGGACGCGGCACATCATCTGGCACCGAATCACCCGGATATCTCCTACATGCTGGGGATGGTCTACGAGAAAAAGAATGACGTTGCTATGGCATGCAAGTATTGGGACGAGGCGTTGCAGGCAGAGCCAAGGCACATATCTTCATTACTTGCCAGCGGAGACGTCCGACTCCGCCACGATGATGTTACAGGAGCACGAAAGTACCTGGACAGCGCGGTCGACGTGGCGCCAAATTCGTGGAGGGCGCATAGTCTGCTGGCGAATGCTCTGCTGCGCCAGCAGTCGTATGCGGAGGCGGTGACGCATGCGGAACGTGCAATGGAACTCGGCAAGGGGCAGGCGAATAGCTCGTTACTGATCCTGGGCCAAGCGCTTGCGGCAGAACATCAAAACGATCAAGCGATCGCGGCGCTTAAGGACTATTTGGCGAGCAAGCCGCCGGAAGAGCAAGCGCAGGCCGTGGGGAAGCTGATTGTGCGCTTGAAGGAAGCGCCCAGCAGTCCAGCTGGAGCGACGCTCGGCGGTGTGACTACTTCGTACGAAAATGCTCCGGTCGCGAATGATGTTCTCGAACTTCCCTTGACTGCGGCGGCGCTCCATTGGCTGCCGGCCAATGTTGATGACGCGGTTCCTTCTGTGGAGCCTGGTGTCTCTTGCGCGCTCGATGATGTAGTCAAGAACGCATCGGCGCATGTGACGGATCTGCCCGCATTGGTCGACCGCTATACAGCGACAGAGATATTGCATCACGAAGAGGTAAATGCTGCAGGGTATGCCGATCACGTTGACAATCTGTCGTTCAATTACCTGGCGTCGATCCGCGAGATAAAAAACAAGTTCGGTGAATTCCTCGACGTGCAGGAGTATCGGAACGGGAGCACCGGCAACGACATGTTTCCGGACCAGATGGCCAGCACGGGTCTCCCTTCCGTCGTCTTGATCTTTCATCCGTGGCTGATCTCCGATTTCGAGATGCATTGCGAAGGACTGAGCCGCGTGCGTACGGGATTTGCCTGGCAGATTTATTTCACGCAAAAGAAGAACAAAGAAAGCCGGATCCGGCAATACCGCATCGGCGGGCACGTGTACCCGATTGCTCTCAAAGGACGAGCCTGGATTGACGCCAACACTTTCCAAGTGGTGCGTCTTGAGACAGACCTTCGCGAGGTACGTCAAGATTTGCGTCTTAACACGGAACATCTTGTGATGGAATATGGCCCAGTTCATTTTAAGAGCCGGAGGGAAGTACTTTGGCTGCCTACCAGTGCTGATTATTATGCGATTTTCCGCGGACACCGGTTCCGTCGGCGTCACAGTTTCACCGACTATATTCTTTTTTCCATAGACGACAAACAAAAACTCGGCGAGCCCCCCAAGGAAAAAACGAGTGCGGATTCGGCAGTGGACAAGAAATCTTCAAATTGATCAGTAAAATTTCCGGAATTAGTTCGGAGTTTGCGGCATCCGACTCGCCGGCCCCATATCGTTCGTCCGTACTGAATTCAAACAGCTAGTTGTGAAGGCTAGAAAATCCTCAGATGCGCCGGCCGAAGGGAGCTACGTGTTTGCGCAAGTCGATCTGGCGCTGGTCTGGGATGGTGGCAGAGGTTTGGGCGACTTGGGGGTCGAGAGGGGTTGCGGGGCGGGGGCGAATCGCGTTCGGGGCTAACGCTCATTGGCGACTGGAACTCGATTTCATGGGAGCTTGGAGCCGATGTGTCGGCTCGGCAATGCGGCCGTTGTCATGGAATTCACGGGGGATTCAGCAGAAGTAGATATGGGAACTAGAAAGCCCTGAGAGTGCTTTCTATGTAAACCTGCATAACAAAATCTAAAGAAACCTTTTTTACTTTTTTTAAGGTGCTGATAACTTGCTTATCACAAGCAGTTTATCGGCATTGAGGCATTCGGGTGCGTGTGGCAAGCGGGTTGCTTAACAAGCAACTGTAGTGAGGGTGTGGATTTAGTTTCGTAAATCCCAAATGAGAAAACTGACCGCGCTTCCTAGATTGAAGCTTGCCCTGTGCGGAGAGATTTGTGCGGAAGATAGCCTGCGAACTTCGCGAGTTTCCTGCGTGGTCGTACTTGAGGGAGCAGTTTGGACGAGCGAGCAGGGGCCAGAGGCCGGTTTTGGGGTTGGGGCGATATCGAACTGGACAGAATTTAGTCTGAGGAAATAGGTCGAATATTCGATCGGAGGGAACGGGGATGGCTTTGCAAAATAGTTGGAGGAAGTTGGAACAATGGGTGGCAGGACTGAGGGTTCTGCTGGCGGCAGGGCTGCTGACGATTTGCGCGGCGGCCGCGATGGCCCAAGTGCCAACAGGCTCGATTACGGGGACGGTGAAGGATAGCCAAGGACTGCCTGTGGAAGGCGTGACGGTCACCTTGGTCAACCAGGAAACTAATGCCACGTTCAAGTCGCAGACGGGATCGGCCGGAGGATATCAGTTCGAGCACATCGACTACGGCTTCTACAAGGTAACGGTGTCCAAAGTAGGCTTCAAGACCGGCGAGGTAAGCGGAATCAAGCTGGATGCGTCGACCGAGTATTCGGTGGCACCGATCAGCCTGGAAGTTGGAGAGGCGACCCAGACCGTCCTTGTCGAGGCTGGCGCCGAGTTGGTGCAGACGACAAGCGCGGAATTAACGTCCACGGTGGAGAAACAGCAGATAGAAGCCTTGCCGATCCTGGACAGAAACCCGCTGGCCCTGGTGGGCCTAGAAGCGGGAGTCAATCAAAACGGCCGGTCAGTGACAGTAATAAACGGGCAGCGGGAGTCGTTCGCCAATGTGACTATCGACGGAATCAACGTTCAGGATAATTTCATCCGTACGAATACTCTAGATTTTCTACCGAACCTTCCGTTCACCAGCCAGGCAGCGGAATTCACGGTTACCTCTTCGAATTCCGGGCCACAAGATGGAGGCGCTTCGGCGCAGGTAAGTATTGTTACTCCAAGTGGGACGAATAACTGGCACGGACAGGGATTCTGGTATTACCGCACGGCGGCATGGGCAGCGAACGACTGGTTCAACGACGCGTCCGGAATAGCAAAGCCACCGCTGCTTCAGAACCAAGGAGGCGGCAATATCGGCGGCCCGGTGATAAAGAATAAGCTCTTCGTGTACGGGTACTACGAGTTGTTGCGGCTACGCCAATCGAATGCCCGTTCCAGTGCCGCTAACGCAGGAGTTCCAGCAACAATCTTGAGCGCTAACGCAAGGCAGGGATTGTTTACGTACACCCCCACTTGCTCTCCTACTCCTTGCACACCGCCGCCTCCGGTTACTGTTAACCTACTCACACTGGAGAACCAAGCGCGAGGCGGTGCGTCTCCTGTTTTCACCATCGATCCACTTATGGCCAGCATCTTGAGTAAGGTGCCGACAACATCGAACAGCACGGGAGCCGGCGACGGTGTCAATACACTTGGTTTCGACTACATTCAGCAGAGCAACCGTACGCGAGACAATTACGGAGTACGTCTCGATTACAACCTCAACGCACATAATTCCTTGACGGCCACTTGGTCGTGGAACCGGGACATATTGGACCGGCCAGACATCGACACTTCCTTCGACAAAGTCCCAGTCGTACAGAACAATGACTCGATTAAGTTCTTATCGACCACGTGGCGCTGGAACCCCAACTCCAACCTGACGAACGAAGCGCGGTTCGGCTTCGACTTGGCACCGGCATATTTCAAATCTAGTCAGGACTTCAGTTCTGGCTTCATCATTGCGGGGACGATCTTTACGAATCCAGCGGCCAATTTTTTCCCCCAGGGACGCGATACGCACACATGGTCCTGGCAGGATAATGCCAGCTGGGTGCACGGAAATCATACGATTGCGTTCGGTGGACAGTTGCAGCGCGTAACGATCTACAATACCAACTTGGCGGCCTCGCTTCCTTCTCTGAACTTGGGATTCAGTACGGCCAACCCCTTCAGCCTGAAAGCCAGCGATTTTTCACAGCCGATCGACAATACTACGCTAGGTCGGGCTAGGAGCCTGCTAGCGTCTCTCACTGGTTTTTTAACGACAGAGAGCCAGACCTTCCAAGTCAAGAGCCAGACCTCGGGGTTCGTGGCGGGTCAGGCATCGAATAGGAACCTGAGGCAGAACGATTTGGCGTTCTACGGTGGCGATACCTGGCGACTCAACAGGAAATTGACTTTTACCTACGGCGTACGTTGGGAGTATTTTAACCCAGTTGACGAACGTGACGGCCTTGCGCTGCTGCCGGTGATTCCCGCGGGGCAGACTGTGGAGCAAGCGATCCTGTCGAATGCAACGGTCGATTTTGCTGGCGGCCCAAGCAAGCGTGGCCTTTATAACCCTGACAGGAACAACTTCGGGCCCAACATCGGAATTGCGTGGGATCCGCGCGGGAACGGCAAAATGGCGATTCGCGCGGGATACAGCATAAATTATGTCAATGACGCATTCTTTACCGCAGCACAAAATGCGACAGTTGGCAATGCGGGATTGTCTTCCGCCAAGACCTTGACTAAGCTGAATGGTCCGACGGTGAGCTCGCCGGTTACAATCACACCGCCCCCATTTGGTATTCCCACAACATTCTCTCAGAATTTCAATAATATCGGGCTTGCAGGCAACGCCGGCTTTGCAATCGATCCGAATATCCGAACTCCTTACGTACAGCAATGGAACGTCAGTATCCAGCGCGATCTGGGCTGGAATACTACGCTACAGGTGAGCTACGTTGGGAACCATGGAGTAGCCTTGTTCCGTGGTGTTGACATCAACCAGGTGATCATCAAACAAAACGGATTCCTGGCTGACTTCAACCGCGCCCGAGCAAACTTCTTCCTTACTGGTAATCCGGCCTGCACCAGCGCGGGGTGCCAGACGCTGACATTCTTTCCAAACTTGGTTGGCGGTGGGTTGCTGAACAACGGAACCGTACTCTCTCTAATCTCTGAGGGTGGCATCGGAGATCTGGCCGATATCTACCGCACGAATGGAATCATAAACAACGACGGCACAGACCCGTTCGCGCCGAACGCTCTGTTGCGTGGAGGAGACATCCTGAAGAACGGCTCCAATTCGACGTGGAACGCCGGTATTGTTGAGGTGAGGCGACGGTTTAGTCGAGGGCTGTATTTCCAAGCGAACTACGTCTACAGCAAGGCGCTGACGGACTATTCTGGAGATACCAATGGAGACCAATCTCGATTCTTGCCGCTGCTGGACAATGCCCAGCCACAGCTTGAACGTAGCCGAGCGAACTTCGACATAACTCATGCTTTCAAGGCGAACTTCACCTACGAACTGCCCATTGGGGAAGGTCACAGACTGACGCCGTCCAACCGAGTCGTGAGCAGGCTAATCGGAGGATGGAATACGGGGTCGGTCTTCACGTGGCAAACTGGGTCACCATTCTCGATCTTCTCGGATCTAGGGTTGCTCAACCGGTCAGGCCGGTCGAGCCGAGAGACCGCAGTGACATCGTTAACGCTGGCGCAATTGAAGAGTCAGGTTGGCCTCTTCGTTCAGAAGGATGGGACCGTGTTCGCTGTTAATCCGAAGCTGACTAACGGTGATGGCACTGGGAATGGGCCAGACGCTTTGACTTGCACGCCGAGCGTTGCGGGCGGCTTCTGCAACCCGCAACCCGGTCAAGACGGAAACATACCCATCAACTTCTTCAGCGGGCCGGCTTTCTTCGACTGGGACCTTTCAATGAGCAAGGCGTTCAAGGTCACCGAATCGAAGAGGTTTGAATTCCGCGCGGAAGCCTTCAATGTCCTGAATCATCCTGTGTTTTTCGTGGGTGACCAGTATATCAACGGCTTCACCAGCGCAGGGGTGTCGTCGAACTTTGGACAGAGCACGAGCACATTGTCAGTGCCGCGAATTCTGCAGCTCGGGCTGAAGTTCATCTTCTAAAAGTACCCAATGCGAGGAATGTAACAACGGGCGCCCGAAAGGCGCCCGTCTTCTTTTATGCCCATTTGAATTCAGAAAGTGGACCAGGTTCTAGAGATTTTTCAGGTGGGCGAGGCGGAAAGGTGAGCCGAGGTGTTCGCGGAGGTCGAGCCAGTGTTGCTCTGGGATGGTGGCGAAGACTTCGACAACTTTGGGGTCGAATTGGGTGCCGGAGCAGCGGCGGATTTCTTCGCGGGCGTGGGGCATGGGGAGAGCTTTGCGGTAGGGGCGGTCGCTGATCATGGCGTCGAGGGAATCGGCAATGGTGAAAATACGGGCGCCGAGGGGGATTTGATCGCTCTTGAGGCCGCGGGGATAGCCGGTGCCGTCGTAGAACTCCTGGTGAGCGAGGACGATTTCGGCTGCATCGCGGAGGAACGGGATGCGGATGAGCATGTTGTAGCCGATTTCGCAGTGTTTGCGCATGATTTGCTTTTCGTCGTCTGTAAGGGGACCCGGTTTGCGGAGAATGCCATCGGGGATGGCCATCTTGCCGATGTCGTGGAGGAAAGCGGCTCGGGCGAGGATGGGCAAGTAGTCATTTGGGACGGGCATGGCTTTGGCGATGGAGATGGTGAAGGCCGTGACGCGCTGGCAATGGCCTTCGGTTTCGGCGTCCTTTAGGTCAAGCGCGCTGCCGAGGGCTTCCAATGTGTCGTCATAGGATTGTTCGAGTTGAGCGAAAGCAACTCTGAGTTGCCCGGTGCGCTCCTCGACCTGCTGTTCGAGCTTGAGCTGGTAGCTGCGGTTTTCAGCGACGAGGCGGCGGTGCTGAAGGGCGCGGCCGACGCCGAGGAAGAGCTGGTCCTTTTCAAAAGGTTTGAGGATGTAGTCGTAGGCGCCGCGGCGGATGGCTTCGAGGGCGGTAGAGATGTCATGGATGGCGGTGACCATGATGACGGGAACTTCGGGGTCGTATTCGCGGAGCCAATCGAGCAGCTTGATGCCGTCCATTTCGGGCATGATCATGTCGCTCAGGACAAGATCCGGCGTGGACTTTTTGACTTGCTCCTGGGCAGCTCGGCCATTGCTTACGGCCGTGCAGCGATAACCTTTCGATTCGAGCATGGTGGAAACGACTTCTCGAATCGCTTCTTCATCGTCCACGACCAGTATCTGTTCTAGCTCCACGAGTGTTTGCCCCCGTTGCCATTATACGGGACGGCACAGCAGGAATGCGGTGGGCTTGCCCATTAAGAAAATAGCATGTTAGCGTCGAAGGAACCTTCATTAAGGGCTTCGTGCCGCCCCTAGCGAGAGAAGCAGGGGTCTTTGTCTCGCGGCGAGGGCAGTTCAGAGCGGGAGGCAGCGCATCGTGTTGGTGAACCAGAGCCTGCTCGGCATCGCTTTCTTCGAAGCGACGGCGTTCATCGTTCTGCTGGTCCTCTTTTTTATTTTTCAGCGTGATCATATCAATAAGTATTTCCGGTTGTGGGGCGCCGGGTGGCTTGTATTTACGCTGGCATCGCTGTGCGAAGTTGCGATGCTGAGCCGGAATTTGCCTGGATTATGGCTGGCGGTGGTGGTGGGAAGAGTGGCAGCGATGCTGTTGTTTTCTGCCGCTGTGGTGCAATTTACGACCGGAGCGGGGAAGCGGGGCTGGCCGATATTGCCGCTCGCGGGAGTGGTGTTACTCGGGGTCTATTATTTTCAGCGGGGTGTTGCGCCGGTCTATGCAAACGTGCCGTGGGGAACGGCACTGCTGGCGAGCGCGGTATGTCTTTGGGCGGGAATGGTGTTGTGGAGGTCGCCGCTGTTGCGGCGCGGGCACGGAGTGAGGTTGCTCGAGGGAGTTTTCTTGTTGACCGGCCTGCACGGATTGGACCGTCCGTTATGGCCGGAGCACCCGTATTTTCTGTTGCGAGTGGCGTTTGACCACTTGCTGGGCGTGGCGCTGGGAATTGCCATGGTAGTGGTGGTGTTGGAGGGGGCGCGGTCGCGGACGGTTGAGCTCAACGAAAAGCTCAGGCGGCTGACGCTTTTGACGACAGCCAGCACGCAAACGCTGTCCGTACAGGAAGTGCTGGACCGGGTGCTTGCTCATCTGGTGGAGAGCCTGGGGGCGACGCACGGGCTGGTGCGGTTGCTGGAAGGCGAGGGAGACAAAGCGCAGGTTGTAGTGCACGCCTCGGTTGGATTTCAGAAGGAGTATTTGGAAAAGTACCGTAGTTTGCCGGCGAAGGCGGCGTGGACGCAGCGGGTCTTGCACAAGGACTGCGAGTTTTCTCGTTTGGAGGATGAACCGGACCAGGCAGTGCGGCAGCGAATGGCAGAGGGAGGCATCGGGAATAGCATCACGATGGCGCTGCCGGGAAAAGACGGGCCGCTCGGGATCATCGCCATCGGCTCGACGCGCAACGAGCAGTTTCAAGCAGACGAGATTGCATACCTGCTAAATATCAGTAATTTGCTGGGATTGACGCTGCAGAATGTGCGGTTGTTCGAACAAGTGGCTACCGTACAGCAGCAATGGGCATATACGTTTGATTCGATTGGCGATCCGATCCTGGTGCACGACCGGCAAGGGCGGATACTGCGTTGCAACTTGCGTTTGGGGCATCTTCTGGGCAGGGATTCACAGGCGCTCGTTGGGCGCGGGGTGACGGACCTGCTGGCGCGAAAGAACTTGTCTTACGAGATGTGCCCGTATTGCGAGGGTGTCGCTGGGGAAGGAGACAATCCTGACCCTTGGCTGCAAGGTTATTTTCTTGCTTCGAATTCAACGTTCACCGACCCGGCGGGGAACATGCTCGGGACAGTGCACGTCTTGAAGGACATCACGGAAAGAAAGCGGGCGGAAGAAAAGTACCGAACGCTTGTTTCGAGCGTGCAAGAAGGCGTTTTTATTTCCACGCCGCAGGGGAGGTTCCTGGATTTCAACGACGCGATGATGCGCATGACCGGATTTGAGACCCGGGAAGAATTGTTGGGGGCCGATATTCCGGGCGCAATGTATGCAAATCCCGCGGACCGCGAACGGCTGAAAAAGCTGCTTCAGGAACACGGCACGGTGGCGGATTTCGAATTCGAGATGAGGCGCAAGGACGGCGAGATTCGGACGGTGCTGGAGTCCTCCATCTCCGTGAAAGACGCCGCGGGGAATGTCACGGCCTATCAGGGCTTTTTGCTGGATATCACCGAAAGGAAGAGAGCGGAGCAGGAAATCCGGCGGCGCAACCGGGAGCTTCTGGTATTGAACTCCATCGGACAATCGCTGATGGAGTCGATGGATTTGGGAGATTCGCTGCATCGAACGCTGCGGCAGATGGCGGAGCTGTTCAGTCTGGACGCATGCGCGCTGTACCTGTTCGACGAGGCGGGGACAAAGATCCGGCGCGTGGCGGCGGTGGGGCACCGCTCGGAATACGCCAGGAATTTTCCCGCGGTCACTCTGAAGCCGGAACTGCTGCAGCACATCAAGGCGGTGCACGCGACGTTTCTTTCTGTCCAGGGCCTGCCGCTTCCCGCCATCTTTCGCGAAGCACAGAGGAAAGAAGAGCTTCTGTCCGCCTACATAGTGGTGCTCTGGTCGAAAGACCGTGTTATCGGCGGACTGACCGTAGGGAGCCGCACGCCAAAGGAGTTTTCGCCGGCGGACGTCAACCTGCTGATTGCGGTCGGGAGCCAGCTCTCGAGCGCCATCGAACGCACGACGCTTTATGAGGAGGCGCGGCAGGCGTACGAGAACCTGCGCCGCACGCAGGAGCAGCTATTGCACAGCGAGAAAATGGCGGCCGTTGGGCAATTGATTTCCGGCGTGGCACACGAACTCAACAACCCGCTTACGGCAATCCTGGGCTACAGCCAATTGCTCACCTCGAGCGGACAGATGGGCGCGCAAGGAGTCGAGTATTCCGAAAAACTCTACAAACAGGCGCAGCGGACGCACCGCATTGTGCAGAACCTGCTCAGTTTCGCCCGGCAGCACAAACCGGAGCGCGTCCCGGTTCAGCTTAATCTCATATTGGAAGAAACGCTGGCGCTGCGCGACTACGATTTGCGGATGAATCATATCCGCGTGCACCTGGAGCTTGCGCCGGATCTGCCTTATACATCGGCGGATCCCCACCAACTGCAGCAGGTTTTCCTGAACATGGTCAATAATGCCGTGGACGCTATGCTAGAGCATTCCAACGAAGGGGACCTGTGGGTGAGAACAGGGGCGAGCGGAGACAAGCTGTTCATCGAATTTACCGACAGCGGCCCGGGCGTAAAGGACGCGTCCAGAGTATTCGACCCTTTCTACACGACAAAGCCCGTTGGCAAGGGCACCGGACTCGGTCTCAGCATCTGCTACGGCATCATTTCGGAACACGGCGGATCAATCCAAGTGCGCAATGTACCTCCTCGAGGAGCTTCCTTCACCATTGAGGTGCCTTATCAGCCCACCAGGCAGGCGAAGGTTCACGATTCCCTGCAGACAACGGAACAGGCGAGGGAAGGCCGCATCTTATTGATAGACCAGGATGATTCGGTACTGGAAGCGGTCGGCGCGATTCTGCGGGAGCGCGAGCATCAAGTCAAAACTGCCAAGACTGCTGCAGATGCGATGGCCATACTCGAGAAGCAAGAGTTCGACCTGGTGTTGGCGGATCTCGACCTGTCCGGAACTGCCGCACGAAACATACTTCATGATTGGATACTTGCCCGGAGGCCTGGTTTGGCCAAGCGCTGCATTTGGATGCGCGGAGCGGCTCCGCTGGGGCGTCCTCCGGAACAAACGACACTCAACGGGAACGGCATTCTCCAGAAGCCCTTTAAGTCGGTGGAACTGCTCGCCGCAGTGGACGGGATGCTAGGGAGTGTCCAACCCGCGCCCGTGCAGTGACGACGCAAGCTTCGCCGCCAGAGCAGCGCGTTCCCCAAGGTCATTCATGGCGGTTTCCAACCTAATCGAAAGCCTGCTGACAACGTCGCTCAAGGACCCAAGCTCGGGAAGAGGCGCAAATCCAAAGAGGATTTTGATGCGAATCATTTCATAGCGCCAAGAAAAGGCCAGACCCAACCGGAACCTTTCTAATTCTTGAGATACGCCGAGCTGCGGCGACATGGAAGCAATCACGCGCGCCAACCGCCATGATTTCAGGAAATCGCTACGCAGGCAGGCCACGTAAGCCAATGCGATCTTGCGGCGCTCTTTGCGCACTCTGCGGGTCAATGCACGCGACCCGCGCGAGGCAAGAAAAACAAAATCTTGGGCAGCCATCGTCTGCCGTACTTGGGGAAAATAGGTTACGTGACGCCGGTCCATGTCTTCCGTGGAGCTGAGATCGCCGCCGGGCATCGTGAACTTCCGAGGATCACTCAAGACCCAGGCAAGTAGGAGCGCCAGTAGAACTCCGAAGACAAAAAGAAGCAAAAGAGGGAAGTTCACTGCGGACGTGCCTCCAGTTTCCAAAGCCGTAGGAGCTTTTCGTTCAGCTCGCGCAATCGCTCATTGATCTCGGGTGAAAGCCGCTTATAAATGGAATCCGAGGACGGGGCGGATGGCCGGGCCTCTACGCGCAAGGGATTCCAAAGGGCGGCCACCCAAATAATCTGGACCACGATAAAAGAGAGCATGGTCGAGGATTGCCAGATTGGCTGATAAGCATAAAACGCCCTTTTAAGAAGGCTTTGCAGGACGGTATTGATTAGAATCTCCGTGCAGGAATAAAGACAAAATCCACCGAGGATCATCTTGAGTGCCACGGGCACCTGAATGGAGTAGTAACGGACAACGAGAAGGCAGGCGATGACAGCCGCGGCGAAAGTGAGATGATAGCCGCGATTGAGTTCGAACCACTTTGCCGTAGCCCAATGGCCGCGCGCTGCCAATGCCACCAGAAGTACGACAAGGGTTGAGGTGAAGGTCAAAGTTCGCCATACGAGGCCCCAAATGCCTTGGTATTGTCTGAGGGTGACACTGAGAATCTCGGTGGTGGCCAGTGCTCCTGCGAGAAGAGCGGCGCATTCCGAATACCACGCGAGCTTGTAAGTGGTGTCAGAATTAATCCCCCAGATGGAATATACAACAGCGAGGAAGGCGACCTGGCAAAGGTTGAGACCTACGTAGGCCGTAAAAAGGGGCAGCTTGCGAAAATTTCCGTTTGATAACAGACGGGCCAGCACAGACAGTTGTGCCAGAGCACTGCAGGCCCAGAACAAAAGGACGTAGAGAGGCAGGCTGCTCACAACGGCTGGATGTTACCATGTCTTGACTGGCCGGTAAATAAACTAGTTGTGGCAGAAAGGGCGTTAGATGGTACCGGAACGACCGATCGAGAGGTAGAAGGTTGGCAACAGGGATTCGTGGGATGGGCCGTAGAATACCCGCGTCTGTTCTGGGCGACTAACAAAGCACTGAGATCGCATGACTGGGCCGTTGGGACCGGAAGGGAGTGAGGCTAAGATTAGAGACTTCTTAGAATTCCTGCTCCGCAACTCGCCGCCCTGTCAGCGAGTTGCGGAGCAGGACAAGTCGCGACTCTTACGCCAGCTGTCCGGGCGGAGGAGGAGCGGGGAGCGGTGAACCGCTG
>Ga0308309_10001040_pt1 | contig 16623 bp, 19 predicted proteins | sample HubBroMetageWFT5_FD_192491 | JGI IMG/M metagenome (GOLD analysis project Ga0308309, IMG submission 192491) | Warmed and freeze-thawed soil microbial communities from the Hubbard Brook experimental Forest, New Hampshire - Hubbard Brook CCASE Soil... | ecosystem: Environmental > Terrestrial >...
CACTCTGAATCTCCGTCGCGTTTGCGCTCGACCCGCACGATCCCCAGCTCCCATTTCCCAGCAGACAGTTCAACGACGATGCCGCTCCACTCCCCAACTCATTCGTCGGCACCAGCCCGCTCACCAGATTCGCCTTCGATGCCGCCGTGAGATCCACGTATTGCTTTGGCGCAGCCTGCAGCGGCGCCGTCGGACTGGCGTTCAAAGTCAGCGCCCCAGTCATCGCCCCGCCCGCCGTCGGCAGATAATTCCCTGCCCCCACCGTTGCGATCGCCGCATCCACATACGCCTTGTTCGTCACATCGCCCCTACCCACCGGCGCCGGCACATTCGGTGGGGTTGAAAAACTCTTGGTCCCGGTTACTGTCTCAGCCTGGGCCAGATGCACCACCGCGTTGTCATTCGCCTTTGCCGTCAGCTCCGAATTCACGTACTGCATCGATACTGGTTGCCCCGCCGTTCCCGATCCCGGCGTCATCCGCACCTGCGCCAGCGTTGCCGGAGAGTTGGTCGGCACCACCCAATATTCCGTTCGCACCTCGCCCGGCCCCAACTGGTACACCACGGTGTAGTACACGCCCGCGGGAGTCGCTCCCGCGTTGGTCGCCAGCGCTACATTCAAAGCGCCATTCGATCCCAACGTCACATCCAACGCCCCCGCCGCCACCGCCGTTCCGCTCGCCGACACAAACGCCGGCCAGGTAATTACCAGCGTGCCCTGCGCTTCACTTCCATCTGCCATGTACACGGTGTCGATCACACTCGTCAGCGCCGGTCCACTCTGCGGGGCCGCGTACACTCGGACGGTTGCCGCGATCACCAAAGCCAGCAACAAATAAAAAATCCGTCCCAAGGGACGGCGTGTTTGAAACATACTTCCTCCTCAACATCGATCTTGTCGTGCCGAGCGAAGCCGAAGCCCGCCCTTCAGCCCCGTCCCTTCAAAAACTCCTCCACACTCCGCACGTAAACCTCGGCGAAATCAGCAACCGGCCGTCGCTCCTCGATCAAATCCATGGCGTCCTCAACCGCCCACCCCATCACTCCCAAGAGCGCCAGCGTCATCATCGGCGCCCGGTGTACTCCAGCCGCGCAGTGGATAAACAGCTTCGCCTTTGGATCTTCCAGGGCCACCAGCGCAAACTTCACCCCACGCTCAAACACCTCTGGAGGCTTGAACTCGAAGTCATCGTCCACCGGATTCCAGCAAACCACGATCCCGTGCAGCTTCGCCAGCGGCGTGTCGTCAAACTCCATCTGCATGTCGATGATGTGCGTGATCCCCGCCCGCGACACCGCCGCCATGTTATCCGCCGACCAGATTCCGCCTCCGACCCCGATTCGGTCGGTCACCCACGTTATATCCATCCCCAACCTGTGTCGTGCAAAACCGCCATAATTGCCCGCCCTGGCGTTTCCATGAATACTCTGCGGACTCACCACGGCTGGGACGCCATCCACCATTAACATGCTGCCCCAACCGTGCATCCACCTTCTTCCGCGCGATCCCACCCGCGGAGAAACCGACAGCACGGCCCGCTCATCCGTTTCTCTTGAATTCAAACTGCCGCGCTTCATTTTACGGTATCCTCTCGGCTCTTATCCCCGCCTCGCCTTCTATTCTTCGCTCTCCACCGTCGCCGGGGTCGAACTCACTTTTTCCGCGCGTTCTCCCTCCCCAACTTCCTCGGCATCTTGTTCAGCATCTTTCCCAGCAACGCCCGGCTTGACGGCCTCATTGTTCATGCCCTTTGCGTCGGGCGGAGATAGAGGCGAGGCCGGCTCCTCGTCGCAGATCACCGGATCCAGCGGCAATCCCATGCGCGTAAGCAAAGTATGTGCTAACGATCGTTCGATCGGATTCGCGGCCGACTGTTCGGTCGGCGGATATATCCCTGCGGCCTCGAACAAGTACTTGGCCGGCGCCAGTTGCCCGGTCTTCGCGACTTTAATCACCTCGGTCGCAATATCCTCCGCCGAGTCCTTTACCAGCTCGTTGATGTTCGCCCGCACCTGGAAGATGTCCTTCCCCTTTTTCCTCTTCGACGCTCTCCTCTTCGCCTGCTTCTTCGCCGTCACTTTGCTTTTTCTCGTTGCCTTCTTCTTCGCGCTCATGACTCGCCCTCCCCAGAACTGTCGGCGTCGTCCGGATCCCGGCTTCAGCCGCGTCAGGCAATCTCATGAGTTAGCAGCGACTTAACCCGCAGATTCCACGCCGCCATTGCGCGGAGCTGCGATGCAACGAAACTTGGGTGGAGTAGGCCTTGAAGCCTGCGTCAAAGGGCACTGGGAATCGCCGGGCTCTAGCCCCTGCGGTACCTACAAAGCCCTCCAGAAAAACCGAAAGGCGCGCTTTTCAGCGCGCCCCGATAGCTTGATAGAGTCCTTCTCGTTTTCTTGACTCTATATATTCAGAATAGCATTTTGCTATGGGTGTTTGTGTCAGGTTTTGCAAATTTATATTTGCCATGTCATCAACAACTTGCGTGATTTTCGATCGAATTTGCCTCTTGACAAGATTTTTGTCATTGCGAAAACTCCCTTCGCGAAGGCATCCCGGCCAGCAATCCTACCCTGAGGAAGTCTTCGCTCAACAGGTCGAGGACCTCTGGTAATCTGTGCGCAACCTTGCTGCGGCTGCAGTGCAGAATGCGCGCAGCTTGTTCCTGACCGTACTCTTGCAGGACAATGCGCGCGATTAATTGCTGATCCCATCCCTCCAGCCGATTTATGCACTTCTCCACGTCACGCACGAAAATCACCCGGTCCTCGAACGTGGCCGCGGTATAGTACGTCACCTTCGCGCGAAAGAATTCCCTTCCCAGCAATGACGGCAACCGCCCGGTCTCTATCGAAAAGCGCAGGTAACGCCGCAACAAACCAACCGTGCGTTTTCGGTAAAGCCACAAATCAGGATTGCGATCAAGCGGATCATCTTCCAACCCAGCGTCTTCTAGCCGAGGATCGTCCGCGACATTCAATCCCGTCGGAAAATCGTGCACCGGCAACTCCTGCCACGGTGTGTTCCCCGGCGAAGATTCGTCGACAGACTGCTCGTCCACAGGCGCCAGCGGTAAATCCGAGTTGAGCGGATCCTTCGGGGAAGAGTCATCTGCCTCCGCCCCGATCCAATCCACATAGCCGCTCACGCCACACCTCCCGACGCGTCCAGATCCACTTCCTCATCTCCCGTATAGCCCTCATTAAAGCCGCCGTCATCCGCGCCCCAGCGCGGTCCGCGCGGCAGTTGGGCCGTTTCCGGCTCCCGCGAAGCTGGCGGCAATTGCGCCATCTCTCGCCCGCAAGCCACGCAATAAATTTGCCCCCCGCCGACCGGACGCAGCCACAAACTGCCGCAGCGTTCGCAATACTTCAGTTCAAGTCGTTCCTCTTGCGCGGACGTATCCTTCGCCTTTGCTCTCATTACTCCTCCTGGGCTCCGGACTCGCGTTGCGAACCGGGGCGGTTGCGGTTGAATCGCGTTTACTGAAGCCCGAAGGCTGCAGCCGAAAAAAAGCCCTGCGTCGGCCGCCGCTCTTAAAAAAGGGCGGAAACCGAACGCAGGGCTCGTTTCTCTTACGATGACCTGCTTGGGCTATTTACTTGTTGGACTTGCTATTTAATCCTGCTTGCCAAACTTACCCTTCCGGCAAAAGAACTATCCCGCTTGCCGGTAATCTGTTACGGTTCGATCGCGACCCCTGGTTCCAGACCGGAACTTTCCAGACTGGAACCGGGTTCGTGCTGTCGAAAGAATCCTTCCTCATACCCCGACTTCAGCACCCGGCCATTTTGCAAAACCACACTAACCCGTCCACTGAACCGCAACGACTTCAACAGGTGTTCCATGGAGCCGGAAAGCACCTCGCCTCCACGCACCTTCCGGCGGAATTCCACAAAGTTCTTTGCTTCGTTGCAGTTATCTGCACCAGTCATGACGGCAGGTCCCTAGGGAAAAGTTGGGTTATACAATATCGCGATCGTATAGCTGCGAATTTTCCGAGTCAAGGTCGTTAGACCAAAGGGTCTGTGGAAATCCCATCACTTAGCATGGTGCTATACCTCTCCGTGCTATACTCCCTGCCATGAAATTCCGAGTTCTGCAAGACAATCTGCGCGAAACGCTGTGGGAGCGCATCGATGAAGGCGACCTGACCGGCCTCCGCCTGGCACAGCAAACCGGTTTTAAACAGGCTCATATCTCCAACTTCCTCAATCGCAAGCGCGGCTTAAGCCTCGAGGGCATGGACCGGGTTCTGGCTGTCCAGCATCTTTCTGTGCTGGATCTCCTCGACCCCGCCGAGGTCAACAAGCGCGCATCCATCCTTCCCCCCAGCAACGACGAGTTCCAGGACGTCCTTCTCACCGACGGATCAGTCGCCGCCACTCATCCCCTCATCACCAGCATGAACGTCAAAGAAATCCTCAAATTCAAGAAAAGTTTTCTTAAGAAGCTGAAACCAGAAACCGAAGGCAACCGTCAGCCCTGGCAGCGCTTCGTGCTCATCAAGGTAGACAACCGCGAAGCCATGAGCATGTATCCCCGTCTGCTTCCCGGAGCCACACTCCTGATCGACCGCCATTACAACTCACTCAAGCCCTATCGCAAGGGCGAGTTCAATATGTATGCCGTGCTCAAGAACGATAACTGCACCGTGAAATACGTGGAGACCGCCGGCAATCATCTTATTCTGCGTCCCCATAATCAGGATTTTCCCATCGAAGTCATTGCCATGGAAGATGGCAAGTCCGCCTCTGATTACCTGGTCGGCCGCGTCTGCCACGTGGGCATCGAAACCTGAGCGCAATGACGCGAGGCTTAGAGTTCGCCGTCGCGGTATTCCTCGGCTTAACCGCAACTCTCACCGGAGCCCAGTCCAAGCAAAGCTCGGCTACGACGGTTTTCCCGTCCGATGCTGAGATCCGCAAGATACTGGCCGGCCGGGTCGATACTCTCGCTGGCCCCCAGGACGGCATCGGCATCGTTGTCGGCGTAATCGGACCGAAAGGTCGAAGGGTTATCCCGTACGGCCATCTCAACCAGGCAGACCCGCGGCCACTGGGTGGCGACACTCTGTTCGAGATTGGTTCCGTCAGCAAAGTGTTTACGGCTCTCCTGCTCGCTGACATGGCGCGAAAAGGTGAAGTCGCGCTCGCGGACCCTGTCGCCAAGTATCTTCCCGCGGGCGTCAAGATCCCTGAACGCGATGGTCGCTCGATCACGTTAGTGGACTTGGCGACTCATACCTCAGGCCTCCCGTTCATGCCAGACGAGTTGCCCGTTTTCAACGCTTCCATCGCTGCGAATGATTCCACTGCTCAGCTCTACCGGTTCCTTGCCCGCTATCAACTGACGCGCGACCCCGGCGCGGAGTGGGACTACTCGAACATCGGTTACTGGCTTCTGGGACAAACCCTCGCGGCGCGGGCCGGCATGGATTACGAGAGCCTTCTGCGGACGCGTGTCATCGTCCCATTGAAGATGAAGAGTACCGCCATCACCCTCTCATCAGACCTCAAGGCCAGGCTCGCGGTCGGCCACAATGCTGTTCTGCAGCCAGCGCTGCCTTTTTCCTCGGTATCGCCCTACGGTGCCATGCCCGCAGCCGGCGGTGTGGTTTCAAACGTCAATGACCTGCTGACTTTCCTCGCTGTGGCAATGGGTTACGAACCTTCACCATCGGCCTTGAGTATGACCGCGATGCTCTACACTCGGCGTCCCATTGATGGCGATGGAAGCGAGCAAGCGCTGGGGTGGGTTGTGACTGGAAAGGGTAACGACCAGTTGGTCACGCATGACGGCTTCACCTGGGGGTACGCAAGCTATGTCGCCTGGAATCCGGCGACTCGCGCGGGGGTCGTCGTCCTCTCGAATCAACAGACAAGCGTTGGCGACATTGGGCGTCACCTTCTGCTGCCGAACATGCCGTTAGAACCGCCGACTGTCAGGAAGCATACTGAGATCAAAGTCGCCTCGACCGTTCTCGACGCCTACGCCGGTCAGTATCAAGTAGAGGGCGTGGGACTGTTCAACATCGTTCGGGACAACGACGTTCGGGACAATGACTTCCTGACCATCCAACTGCCAGCCGATTGGGGCCTTCCGAAACTGCGCCTTCGCCCCGAAAGCCGGCAAGACTTCTTCGTTGCAGAGCTTCCGGTTCGAGTCACGTTTCAAACTGACAGCGAGGGACGCGTGAGCGGACTCCTGCTTTACCCGCCACGCGGACAACACGCGCTGTCCGCGAACAGATTACGCTCGGAAAAGTAATACCGGCGAACCGCCCACTACTCCTCGCGCAGGCTGTCGAACATTTTGAAGAGTTTGTCAGCGCCCGCCCGGTAGATTACATAGCCGTTACCGGCATCCGTGGTTTCGCGAAACAATAACTCGCCACGACCATCTCCGTCAGCATCCACGGCGTCGATCAATTCCATCCGCGGAGTCACATCGAGGTGAAACTTGTCGGTGACCCCCGAATACAACTTGCGCAGATCGCCGTAGATGTCAGTTCGTGTCACCAGCGTAATCGAATACTGCTCTGGCGCTGCCGCCGCTCCAGGAGCCGGGGGAAAGTGCGCCTCCGCAGTTAGAATCATCACGATCTGGTTGTTCGTCCACACGTCGAAGGCGTGGAACTGAACGTTCTCCAGCACAGGCTCAACCGGCTTAGCTGGAGCCTTGCGTCCCGCCGTGGCCGCCTTCGCAGGCGGTTTAGCCGGGATTTGATTCCTGGCCAGCGCGTTCACGTAAGCCCGAACTTCATTTCCCGCTAGGGCAAGCATCTGATTGCGCCGCTCGTCCTCTTCGCCGGTCTTCCAGAAAAACTTGTACGACTTCGGTTCCGGTCCTCCCGCATCGGAAATCGCCGCCACAAGTCGCGACGGCTCAGGGCCGGCGGCAACGGCACTTGCTGGCGAATCCGCTTTGGCGGCCTTCGGCGGCATTTCCTCCTCATCCGGCGGCGGCGATTGCGTGGGCTTCCCTCGTCGCAGCGTCGGGCGATAGTAGTCTGCCGTCTGACTTTGTGAACCCTGACTTTGTGAACGCTGAGCCTGCGCTGCTTGACCCGGCGGCGTTTGCGCGGAAGTCGATTGACTTGGCGCTGGCTGCTTGGCAGCTTGATCCGCAGGCTTGTCCGATGTTGATGGAACTGAGGGCTTCTGTCCATCAGATGCACCTCCAGAAGAACCGCTGCCAGAAGGTGAAGTCGCAGGGGGCGCGCTTGCGACAGCAGGCTTCTCAGACGATCCCGTCCCGGCCGGAGTTGTAGAAGCCGGAGCAGTAGAAGCTGGGGTTGCAGAAGCTGGGATAGCAGAAGTTGGAGCAGTGGAAGCCGGAGCACCGGACGTAGGCGCGGGACTCGGACTCGCCGATTCCGCGGGCTTCGATGACTTTCCTCTACTTAAGCGTGGCGGCGCGTCGCTGTCGCTGCTGTCCATCCCCACCGGCACGTTTTCCGCTTTGTGCGCAGCCTTCGCTGACTCGGTTCCATTGAGCGCGTAAGAGCCCGCGCCCACCCACGAATGCGCAGCACCTGGATTCTTGCTGTGCAGCGCTCCACTCACGGTAAATAGTCCCAGAGAATCTCCCGACTCCTCCGCCTCATAGACCGTGCCGGAATCCAGCGCCATCGGCACTGGATCGGCTTTATATTCGGCGGCGTCATAAAACTTGCCATCGACCAGAATTGCAATCGGGATTAGCGTCGCCTTGCCGCCCTTCGCAAACTCCACAACTGCAACCGCACGCGGCCCTTTGACCTTTTTTTTCTTAGGCTCGGAAGGTTTCTCTTGGGGAACGTCGGGCTCCGGACGCTTCAGCTCGGGCCTTCCTTGCGCCGACCCTCGCGGAACCATCACGGCGAAAAACGCCAGAACCACGATGACGGCAAACCCCAATCTGCGGTATAAGAACCTTCTGGACATAAGTCGTTCAGCCCTCGGCCGGGATGAAGCCGAGACTGGCAACGCCATCTTCAACCCAACCTTCCACAGAAATGAGGCGATCATGAGCATCAAGGTCAATGATAAGGCTCCCGAGTTTACTTTGCAGGACGAGAACGGAAAGGAAATCTCGCTGAAAGGTCTGCGCGGCAAAGTTGTCGTGCTCTATTTCTATCCTCGCGCCGACACTCCTGGCTGCACCATTGAGGCCTGCGAGTTCCGCGACACCTTCAAACAGATGCAGAAAACCGGCGCCGTGTTACTTGGCATCTCGCCCGACACGCCCAAGGCGCAAAAGAAGTTTCAGGAGAAATTCCAGCTGCCCTTCTCTCTGCTGGCCGATGCCGACAAGAAAGTCGCCGACGCCTTCGGCGTGCTGCAGGAAAAGAACATGTATGGCAAGAAAGTCATGGGCATCGTCCGGACCACGTTTATCATCGGACCAGATGGCAAGATCCAGCACATCTTCCCCAAGGTGAAGGCCGAAGGCCACGCGGGAGAGGTGCTAGCTTACCTGAAAGAATCGGCCAAGGGAGCGGCGTAGCGCCGCCGCCCGGCGGCTGTGGTAGGCGTCTCGCCGCTACCTGCGGAAACGACAAGTCCTCCCGCCGCAACGCATTGAACAAACTGGTGCCTCGGGGCGTACCATCATCCAGGAAGCACCTGTTCGCGGAGGACAACCATGCGCAAAACTGTGAAAGCCATCTCGATTCTCGCCATACTCGTGCTTGCCGCCGCCAGCCTTGCCGGGACTGCTGCCGCAGCAGAGAACTCCGGATCGATCGCTGTCGTCTTCAAGGACGGACACCGCCAAACCCTTGACATGGCAGAGATTGCGCGCATCGACTTCAAGTCCCCTGTCGTGATCGTCTTCAAAGATGGACACCGGCAGAACCTTCCTGCCACCATCGCTAGCATTGATTTCGAACCTGGCGACACTGCCTCCTTACCCAGCCGGAACCACTTCGTGGGCAAGTGGGAGGTGGGCATGGGCGGAGACGGCGGCAATTTCTATATCACGCTTGAAGCCGACGGCGAAGCCCGGAAGACGCATGGCGAGAGCCACGGCAGGTGGGTTTTCGTTGATGGAGAGGCTCGTATCAGCTGGGATGACGGCTGGCATGACGTCATAAGGAAAGTTGGCTCCAAGCACGAAAAATTGGCTTTTGAACCGGGCAGATCGTTCGACGATTCGCCGTCCAACGTCACGGCCGCCAGGAATACGGAACCCAGGCCAATTTAGCCGCGCGAAAGCCCCGTCTTGCGTTTAAGATTTCGCTGGCATGGGCAGACAGCCGAGTAAAGTCGGTCAGGAAAAATTTCAGCCTCTCAATCGCGCTTTCTTCGCCCGCAAGCCGCGGCCGGTGGCTCGCGAACTCCTCGGCAAGGTGCTGGTGCGCCAGAGCGACGGGCAGTTTCTCGCTGCCCGCATCGTCGAGGTCGAAGCTTATCTCGGAAAAAACGATCCCGCGTCCCACTCCGCCGCCGGCAACACCGCCCGCACTGCCGTTCTGTTCGGACCTCCCGGCTACGCCTACGTTTATTTCATCTACGGCAACCATTACTGCCTGAATGTGTCGTGCGAGCGCGACGGCAAGGCGGGCGGCGTGCTGTTCCGAGCTGTCGAGCCGTTGCGCGGCATCGAAGAGATGGCGCGGGCGCGAAAAATCGAAGTGCGCGGCCCGCGCGATCTGATTCGCCTCACCAGCGGCCCCGGCCGCATGGCCGAAGCTTTCGGTATTACCCGAGCCCGCAATAACGGCTGCGACCTCACCTCGCCTGTTTCCGGCCTGTGGATCGGGGACGACGGCTTCCGCGCGAGAAACATCAAAATCACTCCCCGCATCGGCATCACCAAGGCAGCCGACAAGCGGCTGCGGTACTTGATCGCGGGAAACGCCTTCGTTTCAGGACGAAAAACGTCGCCGCGCCGCCGAGGAACGTCCCGGACTTGACAAACGGGTGTAGACTGTCCCTCGGGCCAAATGCACTAAACATGGCTCTGCTCAAGGCATTTGGATCGACTGCCGGCCATTGTTCCGCATGGTTGGCGAGGCATGGCGCGGATAATTATTTTTTCAGCATCCCCCGGACAGAACAAATCATCTGTTGTTAGTTAGGAACCCGCATGCGCTGGTTCAGCCTTTTCCGCGCTTCGCTCCTCACGCTGACGATTCTCGCTGCGGCTGTGCCGCAACTCTCTCGAGCGGTCGATGCTGTCCAGCTCCAGACGACTATGGCCCCGTCGAATATTGTGATCGGTTTCGTCGGTGGCTTTGTCAGGCACGACAACCCGCACCAGGGTCCGGTTCAGTTCGCACAACGGATGCAACGAACTGTTCCCAAAGATACTTATGTTCGGGTTTTTGAAAACCGCCGCAGGAAGCAAGCCTACGACGCTGTCCTCCGCCTTCTCGATACCAATCACGACGGCATTCTTTCCGCGGAAGAAAAAGCTCGAGCCCGTATCATCCTCTTCGGCCACAGCTGGGGAGCGTCTGCGGCCGTGTCTCTGGCCCGCGACCTGCAGCGCCTGGGCGTGCCGGTTCTCCTGACCGTGCAGGTCGATAGCATCCCAAAAGCCTGGCAGAACGATTCCCTCATTCCCGCCAACGTCGCCGAGGCCGTGAACTTTTACCAGCCCCACGGCATCCTCCACGGTCGTCCCAAGATCACCGCCGCCGATCCCGATAGAACTGCGATCCTGGGAAACTATCTAGTGGATTACAGAAAGAATCCGGTGCAGTGCCCCGGTGCTTCCTGGGCTGATCACGTCTTCATTCCGGACCACATGCAGAGTGAATGCGATTCTCACCTTTGGTCGCAAATCGAAGCCATGGTGCGGCAGCGACTGTTACCTGCTGGCGCCGTTCCAGACACTTCTTCGGCGGCTTCCGCCACAGTTTACCCGCGACCTTAGTTCCCGCTTTCCCCAGTCCCCGCTCTCCCCTAAGTTCTGTCATCCCGAACGAAGTGAGGGAACCTGGTGCGTGCAGGTTGCGGCAATCCAGACGACACGAGCAAGAACCAAGGTCCCTCGCGTCGCTCGGATGACGTCTCCTAAGCGGATAACGTGGGAAGCACAATGTTGTCGAGAAGCCGCGTCGTGCCTACGAATGCCGCGACTGCGACCAGCGCGCCGGCGGCGAGGTTCTTGACTGGATCGAGGCTGTCGGGATCCACGATCTCGAAGTAGTCGAGACGCACTGATTTTTCGCCCGCAATTTCTTCGCTGCCTGCAGCCACTAGTTTGGCGGCATCGCGTTCGCCGCCTTCCCAGAATTTCTGCACCCGCATGAGGGCACGAGGCAGCACCAGCGCCTGTTGTCTCTGCGAGGAATCGAGATAGGCGTTGCGCGAACTCATCGCCAACCCATCCGCCTCGCGCACAATCCGGCACGCGACAATTTCCACGGGAAAGTTCAGGTCGCGCACCATGCGCCGAATAATCGCCACCTGCGCCGCATCCTTCTGTCCGAAAAAGGCCGCATCCGGCTCGACAATGTGAAACAGTTTGGCCACTACCGTCGTGACCCCGCGAAAATGTCCCGGTCGCGAACGCCCGTCCAGCTTGCCGCTCAGCTCTTCTACCGTAACCCAAGTCACCGCGCCCGCCGGATACATCTCCACAACCGACGGAGCGAAAAGCAACTCCACTCCTTCTCTCGCAAGCAGGTCGCGGTCGCGTTCGAAATCTCGCGGATACTTTGCCAGATCTTCATTCGGCCCAAACTGCGTGGGATTTACAAAAATGGAAGCCGCGACAATATCACAAGCAGTTCTAGCTGCTCGAACTAAAGACAGGTGCCCTGCATGCAGCGCCCCCATGGTCGGCACAAATCCCAATCGCTGGCCGCCGCGCCGCGCTGCACGGCACGCCGCCCGCATGTCTTCGATGGTCTCGTAGATCCTCATTGCTGGGAAAGTCGCTTCAGGGGGTGGAGATCCAATTGATCGCCACGTGCGCGCCCTCAAGGTCGCCCGCAACAATGCCGCGGTTTCGTCGAATCGCGATTTTGTCCGCTTCGTAAGCGGTGGGCTTCTCATCCACCAGGATCGCGACCGCGCGTCCGTAGGGCCACGCGGATGCAGGCAGCCGCGCGAGCGCGTCCAATACTTCTTCCGGCTTCAGAATCTGTTCTTCATTGGCGGTGACGCTCGTGAGCAGACCCACGGCCTCAGGACGGATGACCAGATAAGGATTGCTCCAATGCCTCGTTTCTCGCAGTCTGGTCTCTTGCAAAGACACCGATGGATACTTCGCGGGATCGGCAGCAGCCACGCCCTGCAGAAGTGTAGCCGCATCGGGGGGTGGTGGAGTGTTCTGCCGCGCGCAGGCCAGTGCGAAGCCCATCATCAAAACCGATACCAGACCGATTCGCTGCCGCCGGCGTGCGACGGTGAAAAAACTCACCGCACCACCGCAGGAACGTCCGTCTTGACTGCCCAGACCAGAGCGACCACCCATCCGATCATGGTCCAGCCCAGAAAAAATTTCAGCAGCACGATTGCCGTTGTGTCTCGCTTATTGCGGGCAAAAGCAAGGATCGAAGGCAGAAAATACATCACGAACCCGAAACCGAGAAACGGCAGGAAAAACCCAGGCAAGAAGTGAGTCATAGCGACCTCCTGACAACAATAGCCTAGCACCAACACAGCCCAAGATGCTCGAAGCCGGTCTTAGCTCGATCCGTGGGATCCGTGGCCAAATATTTCCTACCGCCGCATCGCCCGTTTCCGCGCCAGTACCGAGTCCAGCCCAGCCTTAGTGTCCCGAGGCAGATGATACGACTCTTCGTCCGACGGATACTGCAACGACTTCACATCAGCCCGAAACGCTCTCACCGCGCCCGCAATCAGCCCCGCCGCGTCGCCATAGTGGCGAACAAACTTTGCCGGCGGTGTAAATGTTAGGTTGAGAAGGTCGTGGAATACCAGCACCTGGCCATCGCACTCCGGACCAGCGCCAATGCCGATCGTCGGAGTTCCCACTTCGGCCGTGATCATCCCTGCCACTTCGCGCGGGATCCCTTCCAGCACAATGCAGGCCACGCCCGCCCGGTCGAGCGCAACAGCATCGCGCATCAGTTGCTCGACGCCGCTGAGATCTTTCCCCTGCACCTTGTACCCGCCCATCACATTGACCGACTGCGGCGTCAGGCCAATGTGGCCGGCAACGGGAATTTCAGCATCGATGATGCGGCGAATCAAGTCGGCACGCTTCTCCCCGCCTTCGATCTTCACCACCTCCGCGCCGCCTTCTTTCACAAAACGCGTGGCGTTGCGCAAAGCGTCGTTGGCGTCAACCTGATAAGAGCCGTAAGGCATGTCCGCCAGCAGCAGTGCATGCTTCACGCCGCGCCGCACCGCCTTCACGTGATGCAGCATCTCGTCCATGGTGACCGAGAGCGTGTTGTCGTAGCCGAGAATGGTTTGGGCCAGCGAATCGCCAACCAGAATCATCTCAATGCCGGCGTCGTCCACCAGGCGCGCAGTGGCGTAGTCATAGGCAGTAAGGCAGGTGATCGGTTCGTGGCGAAGTTTTCGTTCCCGCAGAGAAGCGGTAGTGATTTTCTGGCGGAGTTTGTCAGAACTAAGCGGATCTTGGCTAGAAAAGCCGGGACGCCCGCCCATTGGCGTGAGACTCATTTTTCCTCCAGTGCCCCTCCGGCTTGGCCGGATAGAGCCTGTTCCGCATCTTCGTGGATGCTGACGCCATTGTAGCCCTGACCCGCAGCGATGACCAGCCTTCGTAATCAGGACGCTGTCAATCACCTAAACATATTGAATTCAGATGGTTATACGAGTTTAAGGTTTAAAGTAAGACCGGGATCAAAGCGGGTGGACCGCTTACGCCCCCACCGCTTCCTGCCCGCCCAGCGGCAAGAAGTATTGCGTCCCCTTGATTGGCTCGCTGACCTTGCGCAACAACTCCTGCAAGTCTTCGTTGCGATCGACGAAATCAATGTCTGAAGTGTTGACGATCAGGAGATCCGACGAAGTGTAGTGAAAAAAGAAGTGCTCATACGCTTTGACCACTTCCTCCAGATACTCGTCGCTGACGGCACGCTCGCCAGGCGCATTCTTTTTCTTGAGGCGCTTCTTCAGCACCTCGGGCGTGGCCTGCAGGTAGATGACAAGGTCTGGCGTAGGCAACTGCCCGCGGAAGTGGTTGTAATAGCGATTGTAAGTATCGAGTTCCTGGTCGGTAAGGTTAAGGCAGGCGAAGAGTTTGTCTTTTTCGATGATGTAGTCAGCGACCACCGTCCTCTGCGAGCGCGGACCCAGATCGAGCGCCTGCAACTGTTCGAACCGCCGCACCAGAAACGCGAACTGCGCCTGAAATGCCGCGCCCCGCTCGCCTTCGTAAAAAGCGCCGAGAAACGGATTGGAGTCCGGCTCCATCACCCGCTGCGCATTCAGCCGCTCCGCCAGAATGCGCGCCAGCGTGCTTTTGCCGACTCGGATCGGACCTTCCACTGCAATGTAACGGGGCAGCTCGAAAAGATTGGCCATGGGCTCGCAATAATTCGGAAGTTGCAGGATAGCTCGGATGGAGCCGAGTGGCAATTGAGGGAAGAGTTAATAGCAAGAATTGGGCGATTGAGAGATTGAGAGATTTTGTGATTGTGAATTTGAAGAGGATCGTACGATCTTCAATCGCCCAGTCACGCAATCGCCCAATGACTCAATGCTCTACAATCCCTGCATGCTGGTCCCAGCTCTAGTCGGCGCTGTCTCCGCCGCAGCCGCGATCACCGCCGGTTACCAGTCCATGGCCCCGACGGCGCAATGGTATGGACGAACCTTCATCGGACTAGACCGCGGCTCGCGCCAAATCGCGCTGACCTACGACGACGGCCCCAACGACCCGCACACCGAACGCCTGCTGGAAATCCTCGCGAATCACAACGTGCGCGCCACTTTTTTTCTGATTGGACGCTACGTCCAGCACCAGCCGCAAATTGCCCGTGCGATTGTCCAGGCCGGGCACGTCGTAGGCAACCACACCTTCACCCATCCCCTGCTGATCTTCAAGAGCGAACCCGAGATCCGGAGAGAGCTCAGCCAATGCCGCGACGCTTTGCAGGACGCCATCGGCAGACCTTCCAATCTCTTCCGCCCGCCCTTTGGAGGGCGCCGTCCCGCCGTGCTCCGCGTGGCCCGCGAACTTGGCCTGGACCCGGTCATGTGGAACGTCACGGGCTATGACTGGAACGCCCCGCCAGCCGCAGCAATCGAGCGCAAGGTCGCAAAGCAGATTCGCGGCGGCGACATAATCCTGCTGCACGATGGCGGGCACAAACAGATGGGCGCAGACCGCTCCCAAACCGTACTCGCCACCGATCACCTCATCACTCGCTACAGGGCAGAAGGACATGAATTCGTAACAATCCCGCAGATGATAGAAAAGCTACGCCACTAGCTAGAATATTTGGAATTTCTCTCTGTCTCTATGATGAAATTGCTTCCTATCCCTTAACCGCCGCAAACGCCACCTTCGCCGCCGCAATCGTCCGCTGAACATCTTCCTCGGTATGCGTCGAACCCAGAAATGCAGCCTCGAATTGCGACGGCGGCAGATACACGCCGCTGTCAAGCATGGCGCGGAAAAACTTGCCGAATGCCTCAGTATTCGACTTCGACGCCGAGTCCCAATCCGTAACCGGCCCCGGCGTAAAGAACCAGGTAAACATCGACCCAACGCGGTTGTAGCACAAAGGCACGCCGGCATCTTTCGCAGCCGCCGCCACACCCTCGACCAACTCGCCACTTAACTTCTCAATTCGCGGATAAACCTCCTGCTTGTGATCGCTCAGATTCTTCAACATCGCAGAACCCGCGGCCATCGCCAGCGGATTCCCGGAAAGCGTTCCCGCCTGATACATCGGCCCCAGCGGCGCCACCAGATTCATAATCTCACTCGAACCGCCATAAGCGCCCACCGGCAAGCCTCCTCCAATGATCTTGCCCAGAGTCGTCAGATCCGGACGAATATTGTAAAGCTTTTGCGCTCCTCCGAAGGCCACGCGAAATCCGGTCATCACTTCATCAAAAATCAGCACTGACCTCTCGCGCTCCGTAATCAATCGCAACGCAACGAGATAATCGTCCGCGCCAGGAACGCATCCCATGTTTCCTACCACCGGTTCGACAATCACGCAGGCAATCTGATGCTTGAATTTCTGGAAAGCATATTCCACCGCCTTGACGTCGTTGAATGGCAGGGCCAGCGTGAATTGGATGAATTCCTCCGGGACGCCCGCCGATCCTGGAATGCCCAGCGTCGCTACCCCCGAACCCGCCTTCACCAGCAGCGAATCCGAATGCCCGTGGTAGCAGCCCTCGAATTTCATAATGTACTTGCGCTTCGTGTAAGCTCGCGCCAACCGGATGGCCGACATAGTCGCTTCCGTTCCCGAACTTACGAAGCGAACTCTCTGCATGGAAGGAAACGCCGCCAACACCAACTCCGCGAGATCAGCCTCCGCGGGCGTCGAAGCTCCAAAACTCGTGCCATTGCACGCAGCTCCCACAATGGCATCAAGTACGTCGGGCGCAGCGTGACCTAGAATCAGCGGTCCCCAGGACCCGACATAGTCGATGTATTCATTTTCGTCCGCATCCCAGATGTGCGAGCCCTTCCCGCGCACAATAAACGGTGGATCGCCCCCC
>Ga0308309_10001042_pt1 | contig 16569 bp, 9 predicted proteins | sample HubBroMetageWFT5_FD_192491 | JGI IMG/M metagenome (GOLD analysis project Ga0308309, IMG submission 192491) | Warmed and freeze-thawed soil microbial communities from the Hubbard Brook experimental Forest, New Hampshire - Hubbard Brook CCASE Soil... | ecosystem: Environmental > Terrestrial > Soil...
CCGGCCGCAAATCTGGCAATCCGCAGGCTCAGGCGTATCGCTTACGTAAAGGTTGTCGTAGATGCAGTAGCGGCCCTCATACTTCTTTTTGTAGATCGCTCGCTCGGAGGGCTCCAGGCCCTTGTCCCGCTCGATGGTGCGCCGCACCAGATTCTGCACCGCGCGCGCATGCCGCGGTTCCGTCGTGCGAATGAATTCCGTGTTCGTAATCCCAAGTAGCTTCCACAACTCACGAAAAATCTTTTCGTTCTTGTCGACAAGCTGCTGCGGTGTAATTCCCTGCTTCTCTGCCGCGCGTTCGATGTTCACGCCGTGTTCGTCCGTGCCGGTCAGATATGCCACGTCGTAACCGCACATCCGCTTGTAGCGCGCGATCACATCGCACACAATCGTGGTGTATGCAGACCCTACATGCGGCCGCGAATTCGCGTAATAAATTGGCGTAGTCAGATAAAACTTAGGCTTCGACATTCAGATTTCTTTTCCTTGTTGAAGAATTGGAATTCAACTCGGCCATTCGCCAGACTAAAAACGGGGACTTGCGCCGGAAGCCATCCCCGCAAACTACTTGTGCATCTCTTTCTGTTTCTGAAATTCAAACGACGCCGCCGCAATCACTTGTTTCAGCGGAATCCCCTTTTCCGCTGCCAGCCGCTGGCAATCGTCATATTCCGGCGTGGCATTCAACACCGACCCATTCATGCGCGAAATTTTCATACGCACTTCGCCAAACTGCGTTTCCACGCGCACCACTTCCCGGTCCAGCACTTTGCGCCGCACATCATAAGTCCGTACGCCAATCGTCGTCGTCTCGCGAAAAACCAAATCCATCATCTTCGCCGTATGCGCGGACTCGCACAGAATCGTCAGCAGCACGCCCGGCCGGTTCTTCTTCATCTGCACGGCGGTCGAAAACACATCTAGCGCTCCGGCCGCCAGGGCCTTCTCCACAAAATAGCCATAGATCTGCGGGCTCATATCATCCAGATTCGTTTCAATCACGCTTATTGGCGCGTCCCAATGCTCCCCCGCCTGGCTCGCGACATTTTCGCCGATCAGTATCCGCAGCACATTCGCCTTCCCGGCAACATCCGCGCTTCCCGCTCCGTATCCAACCGCCCGCAAAGTCATCTCCGGAATCTGTGCGTAGCGGGACGAAAGCGTGGTCGCAATCGCCGCGCCCGTAGGCGTGACCAATTCCTGGGAGATCCCGCTCGTATACATCGGGGCGCCCCGCAGCAATTCCACCGTGGCAGGAGCAGGTACCGGAAGCAGCCCGTGCGCCGTCTTCACCTGCCCTGCGCCTACATCCAACGCCGAACAAGCAAACTCATCGATGCCCAGCAGTTCGAATCCAACGGCAGCGCCCACGATGTCCACGATGGAATCCACCGCTCCTACTTCGTGGAAATGGACCTCTTCCACCGGCTGGTTGTGAACTTTTGCTTCCGCCTCCGCCAGCCGCGTGAAGATCCGGTGCGCCCGCTCGGCAGCCCGCGGCGCAAGCCCCGCCTTATCAATTCTCCCTAAAATAACGCTCAGTCCGCGATGGTGATGCCGCTCAGATGACGCAACCTTCACATGCGTGGCAAAAATCGCTCCGCGCTTCACTTTCTCCGCCGAAATCGACCAGCCCTCCAGCCCAAGCTTGCGCAATTCCGCTTCAATCGCGCGCAGGTCTGCCCCGGCGTCGAGCAGCGCTCCCAGCACCATGTCGCCGCTAATCCCAGAAAAACAATCGAAATACGCCATCCGAGCAGTGTTCATATCCGCAAGCCGCGAGTCCCCGCAAATGCTTGAAAAAACGATACTAGTCTGGCCTCCCCACCCTGTCAAATTCCCACGCCAGACGCACCCGCATGTACCTTTTAGTGAAAGCATGCGAGAGGTATCATCGCCGAATGTCCCTGCCGGTCGAGCATCTCTCTAAGAAAATCAGGTTTAATCGGTTTTTGAGGATCTCCGCCTTTCTACTTCTCGCATCGATAGTGACGACTGTTGCTAGCCCTTATCACAAGTCCGGTTCGATTTTACTCATCGTGCCCATGGCGATACTTGTGTATGCGAATCTCCGTTACCGAGGACGGACGAGTTGACCATGTTCGAGCCGACTCTAAGGCCGAAACCTGCGTTCGGCCGACGCTTCGAATAAAATCTCTCTCACCGCTCCTTGAATTTCGTTTAACTACGTGCTACCGTCCGGCGTGATTAAATTAGAACATAAATTAGAACGGCAGCTGCAAACTTCCCGCCAAGTTCCGCCATTGCCCAAACTACTTGTTGTCTCACTTTTTCCACCCGGGGCCGCGCGTGTATAAACTCCTGGAAAATCGAATCCGCAAGGCGCTTAAGCACCACATCCACGAGCGCTACAAAATTGACGTGCCCGTCGTCCTCGCCCGCCCGCCGCAGCTCTCCATGGGAGAAGTAGCCTGCCCCCTCTGCTTTGAACTCGCCAAGCAGATGAAAAGGCCGCCCCGCGCCCTGGCGCAGGAGATTGCAAACTCGCTGAAGCCCATCGAGGGAGTAGCGCGCATCGAAGTGGCCGGCGCCGGCTACCTGAATTTGTTTTTCGACCGCGCACAATTTTTTCTGGGCGCATTGGAAGAAGCAGGACACGAATCCGCAGCGCCCGCCGCCAACGCCGGGAAAACCGTGGTCGAGCACACCAGCATCAACCCCAATAAAGCCGCCCACATCGGACACCTTCGAAACGCGGTCTTAGGCGACACCTTCGCTCGTCTGCTGCGTTACACCGGCCGCCTAGTTGAAGTCCAGAACTACATCGACAATACGGGCGTCCAGGTTGCCGATGTCGTCCTCGGCTTTATCCATCTCGAAAAAAAATCGCTCGCCGAAGTGGAATCCTTGGCCGCCGCGCCCAGGTTCGACTACCTCTGTTGGGACCTGTACACCCGCGTCACGCAATGGCTCGCGGAAGACAAATCGCGCCTCGAGCTTCGCACTCAAACCCTCAAAGAAATCGAAGAGGGCCACGGTGACGCCGCAAAAATGGGCGAAGTCGTGGCGGCGGCAATCGTGCACTCCCACCTTCGCACCCTCGACCGCCTCGGCATCGATTACGACTTGCTCTCGCAAGAGAGCGAAATCCTGCACCTGAAATTCTGGGACGCCGCGTTCAAAATGTTAAAGGAACGCAACGCAATCCAGCTCGCTACCTCAGGAAAGAATGCCGGCTGCTGGGTGATGCAGCTCCCGTCTGATCGCGGCGCCGCGGATGCAGAAACGAAAGCCGCCGGAGAAAATCCGGAAGCAGCGCCGGAAGAACCGCCCGAAGAAGCTGAAGCAAAAATTATCGTGCGCTCCACCGGCACGGTTACTTATGTCGGCAAAGACATTGCGCATCATCTTTGGAAGTTCGGCCTCCTCGACCGCGACTTTCATTACCGGCGTTTTCATAAACATCCCGACGGCCACCAAGCCTGGATCACCTCCAGCGAGCGCGACGATTCCGGCGCCCCATCCTTCGGCCATGCGCATGATGTTTTCAACGTCATCGATTCGCGCCAAGCCTACCCGCAGCAGGTAGTCGTCGCCGGGTTGCGCGCCCTGGGATACAACGAAGAGGCCGACCACCTAAAGCATTTTGCTTATAACGTCGTCGCCCTCACACCGCGCTGCGCCCAGGAAATGGGCTACGAGATCCCGCCCGAAGACGCCAAGAAGCCCTACGTGGAAGTAAGCGGCCGCAAAGGCCAAGGCGTCAAAGCCGACGACTTGCTCGACCGCCTCGAACTCAGCGCGCGAGCCGAAGTGGATTCGCGCCACCCCGAATCATCCGAAGCCGAACGCGCCGCCATAAGCCACGCCATCGCCATCGGCGCGATACGATATTTTCTCCTGCGCTTCACGCGCTCCACCGTCATCGCCTTCGATTTTGAGGATGCGCTCAGCTTCGAAGGCGAGACCGGACCTTACGTCCAATACGCGGTCGTCCGCGTGAATGGAATCTTGCGTAAAGGCGCGGAACAGGCCCCCCTGGTCAGCGCTGAAAATTCAGAAAATATGGAGAAGTTGAAAAGCGGCGCGCTGGATGTTTCGCGTTTTCTGGCCGGTCCGGAAGGCGACTCGCTTTGGGATATCGTGTTACTGGCAGGTTCGCTCGATGCGCGCGTGGATCAAGCCGTCTCAGCGCAGGAGCCAGCATTTCTCGCGCGCTTCGCCTTCGAACTCGCGCAAGCTTTCAACGTCTTCTACCACAAGCACCACATCCTCTCGGAAAAAGACCCGGAAAAACGCGCTTTCCTCCTGCTGATCACCGCACTGGTGCGCGAGCAACTAGTCACCACCCTTCGCATCATGGGCATCACCGCCCCGGAAAAGATGTGATGGCAAGTTCAGGAGTGCCTGCTTCGGCTCGCAGCGCGCCGGACTCCCGACGGCCTCACACCTAGAGTTGTCATCCCGAGCGCGGATCGCGAACGCGATTACATCTTCAGTGCGAAATCCACTATGGAGCGAATCGCGATGCCGGTCGGCCCCTTCGCCAACCACGGACGGCCTTCGTCAATCCAGCATGTAGCTGCGATGTCGAGATGTATCCACGGCGTGTCCTCGGCGAATTCTTTGATGAACCAAGCAGCTGTGATCGCGCCGCCGCCTTTGCCGCTGCCGGTGTTGCGAATGTCCGCGATATTGCTCTTGATCATTTCCTGGTATTCGTCGTCGATCGGCATGGGCCACATTTTTTCGCCGACAGCCTTCGCGCTTTCCAAAAACTGATCGAGATACTCGCGAGGTGTGCCAAACGCGCCGACGTGCACGTTTGCTAGCGCCACTTGAATGGCTCCGGTCAAGGTGGCAGCGTCGATCAAATGCGTAGCGCCCAATTTTCGCGCGTAAGTAACCCCATCGGCGAGAATCAGCCGGCCCTCGGCGTCTGTATTAATAATCTCAATCGTTTTTCCCGACATGGCCACTTGCACGTCGCCAGGTTTTTGGGCGCGGCCGCCCGGCATATTCTCCGTGGCGGGAATTACTGCGATCACCGGCACGCTAGGCTTCAACGCCGCAATCGCCCGCATCGCGCCAAGCATGGTTGCGCCGCCACCCATGTCGTACTTCATCTTCTCCATGTTGTCGGCAGGCTTAATCGAGATGCCGCCGGTGTCGAAGGTTACCGCTTTGCCCACCAGCCCGAGCACTGGCCCGCCCGGTCGGGCATTTTCCGGCGTGTAACGCAGCACAATCACGCGCGGAGGCTCTACGCTCCCCTGCGCCACACCGATCAGCGCTCCCATTTTCAACTCAGAAATCTTGCGCTCATCCAGAATTTCCACCCCAAGCCCGGCCTCTTTGGCCATGGCTTCGGCGCGCGCTGCCAGCATGCGAGGCGTGAGCCTGTTGGAGGGCTCGTTAATCAGGTCACGCGCAAAATTCGCCGATTCTGCGATTACTCGGCCCTGTTCGATTGCGGCGGTGAGGTTGGCGCCCAAACCTTCGTCAAAATTCGCCAGCGAGACGGATTGAATCTCACGATTCGGCTTCTTCTCCGTGTGGTATTTGTTGGACTCGAAATCGGCGGTAATCAGACCTTCCACCACCGCTTGCGCGGCATTCGGCCCGCGCTCGCCCTCTTGTGTGACGAATACGAATTTCTTCACACCGCGCGACTTCAAATAGCGCAGCGCGGTCCCGGCGATTTTCCGAAAGTCCGTGGTCGTAAACTTCGTACGCTTTCCTGCGCCGATCAGAAGCAGCCGCTGAGCGCCGAGCCCAGTGGGAAAATGCACAAAAACAATTTCATTAGCCTTACCAGTCAATTCCCCACTCTCCACTAGGGAGGCCAACTGACCATTCATGGAGTGGTTCAACTCGCCGGCTATTCCGTCAAGCTTGTTTTCCTGGTCGAAAATGTAGGTGACGAGTGCATCGGTAGAAATAGAAGAAAACTTCTGTGTTTCCAGTTGGATCTGCATGTTCCCCTTTCGGATTTATCGCCGTCGCGAGCGGAAAATCGCTTCGCTGGCTTCCCGTTTGGCTTCTTTTTGACGTTCGGATTCGCGGCGGTCGTGGAATTTCTTACCTTTGGCCACGGCCAGTTCGCATTTTGCAATGCCGTCGCGAAAGTAAATCTTGGTCGGGACTACGGTCATGCCCTTTTGTTGCGTTTGAACCAACAGCTTTGCAATCTCCCGCCGCTTCATCAACAATTTTCGCTTGCGAAGAGGATCGTGATTGCGAAAACCCCCCGGAAGATATTCAGGAATATGGCAATTTACCAGCCAGGCTTCCCCGCCGCGAATTTCCGCGTAAGCGTCGCGCAGGGCGCCCTTGCCTTCGCGAAGAGTTTTCACTTCCGTGCCAACCAGCACCAATCCGGCTTCCAGACTATCGAGCAGATGATAGTTGTAAGAAGCGGCACGATTCTGCGCAACAATCTTCAAGCCCTCGTGTTGAGATTTATTGGCGTTCGATCTCACGTTCTCCATCATAGCTGCCGCACACAACGGGCTGCAAGTCGCAGATTTGGGCCGATTTCGCAAAGCAGCGGACAATATTCATTTTCTTGTAACCCGAAATCCGTACTTAGTTCGTCTAATGTAACGTTAAGTAGCACAACGCGGACGTTTCCTTGCTGCATCATATAGCGGGTGTTAAACTTCTTGAGGTTTCAACAATCCCGCGCTGGGGGGCTTTTTTGCATCGATTAGGTTACTTGGCAGTTTTGGTCGCTATGGCTGCTTTTTTGGCCGGCTGCCCGAAGACGAGTTCCGAATACTCCGCAGGCCGCAAGGCCGAGAACATTCAGGATTACGATACCGCGCTGGTGCACTACGAAAGAGCGCTCCGGGATGACCCTGCCAACGCCGAGTATAAGCTGCGCGCCGAGCGCATGCGCTATGAGTCCGCGATCTACCACGTCAAACAAGGGCAGCTGGCGATGAAGAAGGGCGACCTCCAACTCGCCCTGGGAGAGTTCCAGAAGGCCCAATTAATCGATCCCTCCAACGCTGCGGCAGACCAGGAAGTTAAGAAAACGATGGATTTGATTGCGCAAGCCGCGGCCGGGACCACTCCACCTGTAAATCCCGCTCCCAAGGAAGACAACGAGCTGCTTTCCGCCCCTCCCACGCTGAAACCTCTTTCGCGCGAGCCGATTAATTTGAAGATGACCAATGATGCGCGCGTGGTTTTCGAAACTATTGCGAAGCTTGCAGGCTTGAGCGTCATTTTCGATCCGGATTTTACGGGTAAGAGGATTACCGCGGAGTTGCCAAACGTTACCTTGGAACAAGCGCTGGATGCGGTTTCGCTGGAGAGCAAAGCATTCTGGAAGCCAGTTACGCCGAGTGTGATTTTCGTCGCGCCGGACCAGCCGCAAAAGCGCAAAGACCTTGAAGATGAAGAAGTGCGCACGTTCTACGTGTCGAATACAATCACGGCGCAAGACCTGACCGAAATTGTTAATGGCCTGCGCCAGCTTCTGGATTTGCACCGTTTGCAGCAGGTGAACGCGCAAAACGCCATCGTGATTCGCGATACGCCCGACAAACTTGCTCTGGCCGCAAAGATTATTCGCGATATCGACAGGTCGAAACCCGAGGTTCTGATTCATATTCAGGTGCTCACGGCGAGCGTGGATCGCTTGCGGGACCTTGGAATTCTTCCGGGCCAAAGCGTTTCCGTGGCGTTCACCCCGCGCACATCTTTGCAACCAAATTCAACCACTACCACAACCAGCACGGCCACGACCTCAACAACCACCAGCACCACCAGCACTACTACATCGACCGGCAATCAAGTCACTTTGAATAACTTGAAACATTTAGGCACCGTGGATTGGTCAATTACTTTGCCAGGCGCGCAAGCCAACGCGATCTTGACGGACACGGAAACCAGAATCGTCCAGGATCCGGAAGTCCGCGTTACCGACGGGCAAAAAGCTACGCTGAAAATAGGTCAGCGGGTTCCGGTGGCCACCGGAAGCTTTCAGGCGGGAGTGGGCGTGGGCGTAACGGGCTCGGCGGGCGTAGTGAACCCATTGGTCAACACCCAATTCCAATATATCGACGTGGGCGTGAACATTGACGTGACTCCGCGTGTGCATCCCGATGGCGACGTGAGCATGAAGCTCACCGTGGACGTTTCGCAGATCGTGGGAACCAGCAGTATCGGCGGAATCAACCAGCCAGTCATTGGCCAGAAGAAGGTGGAACATGACATTCGCTTGAAAGAAGGCGAGACGAGCGTATTGGGCGGGTTGATTGAGCGGACGAACACGAAAATAATCAATGGCATACCCGGGCTTGGAGAGATTCCCGCGTTGCGCTATTTATTCTCTGACAATAGCCATGAAATTGAAGAAGACGAAACTTTGATCGTGCTTACTCCGCACATCGTGCGGTTCCCGACTTTTTCGGCAGCCAATCTGCGTTCGATGGCGGCCGGCACGGATTCGAACGTTCGCGTGTACCGCGAAGATTCCGAAGTCTTACCTGACGCTACCGGCGCCGCGCCGCAAGCTGCCGCTGCGAGTCCGCCACCGGCGGCGAATGCCGCTCCCACCCCGTCTATGGTGCCGGCTTCTACACCGCCGCAACAGGTGGGAAATGCCGCCGCACAACTGCATTTTGAGCCGAATTCAACAACCCTGAAAGTGGGCGATACTACGACACTCGGCCTGGCAGTTTCCAATGTGTCTGACCTTTACTCCATTCCTCTTCTGGTGCATTACAACCCCGCTGTAATACAGGTAGAAGAAGTGCGCAATGGAGGATTCCTCTCCGGCGGGACGCAGGAGATCGCTATCGTGCAGCGAATTGATGCGCAGCGCGGGGAGATCGTGGTATCTGCGACGCGCCAGCCGAACACGCCGGGCATCAATGGCACCGGCACTCTGCTGGGTTTCGTGATCCATGCAATTGCTCCGGGTAATGCCTCGCTGCAGATTTTGCAGGTAAATGCGCATGACTCGCAGCAGCGGACCATCCCGATGGTGTCCGGAGAAGCGACGATTCGGGTGCAGTGATGGGATTGCGTACGATTCTTTGCAGTCACACGGTTCTTCGCAGTCAATTGCCGCAAAAGCCTCGACGCTTCAGCTTGAGTTCATCCCGATTCATCCGGCGTTCACGCAGCACTGCTTCCGGCATGACTCTGCTTGAGCTGATTCTGGCCTGCGCGATTCTCATGGTTTTGGCCACCGCGGTGGTTCCGTTAGCCCGGGTTACGGTGAAGCGCCACAAAGAGGATTTGCTTCGCTACGATTTGCGGCAAATGCGCGACGCGATAGACCGCTTCAAGGACGCGTCCGACAAAGGCCAAATTCAAGTTCAAGCCGGCACCGAAGGATATCCGCCGGACTTGCAAACGCTGGTTCACGGCGTGCCGTTAACCGGCGTGGTCGGCAAAAACATTCACTTCCTGCGCAAGATTCCAGTGGATCCAATGACCGGGACTGCCGACTGGGGAATGCGGTCTGTTCAGGACGATACTGACTCGACCTCCTGGGGCGGCCAGGATGTGTTCGACGTATTCTCGAAATCCTCGGGAACTGCGATGAACGGCACAAGATACTCAGACTGGTAAGTGCGAGTTGGAGTTGAACAAATGAGACGGCAAAATAATTTCAAAACGAGAGAAATTGGACGCGCCGGACAATTCCCTCAGCGCGGATTCACGCTCATCGAGCTGATGTGCGTGATCGCGATTATTTTGATCCTGGCAACGATTAGCGCAGGTCACTACGAGAAATCAGTGATACGCGCAAAAGAAACAACCTTGCACACGGACCTGAAAGTGATGCGCGATGCCATACAGCACTACACCGAAGACAAGGAAGCCGCGCCATCCTCACTCGACGATCTTGTCTCCGCGCACTACATCCAACAGATTCCAACCGACCCAATGACCAACGCCAAGGACTGGGTTACGGCCTCGGAAGATTTCGACCTCAGCCCGGAACAAAGCTCGTCCGGTATCACCGACGTGCATTCCGCATCGGACGCTGTCTCCCCATTCGAAAACACGCCTTACAGTTCGTGGTAACCCGCGAATTTGTCCTCAGAATCCAGGAGTTTGTGAACCACAGGCGTTAGCCGATTCATGGCCCTCACGCCGCGCCCCGGGAGGCGGCGAGGTCAAAGCGATCGAGGTTCATCACTTTGTTCCAGGCCGCAACGAAGTCCTGGACAAATTTCTTGTGCGCATCAGAACTTCCGTACACCTCTGACAGAGCCCGAAGTTGTGCGTTTGAGCCGAAGATGAGATCGGCTCGCGTCGCCGTCCAGCGGACTTCGCCCGTCTTGCGATCTCGTCCCTCAAACGTATCATTCGCATCCGAGGTCGCCTTCCACGCCGTGCGCATATCGAGCAGGTTGATGAAGAAATCGTTGGTCAACGCCTCCGGCCTCTTGGTGAAGACGCCGAACTTGATCTGCCCGTAGTTGGTGTTCAGCACTCGCATGCCGCCGATTAGCACGGTCATTTCCGGAGCGGTCAGCGTGAGCAGCTGTGCTTTGTCCAGCAGCTCAACTTCGGCGGTTCCGTCAGCGCTTCCATGAGGACGTCCGTTGCGATAAGACCGGAAGCCGTCGGCGGCCGGTTCGAGCACCGCAAAAGATTCCACGTCAGTTTGCTCCTGCGAAGCGTCCATGCGTCCCGGGCTGAACGGAACAGTCACAGTGACGCCCGCATTCTTTGCGGCCTGCTCAACGCCTGCGCAACCCGCCAGGACGATCAAGTCGGCCAGCGAGATCTTCTTGCCGCTGGACTGCGAGGCGTTAAACTCGCTCTGAAGCTTTTCCAGGGTTTTTAGAACTTTCTGAAGCTGCTCGGGCTGATTGACCTTCCAGTCCTTTTGCGGGGCGAGGCGGATGCGCGCGCCGTTCGCGCCACCGCGCTTGTCGGACCCACGGTAGGTGGACGCCGAGGCCCAAGCGGTTGTGACGAGTTGCGAGACCGTCAGCCCAGAGGCAAGAATTTTTTCTTTCAAGACGGCGGCATCCTTGTCATCAACCAATTTATGATTTACTGGCGGGATGGGGTCCTGCCAGAGCAGGTCCTCCTTCGGAACCTCCGGACCCAGGTAGCGTGCCCGCGGTCCCATGTCACGATGCGTCAGTTTGAACCACGCCCGCGCGAACGCATCGGCAAACAAAGCTGGATTCTCGTAGAAACGCCGCGAGATTTTTTCGTAGACGGGATCGACTCGCAAAGAGATATCGGTGGTCAGCATGGCCGGTTCGTGACGCTTGGACGGATTGTGGGCGTCCGGAACCATACCCGCGCCCGCATTGCCTTTCGGCTTCCACTGGTGTGCGCCGCCCGGGCTCTTGGTAAGTTCCCACTCGTACTTGAATAAATGTTCAAAGAAACTGTTACTCCATTTCGTCGGCGTGCTGCTCCAGGTGACTTCCAGGCCACTGGTAATTGCGTCACCGGCGATACCGGTGGCGTAGGCGCTGGACCAGCCGAGGCCCTGCTCCTCAATCGGCGAACCTTCGGGCTCTTTACCCAGGTGGGCGCCGGGCCCGGCTCCGTGGGTTTTTCCGAAGGTGTGACCGCCAGCGATCAAAGCTACGGTTTCTTCATCGTTCATGGCCATCCGCGCGAACGTCTCACGGATATCCTTCGCCGCCGCGATCGGATCCGGCTTCCCTTCGGGGCCCTCGGGGTTCACATAAATAAGGCCCATCGTGGTAGCGCCGAATGGACGCGCGAGATCCCGCTCACCCGAATAGCGTTTGTCCGTTCCCATCCAGGTCGTCTCGTGCCCCCAGTTGACGTCAAGGTCGGGTTCCCAAACGTCGGGACGTCCGCCGGCGAAACCAAACGTCTGGAAGCCCATCGTTTCCAGGGCGACATGGCCCGCCAGGATCATCAGATCGGCCCAGGAGATCTTTTTGCCGTACTTCTGCTTAATCGGCCACAGCAAGCGCCGCGCACGATCAAGGTTGACGTTGTCAGGCCAGCTATTCAGTGGAGCGAAACGCTGCTGACCCCTGCCCCCGCCGCCTCGACCGTCAAAGGTACGATACGTACCGGCGCTGTGCCACGCCATGCGAATGAACAGCGGACCGTAGTGGCCAAAGTCGGCAGGCCACCAGTCCTGCGAATCCGTCATCAACGCCGCAAGATCCTTCTTCAAGGCGTTGTAGTCGAGGCTTTTGAACTCCTCGGCGTAGTTGAAATTCTCGCTCATGGGATCGGATAGCGACGAGTGCTGATGCAGCAGATTCAAATTCAAGTGGTTCGGCCACCAGTCACGATTCGTTCTGCTGGAACTGCCGCCATGTGGGAACGGGCACTTCTCTTCGTTAGCCATGCATAATCTCCTTCAAATAATTAAATTCAGCCGAATAAGTCCGTTGAAATCCATACAGCGATTTCCAGGAAGATAAGTTAACATCTAAATGGGAGATAGTTCCAATATATAACTCCCATTTTAGGTATAGGAATACCCTATGGAAGTTCATCAGCTTCGATATGTTTGCGCCATCGCGGCCACAGGAAACTTCAGCCGCGCCGCGGAGCGCTGCAAGATTGCCCAGCCTTCGCTTTCACAGCAGGTGCTGAAACTTGAAGAAGAGCTCGGTACCAAGCTCTTCGACCGCTTGGGCCGTAGCATTCGTCTCACCGAGGCAGGCCGCGCTTTCATTCCTCGCGCCCGCGCGATTTTGGAGCAGATGGAGGCGGCGCGATGCAGTGCCTCCGATCAGAATACGGACCTTCGCGGCAGCGTCGCCGTGGGCGTCATTCCAACTGTGGCACCCTATCTGATGCCGCGTTATACGGCCCATTTCGCCAAGCGGTATCCCGACGCGAAGTTGCGCATCGTTGAAGATACGACTTCGGTCCTGGTGGAAGGTTTGCGCGACCTGTCGATCGATGTGGCGATTCTTGCACTGCCGCTGCGCCACAAGGACCTGGAGTTGTTCTCCATCCGTACCGAGCCGCTCTTTGCCGCATTGAGCGCGGGTCATCCGCGTGCCTCCGCAAAATCGCTCGCGCTCAAAGATCTCCGCGGCGAATCGTTTGTTATGCTGCGCGACGGCCACTGTTTCCGGGATTTGAGTATTGACACCTGCACACGCGCCCGCATTACGCCCCACATCGCCTTTGAAAGCGGGCAGTTCAGCAGTCTCTTGGGAATGGTTGCGGCCGGCGTCGGAGTCTCGCTCGTCCCGGAAATGGCTGTCGACCGCAATATCGCCTGCCGCTACGTGCGGCTCAGTGATCCACAGGCAACTCGAACGATCGTCACCGCTGTTCTGCGTGGACGCAGTTTTAATCGCGTGCAGCGGGCCTTTATTTCGGGTATTCGAGGCAAAGCCAAGCTACTCGCGGGCGGAAAATCGTCTTCCGGCAGTGGCTCCCCTCGAGGTTAAAGAAGCCTTGCGGCGTTCTTCTTCCCAGCAAGAAGGCGTTGAGCGTGTCCCCACCGGAAATCAAGGTATCGAGACGACGGATCTTGCCTCCGCGGAACGAGCAGACCGTGGTCAGGTGCTGAGCAACAAACAGATTTGCGTCTTGTGCGGTACGAAGGAAATCCTGCGGGCAATTTTACAGCGAGGTTTTAGAAGGTGCCCGCTGACAGGGAGCGCTCTCCGACTCTTTACCTTGACCGATTTAGGCCCATTGCCGTATAACTCTTGCCATTCAGTTTTTTATGGGAATCCGGTGGAAGTCCGGAGCGGCCCCGCCACTGTAAGCGCCGAGGAATGAAGTGGGTTTGCCACTGGTGCAGCGATGCGCTGGGAAGGCAGCTTCATTTCGAAGAAGCGCGAGCCAGGAGACCGACTGAATTCACATCGATTCGAATCGACCTCGGAGGAGCGTCGATACCGGTTCTGCAGCAGATCAAGCGGACTACTTTTCGCAGGGTTGACGGCGGGCCTGTTTGCCCTTCGCTCATTCTGCTAAATCCAATCCCGGTTGTCTTTTCGATTCGATGCGGGTGATTTGCCGGCGCGTCGTTGTGGCCACCGTGGACGACGAAGCGCTGAAAGCGTTGTTCGCAAGAAAGCAGTTTGCTGGCGAGATGCACGGGAAGCGCGGTGAAAAGCCGCCACTGCCCCGCAACTGTAAGCGACCGTTTTTCGACTGCAGAAGCCACTGCCCGTAATGGGTGGGAAGGCGCAGCCGCCGAGCCCTAGGTCGCGAGTCAGGAGACCGGTCCCGCCAAGCTCATAGTCCGCTCTTTCCAGGGCGAAGGAGGACTTGCATGTTTGTTTCATTGATTCGTCCGTTTCGGTTAATGGTGGCTTCCATTTTGTTGGCAACGTTATGCGCGTTTAACTTGCAGGCACAATCGCCGGCAAGTTTACACGGAGAGGTTCTCGACCCGCTCGGAAGGTCAGTTCCCGACGCAAAAATCGTGCTACTTCAGAACGGAAAAGAAATTGTGCAAGGAAAATCCGGGGCCGACGGGTCTTACGTCTTAAACGTTCCGGCAAGCGGTTGGTACGCTCCGCGAGTTGAAGCGGCGGGATTTGAAACGCAAACCTTCCCGGAAGTGTTTTTGACCGTAGGAAAAACAGAAGAGCTTCCAATCTCTTTGCAAATTGGTTCGTTGCCCCAGCAAATCGTGGTTTCCGCAACGGGAACCGCGATTCCGGAAGCCCAGGTTGGAGCATCCATCACGGTGATCGACGACCAACAGATTCAGGCAATGAACAAGCTCGACGTCCTCGAAAATCTGCGGCTTGTACCGGGGGCACAGGTCGTCCAGACCGGACAACGCGGCGATATCACTTCTCTATTTATTCGCGGCGGGGCTTCTGACTTTAACAAAATTTTGATAGATGGAATTCCGGTAAACAATATCGGAGGAGCGTTTGATTTTGCTCAGCAATCGAACACCGGGGTTGCCAATCTGGAAGTTTTGCGCGGCGCAAATAGCGTGCTCTATGGCAGCGATGCGCTGGCCGGCGTGGTCAATATAACTTCCGCCCGCGGCACAACGAACATTCCAGAAGTGAACTACTCCGTTGACGGCGGCAATTTTGGCACGCTGCGCCAGGATGTCTCGCTGGGAGGGTTGTTTCATGCTTTCGATTACTACTCCGAGTTCTCGCGTTTTGATACTAGAGGAAGCGAACCCAACAGCTATTTCCACAACGCGACGGTCAACGGGAACTTCGGCTATCAGATAAATCCGGCCACGGAAATTCGCGCGACGGTGCGCCACATTGCCACCGGACTGGGAAGCCCGAATGCGCTGTCCTTTTACGGGATACCGGATGACTCTTTTATAAACAATCGCGACACCTACGCGAGTGTGATGGCGCAGCAGCAGACTACGGAAAAGTGGCACAACATGGCGCAGTTTTCGTTTGCGCAGTTTGGCCTCCTGGACGTGAACCCTACCCCCACCGGTATTCCCTTTGAGGGCAATTATCTGGGGAATGTAGTCACCATCCGCGGAGCGAACGGCTACAGCGTAACCGGGCAGGCCATTCTCGATTTTGGTGGGACCTACCCCATGATCTTCCCGGATTACGAAGCGCGCCGCTCGATCTACCTTCAGTCCGACTACCAGTTTTTTAAAGACTGGACCGGAATCTTTGGCTTTCGCTACGAGCATGAGGACGGCGAAGGCTTCACGCGCGACAACTACAGCACCATTCTCGAAGGTCAAGGGAGCGTAGCGCATCGTTTCTTCGCGACGTTCGGCGCGGGCCTCGAGCATAACTCGTTCTTTGGGTTTGCGGGCACGCCGCGCGTTTCGCTAGCGTACTACCTTAGAAAGCCGACCAACGCCGGCATTCTCGGCGAAACCAAACTCAAGTTCAATTTTGGCAAAGGAATTAAAGAGGCAAGCACCTCACAGCAGGCCAATGCTTTGATCAGTATCTTGACGCCCCAACAAATCGCCGAGTTCGACGTCCAGCCGATCGGTCCGGAGCGAAGCAAGACGTTTGATTTTGGAGTGGATCAGCGCTTGTGGAACGGACGCTCGGTTTTAAGCATCACCTTTTTCTACAACGATTTCTATAATCTGATCTCGTTTCTGAATCCTGGTGAGCTCATATCGATTGGTGTTCCTCCGGACGTCGCGAATAGTACCCCCTTCGGTGGGGCGTACGTAAACGCAACCTCGGAGCGCTCAAATGGCGCCGAAGTCGAGTACAAGGCCGATCTCGGACACGGATTTCTCTTTCAAGGGGAATACACCTATGTCGACGGAGTAGTCACAAAAGCTTTTGGAGATCCGTCGTTCAATCCGTTGTTCCCGACAATTCCGATCGGTGCGTTCGCGCCATTGCAAGGTGCGCGACCTTTTCTGACAGCGCCGCATTCCGGAAGCCTCGCTTTGTTCTACGTCAATAAGAAATGGAGCGCCGCCTTCACTGGCTCTCTCGTGGGCCGCCGCGATGACAGTACGTTTCTGGAGGACGGAAACTTCGGCAACACCATGCTGCTTCCGAACCGTAATCTTGCGGGGGCGTACCAAAAATTCGATCTGAGCGCGAGCTACAAGATCACTTCGTACCTGAAGGTGTATACGGGAATCGAAAATCTGTTTAGTCAACACTATGCGGCTGCATTTGGCTATCCCGCATTGCCATTCACGATTCGAAGCGGAGTCACGTTTACCTTAGG
>Ga0308309_10001043_pt1 | contig 16562 bp, 10 predicted proteins | sample HubBroMetageWFT5_FD_192491 | JGI IMG/M metagenome (GOLD analysis project Ga0308309, IMG submission 192491) | Warmed and freeze-thawed soil microbial communities from the Hubbard Brook experimental Forest, New Hampshire - Hubbard Brook CCASE Soil... | ecosystem: Environmental > Terrestrial >...
CTCGGGTCCGATCAGCCGCGCCTCGTACGGGATACGCGCCTCCTCGAGTGCCCAGCGCACGCGGAAGTCCCTGGCCAGGCCCTGTGCGAAAGGGGGCAGCGAGCGGAATGCGGTCAGCTTGATCATCCTCGTCTCCTTCTGTCGCTGTCGCGTCAACCTGAATAGTTAACCATATGGTAAAGTATTGGATGAAAGGGGGGGCTGTCAACCCCGGCCGTCTCGGCGTTGCCGGCTTCGGCCGCAGGGCTTGCGCAAACTCCTCGAACTCAAGCGGCCGCTGACCGCTTACCGGCACGACATCCTTTGTGGCATGGCACCCTCCCGGATCGGCATGCGTCACCCCTCATTCGACGTTTTGGCGCCAAGGGAAAGGATTCCCGGAGAGAAAGGCGGCGCTGACGGCCGCAAGGAGCAATACTCCCTCGCAATGTCCGAGATGGGTCAAACGCGTCGGTTTCGTGATGTCCGCGATATGTCCGGTCTACCCCAAACAGCAGACATCTCCGGGCCCGGTCGGCACTTCGCGTTCGTGCCACAAGCAGACCCTCGCCGCTTATTCGATCGCATCGTCGGCGTTGGCGAGCAGCGTCTTCGTAATTTCTGGGGTGCCCGGCAGCACCTCGAAGTTGGGGGCTTCATGTCTATGGTGCGAACGAATTGGGCCTATTACGGCGTGCCGCCGGCCATCTCGACAAGGTGCTGCGCGGCGCCAGGCCGGTCGAGCAGCCGACCGGGTTCGAGCTGGTGATCAACCTCAAAGCCGCAAGAGCGCTTGGCCTCCCCACTTCGCAATCGCTGCTCTAGGTCACCGACGAGGTGATCGAGTAAAGCGTTCCGGAACGTCAGCAGAAATGTTAGAGTTCGAATCGCTCCCAGGGCGGCTCGCGTTATGGAGCGCCAGCGCGTTACTGTAACTGCCGCGAGCGAGGTAGCTGTCATGATCGGTCGCTACGCTTGTTTTGCTGTGTGGCTAATCGGGCTGCTGGCGGCAGCTCCGATTGCCATGTCGCAATCGCAATCGGTTCCAGGAGCGCCATTGCACTTGGTGCTCAAGGGCTACGACCCGGTTGCCTACTTTACCGACAGCAAACCGACCCCGGGGAAAGCCGAATACGAATTCGTATTCGACGGCGCGCGTTATCGATTCGCTTCTGCGCAGCATCTCGAACAATTCAAGGCCGATCCGGACCGCTACGCGCCGCAATATGCGGGGTCGTGCGCCAGCGGAATTGCTGCCGGCGTCAAGGTTGAAGCGCAACCGGAATACTGGCTCATCGTCGACGGCAAGCTGTTTGTCTTCTCGGTCGCCGACGGCCCCGATCAAATGCGTGCCGACTCGGCCAACATGATCACTACGGGGCGCGACAATTGGAAGGCCCTCGCCAACGCGCCATTCCACTAGGATCTAGTTCAAACCGGCCTTGGCGAGACCTTCGGCCAGATAGGCTTGGTGCGCCGGATTCTGGAAGCTCGAGCCGAACGTCGCCGCGTCGAAGAAGGGACTGACCCGCCGGACGGTCGTTCGCTCCCGCACCGCCTCCGGCATGCGGTCGAGTTGCGCCAAGGTGGCCGCCAACGCTGCGTGCAAGGATGGATTGTCGGGACGCCGGGCAACGCCCTGCTCCAGCACGCGCAGCGCCTCGGCGTGGCGATGCTGCTCGTAGTAGGCCAGGCCAAGGTAAAGCAGCGGGGCGGGGTCCGGCAGCGGATCGACACGGAGGGCGGCCTCGCCGGCTTCGATCGATTGATCGAAGCGTCCCAGCCAGAGCAGCAGTTCGGCGCGCCCCTCCAGGCCCTCGCTGTCGCTGGGGTTGAGCGCTAGCACGCGATCGATCTCGGCGGCGGCCTGGCCATATTCGGAGCGCATGAGATGGACCAGCCCGAGCACGCGGTGCCCGGCCGTGCTGTCGGGGTCGAGCGTCACCGCGGTTTGACCGAGGTCGAGGGCGCGCCGCACGACACCATCGGGGTCCTCGGTCCAGCCATAGGTCACCATTTGCAAATACGCCCGGCCAAGCCAGGCATAGGCTTCGGCGTATCTCGGATCGAGCGTCGTCGCCCGTTCGAACAGCTGGCGGGCTTCGCGATTGGCCGGCCGCGTGATGCGCAGAAACCGCTCGCGGCCCTGCAGCACCAGGTCATAGGCGTCGAGATTTCCGGTCGGCTTGGACAGGGCGCGCCGCTGCTCGAACTGGGTCAGGCTGACCGCCAGCGCGCCCGCGACCTGCCGGGCAATCGCGTCCTGGACCGCAAACACGTCTTTCAGCTCCTCGTCATATTGCTGCGACCACAGCAGTTTGCCTGCAACGGTGTCGGTGAGCTGGACGCTGACGCGGACGCGCTCGCCGGCGCGACGTACGCTGCCCTCGACAAGGTAACGCACGCCAAGCGCCCGGCCGATTTCCGCCGGCTTGGCGTTCTTGCCCTTGAACGGGAAAACCGCATTGCGCGCCATCACGGTGAGCGAGCCGAAGCGACCGAGCGCAACAATCACGTCCTCGGTAATGCCGTCGCTGAAATATTCCTGAGACGGGTCGCCGCTCAAATTGATGAACGGGAGAACCGCGACGCCCGGGCGCGACGAGACAGGCACCGTCACGGACGTTGTCGCGTCGGTCACCTGGAGAAGAGGCAAAAGCGACGACATCGTCGGGAACCACCACCATCCGGCGAGTCCGAGCACCAGCACGACTGCTGCGGCGGTGACCAGCCGGGGAATCCGCATCCGCGTTGCCGGCGCCCGTGTCGGCGGCTGCGCAGCGCTACCTGGCGTTGAAGCCAGCCGCCAGCGATAGACTCGCAACGGCCGCGCGATGTTCTTGAGAGACTGTTCGCCTGCGTCCTCGAACGCGACGTCAAGCCGGTCCCGTACATCCTCGTGCACGCGGCTCGAAATGCACGCGCCGCCGGGCTCGGCGATTTCCTGCAGGCGCGCTGCCACGTTCACGCCGTCGCCAAAAATATCGTCTCCCTCGATGATGACGTCGCCCAGGTTCACGCCGACGCGGAAGACGATGCGGCGCTCTTCCGGGATGTCGGCATTGCGCGCGGCCATTGCCGTCTGCACCTCAACGACACAACGGACCGCGTCGACGACGCTTGGAAATTCGAGCAGCAGCCCGTCGCCGGTGGTCTTGACGATGCGCCCGCCGTGCACGGCGATTGCCGGGTCGGTCAGATCGAGACGCACCGCCTTCAGCGCAGCCAGCGTGCCGCTCTCGTCGCGGCCCATCATCCTGGAGTAGCCGACGACGTCGGCTGAAACGATCGCTGCCAGCCTGCGCTGCTCACGCGCCAATGAGGGTTCCTCGTTTGCCTGGCCCTGATCGTAGGAGGACTCAGTCAACGGAGCAAAAGGTTATGAGCGAGCTAACTCATTGAAGAAGCGTCCACATCGCTTCCGGCCGGGCTCAGATCATCGTGTCACGGCAGGACGGAAACCCGGCAATGGACGGTCGACCCAAGGGACGGCCAGCCGCGCGGCTTCGCCTTCGTGTGGCGGCGGTTCGAGCTTTCCGATCTGCCCGTGCCCATGCTGGCCTGCGTCATGGCGACGGTGCCTGCCAACGAACTCATCCGCCGCACGATCAAGTCCCAGGAGGACGATCCCCGCATGCCGGCGATCCTGGAGGACGGCGCCTGGTCGACGTGGCTAGGCGAGGGCGATGCAACACCAGCGACGGCCAAGGCCGTGCTGAGGACCATGGAAGGCGTGAACTGGCAGGCAGCGCCGGAACCGAAGAAGCCGAGACCACGCAAGCCCCGATGAAGTAGGCGCTACTGAAACGCCGGCAGTGACGCAGTTTGAAATCTAGGGCGTGAACCCATAAATTCAGAACGGTCGAAGGGCGTCCGCTTTGTTGCGCATAACGGACCCGAGTCGGACATCGCTCCATGTCCGAAAAGTGCCAGAATCGGACATCCGGCGATGGCTGTGCTAGCCTGAATTGTCGGAGGGGGTTGTTGCAACCCTTCCCATTGCGCCGCTTGAGTGAGACTGAAGAGGCCCAAATGTCCAAGAAGCACAAAGCCGGTGAGCCCGAACTGTCTGTGCTGCGCGACGTCAAGGAAGCGGCAGCAATCCAGCAATATTGGCACTTGGCCGAACGGCCCAAGGAACACAAGCCGCCCAAGGACTACAAGTACGTCGAGGAACTTGCCCATCTGCAGTTCGAGCTCATCAAGCTGCAGGAGTGGGTGCGGCTGAACGGCCTCAAGGTCGTCGTGCTGTTCGAGGGCCGGGATGCCGCCGGCAAGGGCGGCGCGATCAAGCGCATAACCGAGTCCCTCAATCCTCGCATCTGCCGCGTCGTTGCGCTCGGCACGCCGACGGAACGCGAGCGCGGGCAGTGGTATTTCCAGCGGTATATCGCTCAGCTGCCGACTAAGGGCGAAATCGTGCTGTTCGATCGAAGCTGGTACAACCGCGCCGGCGTGGAGCACGTCATGGGCTTCTGCACGGATGAGGAGTACCAGGAGTTCCTGCGCACCTGCCCGCTGTTCGAGGAAATGCTGGTTCGCTCGGGCATTTACCTCATCAAGTACTGGTTCTCGGTCAACGACGAGGAACAGGAGCGTCGCTTTCAGGAGCGCATCGGCAATCCGATCAAGCGCTGGAAGCTGAGCCCGATGGACCTCGAGTCACGCAAGCACTGGGTGGACTATTCCAGGGCCAAGGACGTGATGTTCGAGCACACCGATCTCAAGAGGACGCCGTGGTTTGTCGTCAACGCCGACAACAAGAAGCAGGCCCGGCTCAACTGCATCAGGCACCTGCTGGATCAAGTTCCCTATCGGGACATGACACCGGTTGAGATCGAGGTTCCGCCGCGCCAGTCCGATACCGACTACAAGCGCCCCAAGATGTCGTCTCAGAGATTTGTTCCTGAGGTCTATTGAGCAGTCAGCAGCATCCGTGTGCGCAATTGCGTGAAGTGGTCGGGTGAGTCGCTAAGTGTTGAGTTAGCGATCCTGTGACGTCCGCTATGGGCTCACTTACGGACCTCGTGCCATGCCTTGCATGAGTCTGTCATGCGCTCCGAAGCGAACATCGGCCAACCGACACTGGGGTTGCTAAGTTTGACGGACGATAAAGCCGTGGCAGCGAGAGGTGCTGGTCCGGCTGGGCAACGGCCTGCTCGCCCCCGGGTTCGGCGCGGCCGATTTTGTCGAGGTCGTTGTGCCAATTAAATGCACTGCATTCACTGGTGCGCGCCCTCTATGCCGGTACGCAAGAATTATCTTGCGCGCCCGAAGTTCAGCCATCGCGCACGTCTTATCCTTGACAGAACTGAGCAATATTGTGGCGTATGTCTGCCGAGCCCCACCTGGACAGGATCGGCATCATGCTCGCTCGCCTCGATAATCTCCCGCAGCGCCATCGCTCGGTGACACGACACGCGGCCGCGCCTGACGTCGATTTCCGGACCTCTATGCGGTGCGAAAGAATTCCTGGTCGCCACGATCCGTGCTCGCGCAATTTTCCGTCCCACGCCTGCCACGCCAAGCCATCGGCCATTGGCATATCGCTTGCGGAAATTGCGGGAATTACCAGAACCTGGCAGCGGCCGGCCCGAGCCGGGCCTCGTGACTGGCATAACGCTTGCGGAAACTGCGGAAACCCCCGCCACGGCCCGCCCGTCCGATACCGCGACAGAATCGAGGGCAGGGCGGAAAGGGCGGAAAGGTCGGAAACCCATTTTTCGGGCCCCTATAGCGGCACGCAAGTATTCCTGGGGGCGCCACTTGGAGGAAAAATGGCACGACCGTCGTCCAACTCGACAGCTCGTCGGCAGTTTGGCGGGCCAATGGGAACTGGCGGACGTAGGTTCTCTATGGTGCCCACTTACTCCGGGAGGCCGTGGCGAAGCCCCGCGAGCAATCAGAAAATTCCCAATCTTTTCAATGCGGGAAAGCCGCAAACCCCGGCCAATGGTGCTTACTTATTCCGGCCTTCTGCGTCCCAAAGTTCTGATCGTGATGCGCAAGTCGGTATGTTCGAGAGTGAAGTTCTCGCTCGAAGGCATGCGCGTTTCGGCGGTGCGGTCAGTCGCCCTTGGCGATCTGCGGCGCGGCCGGCTCTTTCGGCTTGGCCGGCTTGGCATCCGCCACGACCGGCGCGTTCTTCATCTGCGCAAGGTACTGTTTAGCCAGCCCCTGGAAGCGCACGGCGTCCTTGCCGCCGACTGCGGCGCGCATGGCGAACTTCTGCGCCAAGGGGTTGACCGGCTTGCCGCCGCGATGGAATTCGTAGTGCAGGTGCGGGCCGGTCGACAGGCCGGTCGAGCCGACGAAGCCGATGACCTGGCCCTGGCGCACGGCGACACCGGGTTTGATGCCTGGTCCGATCCTCGACATGTGCGCGTAAGCGGTGGCGACGTCGCTGGTGTGTTGCAACTTCACGTAGTTGCCGTAGCCGCCGTTGGGTCCGGCCATCACGACCCTGCCGGTCCCGGCCGCCAGGATCGGCGTGCCCGGCGGCGCTGCGAAGTCGACGCCGGCATGCAGAGCGCTGAAGCCCAGGATCGGATGCTCGCGCATGCCGAAGCGCGAGGTGATCTTGGAGGCATCCATGGGCGTGCGCAGGAAGGAACGCACGACGCTCTCGCCCTGGGGACTGTAGAAGCCCTCGGCGCCGCCCTGCGGTCGGAAGCGGATCACCGTCACCGTCCGTTTCAGCAGGCGCAGCTCGCCGGCCAGCAGGCGCCCGGGATGGGTGACGCGGCCGTCGCTGGTGACGAGCTGCTCGAGCAGCACGGTGAATTTCTGGCCTTGCTTCAACTCGCGCTGGAAGTCGACGTCGTAGGAGAGCGCGCGAACGAATTCGACCATCGCCGGCGATGGTGCGGCCGCCCGCATGCCGCTCTGCTCGAGCGAGCCGTTGCGTTCGCCTTCGACGCGCACGATGCGCGGGCTCACCTTGTAGATCTTCTCCTCGGCGTCGTACGTCCCGTCGTCCCGGCGCGAGATGATGTACTCACGCTCCGGTTGCGGCCGCACCGAGAGCGACAGCACGCGCGGCGCGTCCGGCTGATCGGGCAGCGTCTGCAGGAGAAGGTCGATGGTCTCGCCGATGGCCAGCTTCTTTTTCTTGAGAAGTCCCTGCAGCTTTTCGCCGATCTGCTTGCGATCGGCGTCCGGCACGTCGATGTCGGCCAGCATCTTCTCGATGGTGTCGCCGCGCTCCAGGCGCAGGGTGAGTTCGTAGCGGTCGCTCGCCGGCGGCTCGGGCTCGGCGATCTGATCCGCGGGCTTCATCTGGAAGCCCTTGAGTTCGGCCGAGGAGACCGGCGGCGCAGGCTCGGGATCGGCCAGGACAACGGGCGGCGGTGCGCCGGGCGGAGAAGAGGCGCTTGGCGCGGGCTCCGGCGGCGCCGTCGGCAGGGCCACGATCTCGGGATTCGAGCGCTGCGTCAGCACCAGACCGCCGAGGGCGAGCGTGATGGCGCCGATGGCGAACAGGACAGGACGAAACAGCGCAAAAGCCGGGCTTTTGGCAGTTTTCGACCGGCCCGACGGAGAGGGGAAATCCGTCATGACCATTGACCTATGTGGGCCCGGTAGATCCGGGCCTCGGCTTGGGTTGGCCGCCGTTCCGGGGATTTTGTCCCCAGCGGTGGGTTAGTGAGGGTCGCTACATATTGATGCCGGAAAGCCGGTCGAGGCACAACAATACAATAGGTTTGACCGGCCTTCAGGGGGGACTCAACACCCCGTAAAACATCTGCAATTTAGAGTTTGACACCCCAAAGGCCCCCCCATATAAGCGCGGCTCCCACGGCGAACGGGGTGTACCAGAAACGTCGCGCGTAATTGCGGCGAAGGGTTTTGCGACCCTAAACGGTTACCGGTTCTGCCAAAGGTCTCGACCGGAATGCCTTGGCAGGTGGTCGTGCGCTCTATGCATTGTCTGTTTGGAAAGGGATACGCCAGCGGCGGCGGACGTTTGCGCTTCAGGAGCGCGAAGGTTTCTGCCGTCGCTAGTTCGAAGTTCGACGGGGCCGGATGCAAATCCGGCCGTGTCGGACAGTAATCTAGTGACGGGATCTCGCTCCTCTCCACTTCGCAAGAGGGGGTAGGGGAGCACGTTAAACTTGAGAGTTTGATCCTGGCTCAGAACGAACGCTGGCGGCAGGCTTAACACATGCAAGTCGAACGCGTGTAGCAATACACGAGTGGCGCACGGGTGAGTAACGCGTGGATATCTGCCTTTTGGTTCGGAATAACCCCGGGAAACTGGGGCTAATACCGGATGGTTCCTTCGGGATAAAGATTTATCGCCAAAAGATGAGTCCGCGTCCGATTAGCTAGTTGGTGAGGTAATGGCTCACCAAGGCGACGATCGGTAGCTGGTCTGAGAGGACGATCAGCCACACTGGGACTGAGACACGGCCCAGACTCCTACGGGAGGCAGCAGTGGGGAATATTGGACAATGGGGGCAACCCTGATCCAGCCATGCCGCGTGAGTGATGAAGGCCTTCGGGTTGTAAAGCTCTTTTGGCGGGGACGATGATGACGGTACCCGCAGAATAAGCCCCGGCTAACTTCGTGCCAGCAGCCGCGGTAAGACGAAGGGGGCTAGCGTTGTTCGGAATTACTGGGCGTAAAGCGCGTGTAGGCGGTTATCCAAGTCGGGTGTGAAAGCCTTGAGCTCAACTCAAGAAATGCACTCGGTACTGGGTGACTAGAGGACCGGAGAGGATAGTGGAATTCCCAGTGTAGTGGTGAAATACGTAGAGATTGGGAAGAACACCAGTGGCGAAGGCGGCTATCTGGACGGTTTCTGACGCTAAGACGCGAAAGCGTGGGGAGCAAACAGGATTAGATACCCTGGTAGTCCACGCCGTAAACGATGGGTGCTAGACGTTGGCGAGCTTGCTCGTCAGTGTCGCAGCTAACGCGTTAAGCACCCCGCCTGGGGAGTACGGCCGCAAGGTTGAAACTCAAAGGAATTGACGGGGGCCCGCACAAGCGGTGGAGCATGTGGTTCAATTCGACGCAACGCGCAGAACCTTACCAGCCCTTGACATGTGACTCGCCGGGACCAGAGATGGTCCCTTCGGTTCGGCCGGAGTCAGCACAGGTGCTGCATGGCTGTCGTCAGCTCGTGTCGTGAGATGTTGGGTTAAGTCCCGCAACGAGCGCAACCCTCGTCTCCAGTTGCCATCAGGTAATGCTGGGCACTTTGGAGAAACTGCCGGTGACAAGCCGGAGGAAGGTGGGGATGACGTCAAGTCCTCATGGCCCTTACGGGCTGGGCTACACACGTGCTACAATGGCGGTGACAGTGGGATGCGAAGGGGCGACCCGGAGCCGATCCCAAAAAGCCGTCCCAGTTCGGATTGCACTCTGCAACTCGAGTGCATGAAGGTGGAATCGCTAGTAATCGCGGATCAGCATGCCGCGGTGAATACGTTCCCGGGCCTTGTACACACCGCCCGTCACGCCATGGGAGTTGGTTCTACCCGAAGATGGTGCGCTAACCGCAAGGAGGCAGCCGGCCACGGTAGGATCAATGACTGGGGCGAAGTCGTAACAAGGTAGCCGTAGGGGAACCTGCGGCTGGATCACCTCCTTTCTAAGGAAGATTGGAAGCAATTCCGGTCTTTACTTGACACTCTACGGAGCCGCGGTGCTCAAGCCGCGGTCGCTGCCGCTGTCGTATCCCTTTCCTTTGATGGTACTTGGCGAGACGGAGTTTGGTCGAAAGACCAGGCGTTCCGTCGCTTCGTCTGCCCGAAACGGGCTAGTAGCTCAGCTGGTTAGAGCGCGCGCTTGATAAGCGTGAGGTCGGAGGTTCAAATCCTCCCTGGCCCACCAAGTCGCGCGATCGGCTCAACCCTCGGGTAACAGCCGGTTCGCGCCGGTGGACGAAGTGGCATCGCGCCGACCGAAAAAGCTCAAACGGGGGCATAGCTCAGTTGGGAGAGCGCCTGCTTTGCAAGCAGGAGGTCGTCGGTTCGATCCCGTCTGCCTCCACCATCGCATAGAACAAGCGCGCCGGAAGACGGCGCAGGCATCGTTCTTTGACATCGTTTATCGGAAGAGAAGAGGTCTTAAAGTCTAGATCCTCGCTCTGTCGCCTAGGCAGAGTGGAAGGATTGGGTAAGAAGGCTGTTTCGTGGGTGGGGGTCGTCCCCTGCACGGAACGAGCCGATATGGCGATCGCAAGATCGTCATTTCGCTGACAAAACGTGAGATCAAGCACAATAAGGGCGTTTGGCGGATGCCTTGGCACTGAGAGGCGATGAAGGACGTGGCAGGCTGCGATAAGCTTCGGGGAGTTGCCAGCACACTTTGATCCGAAGATTTCCGAATGGGGAAACCCCATCCATCAGGATGATCGTCGACTGAATCCATAGGTCGACGAAGCGAACCCAGGGAACTGAAACATCTCAGTACCTGGAGGAAAGGACATCAACAGAGACTCCGCTAGTAGTGGCGAGCGAACGCGGATTAGGCCAGTGACACGATCGTAAGAACCGGAACACTCTGGAAAGAGTGGCCATAGCGGGTGATAGCCCCGTACGGGTAGAAAGCGGTCGGGTCCTCGAGTAGGGCGGGACACGTGCAATCCTGTCTGAACACGGGGGGATCACCCTCCAAGCCTAAGTACTCCTCAGTGACCGATAGTGAACAAGTACCGTGAGGGAAAGGTGAAAAGCACCCCGACAAGGGGAGTGAAATAGACCTGAAACCGAACGCCTACAAACAGTCGGAGGGCGCAAGCCTGACGGCGTACCTTTTGTATAATGGGTCAGCGACTTACTCTGTGCAGCAAGCTTAAGCCGATAGGTGTAGGCGTAGCGAAAGCGAGTCTGAATAGGGCGCCTAGTTGCACGGAGTAGACCCGAAACCGGGTGATCTAGTCATGGGCAGGTTGAAGGTGTGGTAACACGCACTGGAGGACCGAACCGGTTACCGTTGCAAAGGTATCGGATGACCTGTGATTAGGGGTGAAAGGCCAACCAAACTCGGAAATAGCTGGTTCTCCGCGAAAACTATTTAGGTAGTGCGTCGCGTGATTACCGTCGGGGGTAGAGCACTGGATGGGCTAGGGGGATCCAAAGTCTTACCAAACCTAACCAAACTCCGAATACCGACGAGTACAGCGCGGCAGACAGACGGCGGGTGCTAAGGTCCGTCGTCGAGAGGGAAACAGCCCAGACCGCCAGCTAAGGTCCCTAAGTCATGGCTAAGTGGGAAAGGATGTGGGAAGGCCAAAACAACCAGGAGGTTGGCTTAGAAGCAGCCATCCTTTAAAGAAAGCGTAATAGCTCACTGGTCTAAATAAGCCAGCCTGCGCCGAAGATGTACCGGGGCTCAAGCCATGCACCGAAGCTGCGGACTCGAAAGAGTGGTAGCGGAGCGTTCCGTAAGCCTGCGAAGGGGTAGAGGTGACTCGCCCTGGAGGTATCGGAAGTGAGAATGCTGACATGAGTAGCGATAAGGAGCGTGAGAGACGCTCCCGCCGTAAGTCCAAGGGTTCCTGCGCAAGGTCAATCCGCGCAGGGTTAGCCGGCCCCTAAGGTGAGGGCGACAGCCGTAGCCGATGGGAACCAGGTCAATATTCCTGGGCCTGCTGGAAGTGACGGATCCCATAAGTGGCTCTAGCTCGTTGGCGAATGCTAGGGCGGCGGAGGGGTTCCAGGAAATAACTCCAGCGTATAGACCGTACCCTAAACCGACACAGGTGGACTGGTAGAGTATACCAAGGCGCTTGAGGGAACTGTGTTGAAGGAACTAGGCAATTTACCCCCGTAACTTCGGGATAAGGGGGCCTCCGTCGGTCTCGACGGAGGGGCACAGACTAGGGGGTGGCGACTGTTTAACAAAAACACAGGGCTCTGCTAAGCCGTGAGGCGAAGTATAGGGTCTGACGCCTGCCCGGTGCCGGAAGGTTAAGAGGAGAGGTTCACGCCTTGAATCGAAGCCCCGGTAAACGGCGGCCGTAACTATAACGGTCCTAAGGTAGCGAAATTCCTTGTCGGGTAAGTTCCGACCTGCACGAATGGCGTAACGACTTCCCCGCTGTCTCCAACACAGGCTCGGCGAAATTGAATTCCCCGTGAAGATGCGGGGTACCCGCAGTTAGACGGAAAGACCCCGTGCACCTTTACTACAACTTTGCAGTGGCATTAGAGAATGGATGTGTAGGATAGGCGGGAGCCTTTGAAACATTGGCGCTAGCTAGTGTGGAGGCAACCTTGAAATACCGCCCTTTTGTTCTTTGATGTCTAACCGCGGTCGGTTATCCCGATCCGGGACCCTGCATGGTGGGTAGTTTGACTGGGGCGGTCGCCTCCCAAAGAGTAACGGAGGCGCGCGATGGTGGGCTCAAGCCGGTCGGAAATCGGCTGTTGAGTGCAATGGCACAAGCCCGCCTGACTGCGAGACTGACAAGTCGAGCAGGGACGAAAGTCGGTCATAGTGATCCGGTGGTTCCGCGTGAGTGGGCCATCGCTCAACGGATAAAAGGTACGCCGGGGATAACAGGCTGATACCACCCAAGCGTCCACAGCGACGGTGGTGTTTGGCACCTCGATGTCGACTCATCACATCCTGGGGCTGGAGCAGGTCCCAAGGGTTCGGCTGTTCGCCGATTAAAGTGGTACGTGAGTTGGGTTCAAAACGTCGTGAGACAGTTTGGTCCCTATCTGCTGTGGGTGTTCGAGACTTGAGAGGAGCCGTCCTTAGTACGAGAGGACCGGGATGGACGTACCTCTGGTGTACCGGTTGTGACGCCAGTCGCAGCGCCGGGTAGCTATGTACTGGAGGGATAAACGCTGAAAGCATCTAAGCGTGAAACCCGCCTCGAAACTAGGTCTCGCTGAGAGTCGTGGTAGACCACCACGTTGATAGGCCGCATGTGCAAGTGCAGTAATGCATTCAGCTTAGCGGTACTAATAGCTCGATCGGCTTGATTTCATTCGTTCCGTGCAGCGGTCGACATCCGCTGCCGGCCTTCGTGCCCGCAGAAGGGCACAGCCCGGACCAAGACCTCTTCTCCTTTGCGCTTCGACGACCTGGTGGCTCTAGCGAGGGGTGAACACCCGATCCCATTCCGAACTCGGCCGTGAAAACTTTCAGCGCCGATGGTACTGTGTCTCAAGGCACGGGAGAGTAGGTCGCTGCCAGGTCTTCCAAGCGCGAAGGAGCCTCTTCCGATACGATTTCAAATCTAGATCGCGCATGGATTTACCGCGGGGTGGAGCAGCCCGGTAGCTCGTCAGGCTCATAACCTGAAGGTCGTAGGTTCAAATCCTGCCCCCGCAACCAATGCGAAAAAGCCGCCGATTTCCGGCGGCTTTTTCTTTTTCTGCGCTGCAGTCGGCTTACTTTTTGACAGGGCCCGGTCGGTCGAGCCCAACGCCGGTCAGGTGTCCGAACGCGGCGTGAAGCCGCTCGATGATCGGTGGCGCCAATGACGGGCGGAGTATCGAGTCGACGTTGTCCTTGACGTGAGCCTTGTTGCCGGTTCCGAAGAGAATGACATCGGCACCCTGCTCGTGGCGCGCGTAGCGATACGCTGCATCCGTGATGCTTTCCGCAGCGCCTTCGGAGACGAGGAACCCGAGCGGATCGCCCTCGGAAAGAATCGACGCGTCGAGAAGACCTTGTTCAACCAACGCGGCGAAGATATCGCGACGATAGGCGGGCCGGCTGAAGATGTTGCGGACGACGAACATCAGGAGTGTGCCGATCCCGCGACGCCGTGTTACCGGAAAGATCCTGTGACGCGCTCCCTGGTTCATGAGGCTGTAGGCCAGCATGGTGACTTCCCAAGGGGCTTCTTGGATCGCCTGAGCGAGCATTTTTTGTTCCGGATCATTGGGGCTCGTCTCGGTGATGCCGATATGGCGCACCTTCCCCTGTTCCTTGAGCTTCATGACCGCGGGTGCCAGCACGTCACGATGGTATTCATAGGCCGCTGGATGGACGGCGTGGAAATGGAAGATGTCCACGTAATCAAGGCCTAGCCGTCGCAGCGCCGCCTCCACGCGGCGGGCCACCGTTTCGCCTGTATCATCACCTGTCTTGAATATGGCTTTGGTCGAGATCACCAGCCTGTCTCGGTCATAACACCGGACGGCGGCTCCGACGATCTCCTCGGTTCCATAGGCCTCGGCGGTGTCGAGGAAATTGACGCCGAGATCGACGGCCGTCCGCACCACCGCCACGCAGTCGTCGAAGCTGGCGCCGCGGCCCAGGCCCAAACGGCTGTTGCCTCCGCACCCAAGCCCGGCGACGCTTGCCATGAGGCCGGTTTTCCCGAGTGGCCGATATTCCATAACCCGCTCCTTCTCGTCCTTGCTAGCAAATTGTGGCGACCACTGCGTGGTGTCAGCTCGAATAATGTCCGATCGGTTCCTGACCAATGCCCAACGAGGAGGAGCAGGGTCGAGCGAAGACGACGAGTACGACAAGGCCGCCGACGCTCTAACTGAAATGCTCCTCTACGAGCGGGAGGAGTTAACGAGCTGGTCGATGACGCCCTGGCTTAGGGGCGCCAGCGAGCCTCACGGAAGAATGGCTTCGCCCTCGATCTCGACCTTGGCATGGGGATCGATCAGGGCCGAGACCTGGACCAGAGTCATCGCCGGGAAGTGCCGGCCGAGCGTCGCGCCCCACGTGGCGCCAATCGCGGCGCCGGCGGCGTTGAACTCGGCGATGTCGGTGACGTAGGCGCGCAGCGCCACCAGGTGGCCGGGCTCGCCGCCCGCGGCCCTGAGGACGGTCACGAGGTTGCCGAGCGCCACCCGCCATTGCGTGCCGGCGTCGGTTCCCGGCGGGATATGGGCCTGTCCGGGCTCGCGGCCGATCTGGCCGGCGATGCGCACGCTCCTCGTGCCGGTGGCGACGACGGCGTGCGAGAACCCGCGCGGGCGCGTCCAGCCCTCCGGCAGGATCGGCGTATAGGCGATATCGGACGTGGTCATGGGCTCCTCCTGGAAAGTGAGCCGAGCGTACCTCATTGCGCTCCCAGCGATGACTCCGATGATTGCAAATCGCGACCGCCAGTGTGACCTTGCCGCCGAACCCGGAGGACATCGCCATGCGCGACCCGCGCGCCCTGATCGATACCGCCACGCTTGCAGCTTCCCTGGCCGCTTCGCCCGGCGATCCGTCGCTGCGCGTGTTCGATTGCACGACCACCCTCGACCCGGCGCCTGCCGGCTCGGCCGAGCCCTACATCGCCGTACCCGGCCGCAAGACGTTCGAGGACGGCCACGTCCCCGGTGCCGACTTCCTCGACCTGCAGGGCGAGTTCTCCGATACCACCACGCCTCTGCATTTCATGATGCCGCCGGTCGCCCGGCTTGAGGCTGCGTTCGGCCGCCACGGTGTCGGGCCCGCCACGCGCGTGGTGCTCTACAGCATCGGCACGATGATGTGGGCGACGCGCTTCTGGTGGATGCTGCGCGCGCTCGGCTTCGACGACGCGGCCGTGCTCGACGGCGGCCTCGACAAATGGAAAGCCGAAGGCCGGCCGCTCGAAACCGGCGCGCCGCGCGGCTATCCGCCAGCGACTTTCGTGGCGGCGCCGCGCGCAACGGGCCGCGGGGGCCTGTTCGTCGATGCCGCGGCGGTGAAGGCCGCCATCGGGCGCCGCGACACCGTGACCGTGAACGCGCTGGGGCCGCAGTTCCATCGCGGGCTCGAGCCCAGCCGCTACGGCCGGCCCGGCCGCGTGCCCGGCAGCGTCAACGTGCCGGCGGCCACGCTGGTCGATCCCGCGACCAAGGGCTTCATCCCGCTCGCCGAGGCGGCGGCGAAGTTCGCCGCCCAGGGCGTGTCGAAGGACAAGCGCACGATCTGCTATTGCGGCGGCGGCATCTCGGCCACGATCGACCTGTTCCTGTTGCACCAGCTCGGCCACGACGACATCACGCTCTACGACGCCTCCATGGGCGAGTGGGCGAAGACGGAGTCGCTGCCGATCGAGACGGACTGAGTGCTGGGGCGCCCCCAGCGCGGCGTTTCGTCAGCGCGTCACTCGGCGGCCGCGGGGTACTTTTTCCCCCGCATCGCCGCAAACTTCGCCTTGGCCCGCGCGCGGCGGTCGTCGAACTTCGCCAGCCGGCGCTGTGGGTTCCCGTTCGCGACGTTGTCTTCCGATCCCGGGTCCTTCTGCGAACCGGCCCAGCCGTGCGCGGCGATGTCGAAGATGATGCCGTTGAGGTCGGTGTGCTTCACTTCATATCCGTTTGGGTTGTCGGGGTCGCCCATGATCCAGGTCGCGCCGACGTTGCGCGCGATCTTGCCCTGTTCCACCACGTCATCGACCCAGAAGCCGATGTGGTGGATGCCGACATAGTCCACGCCGGTGCCCTGTGAGGCCTCGTCACTCTTGAAGTGAAGGATGGCGAGGTTGACCACGCCGTCGGTCAGGAACACGCCCTCGGCCAATGGGCCGTCGAGCTCCATGACTTCCTGCAGGCCCACGGCCTGCTTGTAGAATTCGGCGGTCTCCCAAGGGTCCTTGACGCTGAGGGCGACGTGACGGATGCGGCCTTTGGTCTGCGCGGTCATGGACTTGCTCCCTTCATCAGCCATCGGC
>Ga0308309_10001045_pt1 | contig 16549 bp, 15 predicted proteins | sample HubBroMetageWFT5_FD_192491 | JGI IMG/M metagenome (GOLD analysis project Ga0308309, IMG submission 192491) | Warmed and freeze-thawed soil microbial communities from the Hubbard Brook experimental Forest, New Hampshire - Hubbard Brook CCASE Soil... | ecosystem: Environmental > Terrestrial >...
CCCGCCAGAGGTTAGCGCTTCGCGCTAACCTCTCCCCACAAACGGCATCTTGGTCGCCATCACCGTCATGAACTGCACGTTGGCATCGAGCGGCAGGCTGTCCATGTAGACGATGGCGTTGGCCACCGCGCTCACGTCCATGCGCGGCTCGGCCACCGTCGTTCCGTTGGGCTGCAGCACGCCCTTGGTCATGCGCTCGGTCATCGGCGTGATGGCATTGCCGATGTCGATCTGGCCGCAGGCGATGTCGTAGGCGCGGCCGTCGAGCGAGGTCGACTTGGTGAGGCCGGTGATGGCGTGCTTGGTCGAGGTGTAGGCGACCGAGAACGGCCTGGGCGCATGGGCCGAGATCGAGCCGTTGTTGATGATCCGCCCGCCGCGCGGCTTCTGGTCCTTCATGATCTTCATGGCTTCCTGGGTGCACAGGAACGGGCCGGTGAGGTTGGCCGCGACCACGCCCAGCCAGGTCTCGTAGGGCAGCTCCTCGAGCGGCACGGGTGGCGCGCCGCCGCCGGCATTGTTGAACACCAGGTCGAGGCGGCCGTGTGCCGCCTTCACCTTGGCGAACAGCGCTACGATGTCGTCCCGCTTGGTGACGTCGGTCGGCACCGGCATCGCGTTGGGCGCGTTGTTGCCGGCCAGCTTGGCGGTCTCGTCCAGCGCCTCCTTGCGCCGGCCTGCCAGGGCCACCTTGTAGCCGGCCTGTAGAAGGGCGAGCGCCGAGGCACGGCCGATGCCGCTACCCGCGCCGGTGACGATTGCGATCTTTCCGCTCATGGCTTCGTTCCTCCTCGAAGGAACGGACCCTATCAGACCGCGAGGGTTTTTAGGTAGGCCCGCCAGCCGCCCAGCGCGGTGATATCGCGCGCCCCCGCAGTCGCGTGGCTTTCGCACAGGAAGCCCGTCACATCGGAGCCGTCGGCCAGGCTGACGGTGCCCAGCCCCAGCGGCGCCGGGATCTTGCGCAGGAAGGCGCCGACCGCGGCGGCCGGCAGGCTCCACACTTCCAGTTCGATGGCGCCGCCATTCTCGCCCGCCCGCACAAGGCCGGGCCGGTGCGGCGGGCCGCCCGGCAGGGCATACAAGCGGTAGTGCGGCGCGGTCTTGACCTCGCTCTCGAGCCGGCCGCCCAGCTCGACGAGCTGGCGGTTCAGCGGCAGGCCGCTCATATGCGCGCCGACCACGGCGATCGCCAACCGATCCTCGATCGCCACGGGATCGGCATCGGTTGGCGGCAGGAAGCTCGTGGTCTTGCCGAGCGGCAGCGGCATGGCGCGCTGCCAGCGCGCGCCGAAGGCCAGCAGGGCGCGCTCGCCATGCGGTCGGCCGATCAGGCTGATGCCGAAGGGCAGGCCGTCCGGCCGAAAACCGGCGGGCAAAGCGAGCGCCGAGAGGCCGAAGAAATTCACGAAGTTGGTGTAGTGCCCGAGATTGATGTTGTAGCGCATCGGCTCGCGCTCGATGTCGGCCGTGCGATAGATCGTGCCCGCGGTCGGCAACATCAGGAAGGCGAGGTCCTTGCTCTCAGCCTCGGCACGCGCCCTGAAAGCGGCGAGCTTGTACTGACCCTCGAAGGCATCGACGGCGCTGTACTTGCGGCCGCGCAGGATGATCTCGCGCGTGGCCGGCCAGATATCGGCCTCGGGGGCGCCTTCGATGAACGCACCGATCGCCGCCGTCCGCTCGGCCACCCATGGCCCGCTATAGAGCAACTGGGCGGCGCCGAGAAAGGGTGTGTAGTCGATCTCGACCGGCGTGCCGCCCATGGCCTTGAGGCGTCCGATCGCCTGCGCGTAGAGCGCCGCATAGGCCTCGTCGCCGAAGAACTCGGCATCCCGGGCGGCCAGCACGCCGAAGCGGAAGTCCTCGCCGATCGCCGGCGTCGCGCGCGGCTCGGCCAAGACCTTCAGCACGGCGTCGGCATCGGCGCAGGAGAGGGCGAACACCGACATACAGTCGAGCGACCGACAGGCCGGCACCGAGCCCTCGTTGCTGATGAGGCCGAGTGTCGGCTTCAAGCCAACGATGTTGTTGAAGGCGGCAGGCACGCGGCCCGAGCCCGCCGTATCGGTGCCGAGCGAGAAGCTCACCAGCCCCGCCGCGACGGCGACGGCCGAGCCGGAGCTCGAGCCGCCCGGAATGAACGACGCATCGAACGGGTTGCGCGACACGCCGTAGGGCGAGCGCACGCCCACCAGGCCGGTCGCGAACTGGTCGAGGTTGGTCTTGCCGACGACGACGGCGCCAGCCTCGACCAGGAGCCGCACCACCTCGGCCGATTTCTGCGGCTGGTAGGCGAAGCCCGGACAGGCGGCGGTGGTCGCAAGGCCTAAAACGTCGATATTGTCCTTCACCGCGAAGGGCGCGCCGTAGAGCGGCAGGCGCGCGATATCGCCACGCCGCGCGTCGAGCTTGGCCGCCTCGGCTCTGAGCGCCACGTCGGGCACGCGCGATATCCAGACCTTGTCGTCGCCGGACTGGGCGATGCGCTTCAGGACCTCTTCGACCACCTGCTGCACGTCGAGCGCGCCGGCGCAGTAGGCGCTGCGCAGGGCGTGGAGGCCGAGATCGAGAAGCGCGGTCATGCTGTGGTTGTAGACAAGCGGCGTCGCAAAATCAGCCGTCACATGCGCGCGGGCTTTGGCACGGGGTTTGCCCGGCTGATCCGTACATCCGCTCTTGCGTCCAACCCGTCCGGCGCGGCAGGTTGCCTGTCACTTCGCCTGAGAGGGGAGACAGAACGTGGCTGACGAGAAGCCTGATATTGCACGCCTGGTCGATGAAGCGGCCAAGGCGATCGGCCTGCCGATCGCGCTGGAATACCGCGCCAACGTGCTGGTGAACTATGAGCGGTCGCTGGCGATTGCCCAGCCGCTGCTCGAGGTCGAGCTCGACGACGAGTTGACGCCGGCGCCAGTGTTCCGGCCATGAGCGACGCCCTCTCCAAGCAGGCGACCGCGTCGGACATCGCCCGCGCCGTGATGAGCGGCAAGGCCAAGGCCGTTTCCGTGGTCGAGGCGGCCCTGACACGCATCGAGACCAGCGAGGCCATGATCAACGCCTTCACCGACGTGCTGGCTGAGCGGGCGAGGAAGCGTGCCGCCGAGATCGATTCCGGCCGGCATCGCGGGCCGCTCATGGGTGTGCCGTTCGCGGTCAAGAACCTGTTCGACATAAAGGGCCTGCCGACGCGTGCCGGCTCCAAGATCAATCTCGACGGACCCAAGGCCGAGCGCGACGGCGCGCTGGTGCGCAAGCTCGAGGCGGCGGGCGCCATCCTGGTCGGCGGCCTCAACATGGGCGAGTACGCCTACGACTTCACCGGCGAGAACGCCCATTACGGCCCCTCGCGCAACCCGCATGATCCGACGCGCATGACCGGCGGCTCATCGGGCGGTTCCGGCGCCGCCGTCGCCGCGGGCGAAATACCACTGGCGCTGGGCTCGGACACCAACGGCTCGATCCGCGTGCCGTCCTCGCTGTGCGGCCTGTTCGGGCTGAAGCCGACCTACGGCAGGCTGAGCCGCGCCGGTTCCTTTCCCTTCGTCGATGCCTTCGATCACCTGGGGCCAATCGCGCGCTCGGTCGAGGATCTCGCTCTGTCGTTCGATGCCATGCAGGGCTGGGATCCCGACGACCCGGTGTGCACCGACCGGCCGTCCGAGCCGACCTTGACGGAGCTGAACGAAGGGATCGGCAGGCTGCGCATCGCCGTCGCCGGCGATTATTTCGTCCAGGGCGCCGAACCCGAGGCGCTGGAGGCCGTGGCGACGGTGGCCAAGGCGCTGGGGGTGTCCAGGACCATCGTCATCCCGCAAGCCGCGACGGCACGGTCGGCCGCCTACGTCATCACGGCCATCGAAGGCAGCCAGCTTCATCTGCCGCGGCTCAGGACGCGGCCGCAGGATTTCGATCCCGACACGCGCGAGCGTTTCATGGCGGGCGCGTTGCTGCCAGGCGCCTGGTATGTCAAGGCGCAGCGCTTTCGGCGGCATTATCGCGCCCAGGTGCAGAAGCTGTTCGGGGAGGTCGACATCATCCTGGCGCCGGCCACGCCCTGCACCGCGCCCAAGCTCGGTCAGGTCATGATGAAGCTGGGCGGCGTCGATCTGCCGGTGCGGGCCAATCTCGGTCTCTACACCCAGCCGATCTCCTTCATCGGCCTGCCGGTCGTCGTGGCGCCGCTGCAGCGCCCGGGCGGCCTGCCGATCGGCGTGCAGATCATCGCCAACCACTACAAGGAAGCCGCCGCCCTGCGCGTCGCCCGCCATCTCGAGAAGCAGGGCGTGGCGAGCGCACCGCCCGCCTGAGGACGAACCATGGAAATCAACATTCCCGCAGTCTTGGCCGAGGTCACGGCGGCCTTCGAACGCTACGAGAAGGCGCTCAACACCAATGACGTGGTGACGCTCGACGAACTCTTCTGGAAGAACCCGAACACGCTCCGCTTCGGCGTCGGCGAGCAGCTCTACGGCTACGACCAGATCGCCGCCTTCCGCGCCGGCCGCGATCCCGGCTTCGTCGTCCACCGCGATCTCCTGAAAGTGTGGATCGTCACCTACGGCCGCGATTTCGGCACCGCCAACTGCGAGTTCCGCCGCCACGGCTCCAGCAAGACCGGCCGGCAGAGCCACACCTGGCTGCGCACGCCCGACGGCTGGCGCATCGTCGCCGCCCATGTCTCGCTGCTCGGCGAGCCGACGGTGATGAAGGCTTAGCGCTGGGGGCGCGCGACTCCAGTCGCGCGTCTTCGTCGGCACCAAAGGAAGATCGTGCCACCGGAGTGGCGCGCCCCCAGCGCTATCTTCCCTTCATCTTCCGCCAGGCCGCGAAATCGACCATCGTCTGCTCGGCGGTCGGCGGATAGAGGCCGTAGATGCCGTGACCTTTGTCGACCTGCTCGGCGACGAAATCCTCGAATGCCGTCATCTCGAAGGCTTCCTCGGCGATTTCGTCGACCAGGCTCGCGGGGATGACGACGACGCCGTCGCCGTCGCCCAGGATCGTGTCGCCGGGAAAGACCGGCGCGTCGCCGCAGCCGATCGGCACGTCGATATCGATGGCCTGGTGCAGGGTGAGATTGGTGGGCGCGCTCGGCCGCTGGTGATAGGCCGGGAAGCCCAGCCGCGCGATATCGGCCGAGTCGCGGAAGCCGCCATCGGTCACCACCCCCGCCACCCCGCGTCTCATCAGCCGCGTCACCAGGATCGCGCCCGCCGAGGCCGCGCGCGCGTCCTTGCGGCTGTCCATGACCAGCACGGCGCCGGGCGGGCAATCCTCGATCGCCTTGCGCTGCGGATGGCTGCGGTCGCGGAACACCTCCAGTTTGTTCAGATCCTCGCGCGCCGGCATGTAGCGCAAGGTAAAGGCCGGGCCGACCAGCGTCGGCTGGACGGGCGAGAGCGGATGCACGTTCTGGATGGCCTGGTTGCGAAAGCCGCGCTTGAACAGGGCGGTGGCGACCGTGGGCGTGCTGACGGTCTTTAGCTTGTCGCGGGTCGCGACCTTCAGGCTCGACATGATCTCCTCTCCTATCTCTGCCTCACCCTGAGGAGCGCCCCGCAGGGGCGCGTCTCGAAGGGTGGGAACCAGTCTTGTTGTTGCCCTCCCTTCGAGACGGGCGCTTCGCGCCCTCCTCAGGGTGAGGTTGGTGGGTCAATAAATCGACGGTTCACCCACGGGCGCACCGAAGGCGGTCTCGAGGAAGTCGAAGTCGCAGCCGTCGTTGGCCTGCTTGATGTGGCGGGTGAACATCCAGCCGTAGCCGCGCTCGTAGCGTGGTTCGGGCTTCTTCCACGCCGCGCGACGCTTGGCCAGCTCCTCGTCCGAAACCTGCATGTCGATCGTGCGCTTGTCGACATCCAGCGCGATCATGTCGCCGGTACGCAGCAGGGCGAGCGGGCCGCCGATATAGGATTCTGGCGAGACATGCAGGATGCAGGCGCCGTAGCTGGTGCCGCTCATGCGCGCATCCGACAGCCGCACCATGTCGCGCACGCCCTGTTTCACCAGCTTCTTCGGGATCGGTAGCATGCCCCATTCCGGCATGCCGGGTCCGCCCTGCGGGCCGGCGTTGCGAAGGACCAGCACATGGTCGGCCGTGACGTCGAGGTCGTCGCGATCGATCGCGTTCTTCATCGATGGATAATCGTCGAACACCAAGGCCGGGCCGGTGTGCTTCAGGAAGCGCGGCTCGCAGGCCGAGGGCTTTATCACGCAGCCGTCCGGTGCCAGGTTGCCGCGCAGTACCGCCAGCGCGCCCTCGGCATAAATCGGGTTCTTGATCGGGCGGATCACGTCATCGTTGTAGGTCTCGGCGCCGGCGATGTTCTCGCCCAGGGTCTTGCCGGTGACGGTCAAGGCGTCGAGGTACAGGTGGTCGCGAATCTCGCTCATCAGCGCCGGCAGTCCGCCGGCATAGAAGAAATCCTCCATCAGGTATTTGTCGCCGCTCGGGCGGATGTTGGCGATCACCGGCACCTTGCGGCTGGCGCGCTCGAAATCGTCCAGGCCGATATCCTGTCCGGCGCGGCGGGCCAGCGCGATCAGGTGGATGATGGCGTTGGTCGAGCAGCCCACCGCCATGGCTACGGTGATGGCGTTCAGGAAGGCGTTGTGGCTCAGGATCCTGCCGGGCGTCAGGTCTTCCCACACCATGTCGACGATGCGCCTTCCGCTCTCCGAGGCCATGCGGATATGGTTGGCGTCGGCCGCCGGGATCGACGAGGCGCCGGGCAGCGTCATGCCCAGCGTCTCGGCCATCGCCATCATGGTGGCGGCTGTCCCCATGGTCATGCAGGTGCCGTAGCTTCTAGCGATGCCCGCCTCGACATCGACCCAGTCGGAGTCGGAGATCTTGCCGGCGCGGCGGTCGTCCCAGTATTTCCAGGCGTCGGAGCCCGAGCCCAAGACCTTGCCCTTCCAGTTGCCGCGCAGCATCGGCCCGGCCGGCAGGTAGATCGCGGGCAGGCCGGCGCTGATCGCGCCCAGCAGCAGGGCAGGCGTGGTCTTGTCGCAGCCGCCCATCAGCACGACGCCGTCCACGGGATGGCCGCGCAAAAGTTCCTCCGCGTCCATCGCCAGAAGATTGCGGTAGAGCATGGTGGTCGGCTTTAAAAAGCTTTCCGACAGTGACAGCGCCGGCAGTTCCATCGGGAAGCCGCCGGCCTGCAGGATGCCGCGCTTGACGTCCTCGACCCGGCTCTTGAAGTGCATATGGCAGGGCTGGGCGTCCGACCAGGTATTGAGGATGGCGATCACCGGCCGGCCGACCCAATCCTCCGGCGCGTAGCCCATCTGCATGGCGCGCGAGCGGTGGCCGAAGGCGCGCAGATCGTCAGGCGCGAACCAGCGCGCGCTGCGCAGCTCGGCGGGGGTCTTCTTCTTGGCGGTCATGCACTTTCCTCCTCATGCGGACCGCGGGCGTCTGGCCCGCCTCATGAGCGGGCCAGACGCCCGCGGTCCAATGACTCTACCTTTTCCTGAATGGATCCTTGCCGCGGATCCGCACCAGATCATCTGACGCATTGCCGAGCAGAACCCAGGTCGCCTCGCGCGCGCGTTCGGCGTCGCCGGCTTCGATCGCTTCCATGACCGCGCGGTGCTCTTCGAAGGCGCGCGGGCGGTGGTCGCCCAGGGCGGCCAGGCGGAAGCTCTCGCGCAACGTCACTTCGAACATCTGGGCGATCGGCCAGAAGAATTCGTTGCGGCTGGCGATGTAGAGCTGCTTGTGGAAGGCGATGTCGGCGTTGACGAAGGCTTCGTTGTCCCGGGCGGCCACCATCGCTTGCCACGCCGCGCGCAGCGCCGCGCGGTCGGTGTCGGTCGCCGCCGTGGCCGCCAGCGCGGCCGCCGTCGGCTCCATGGCATTGCGCAACTGGAAGATCTTGGCGAGGTAGCTGTCGACATCGGCGTGCTCGAGCTGCCAGCGCAGCACGTCGACATCGAGCTGGTTCCATTCCTCGCGCGGGCGCACGCGGGTGCCGCTCTTGGCGCGCGATTCGACCAGCCCCTTGCCGGTCAGCGTGCGGATGGCCTCGCGCACCACGGTGCGGCTGACATCGAGCATCTCGCAGATCTTCACTTCCGACGGCAGGGGATCGCCGGGCAACACGTCGCCGCGCACGATCAGGGCGCCGATCCGGTCGGCCACCTGGCTGTGCACGTTGCGCGCGATCGTGGCGCTGTCTCTGAACATGGCGCTCCCGGCTGGAGGCTCGAAAGTCGTTGCAGTGCCTGCAAATCTAGTCATACATTATGTCTAGATATCGCAAGGGCGCCAGACCCATTTGGAGGAAAAACCATGAAATACACCGCTGTTGGCCGCCGTTCGTTCGTGTTGGGCGCGGCGCTCGCGCCCGCCATCGTCGGCAAGGCCCACGCCGTCACGACCAAGCTAAAACTGTCCTCCTCGCTGGCCAACGATCCCAAATACGCCAACGGCCGCGTCTACTACGACAACCTGGTCAAGCAGGTGAAAGCCGGCGGACTGGGCGAGCAGATCGAGATCGCCTTCTTCCCCGACAACCAGCTCGGCCAGGAGATCGACGTCATCAATTCGGTGAAGCTCGGTGTCATCGACCTCATGATCTCGGGCTCGTCGATCTCGGCCAACCTGGTGCCGCTGGTCGGCACCTTCGATCTCGGCTACCTGTTCAAGAGCTTCCCGCAGCAGACCAAGGCGTTTGACGCCGGCGCCGCCAAGCCAATCGAGGAGGCGCTGCTCAAGGGCGCCAACATCCGCATCATCGGCTGGGCCTATAATTTCGGCTCGCGCAGCGTGCTGGCGCGCAAGGCCGCCAAGACGCCGGAGGATCTGGCCGGCCTGAAGATCCGCACGCTGCCCAATCCGGTGATCACCGAATGCCTGCGCCTGATGGGCGCGGCGGCCACGCCGCTCGCCTTCGGCGAGATCTACACCGCCCTGCAGGCCGGCGTGCTCGACGGGTTGGAGCACGATCCGCCGACCATCCTGTCGAGCAAATTCTACGAGACCGCCAAGTTCTACTCGCTGACCCAGCACAATTTCTCGCCGCTCGCGGTCTATTTCAGCGAGGCCACCTTCAAGCGCATGGACCCCAAGCTGCGCGACGGCTTCGTCGACGCCGCGCAGAAGGCGGCGGTCGACACCCGCGCGCATGGCCTCGCGGTCGAGAAGGAGGCGCTGCAGGTGCTGGCCGACAAGGGCGTCACCATCCTCGAATGCGACAAGGAAGCCTTCCGCAAGCGCGTGCTGCCGCAGACCGAGAATTTCGTGAAGGCGCGGACAGAGGCCAAGCCGGTCGTCGACATCATCCACGGCACCGAAGCCTAGTTTTGTCATCGCGCGCGGGGGTGACCCCGCGCGAGACGACAGGATGTCTATGATGCCAGCGTTGCTTAGATTGACCGATGCCACGGCCGCCCTCCTGCTGGCGGCGGACCTCGTCGTCGTCATCGTCTCGGTCCTGCTGCGCTCGTGGTTCAACGCGCCGGTCGAATGGGCCGACGACGTGGCGCGCGGCCTCATGGTCGGCTCGAGCTTCTTCGGCGCCGCCAGCGCCATCGCCCGCCTGGAAAACCCCGGCGTCTCCTTCTTCATCGACCTGCTGCCGGCCGGCCCGCGCCGCATCGTCGATTCGGTGGGCGCGCTGCTGGTCGCCGTCGTCTCCGGCTACGTCGTCTGGAATGCCCTGGCGCTGGGCTGGCTGACCACCGGCCAGACCACCGGCTCGGGCCTGCCGCTCGAGCTCACCTTCTATCCCATGGGCCTGGGTGCTGCCTGCATGACGCTGTTTGCGGTCGACATCTTTCGCCGTCGCTCGGTGGGCGAAGTTGCGGCTGGCCTGGTGATCGTGGCGCTGGCCGCCTTGCTCTACGCCATCTGGGAAAACCTTTCGCCCGGCTCCGCCCCTTCGCCGATGGTGCTGATGCTGCTCGGCTTCTTCGTCACCTTGTGCGGCGGCCTGCCGATCGGCTTTGCGCTCGCCCTGGCGGCGCTGGTCTTCATCTGGGTCGAGGGCAACTTGCCGGGTGTCATCTTCGCCCAGCAGATGGCGCGCGGGATCGACAATTTCGTGCTTTTGGCCATCCCGTTCTTCATCCTGGTCGGCTACCTGATGGAAGCGAACGGCATGTCGGTGCGCCTGATCGCGCTGCTGCAGCGGCTGATCGGGCATATGCGCGGCGGGCTGAACGTCGTCATGGTGACTTCCATGGTGCTGTTCTCCGGCATCTCGGGCTCCAAGATGGCCGATGTGGCGGCGGTCGGTTCGGTGCTGATCCCGGCCGCCCGCAAGTCGGGGCAAAGGCCGGGCAGCGCGGTCGCCCTGCTCGCCGCCTCGGCGGTGATGGCCGAGACCATTCCGCCCTGCATCAACCTCATCATCCTGGGCTTCGTCGCCAATATCTCGATCGGCGGGCTGTTCATGGCGGGCTTGGCTCCGGCCGGCCTGATGGCGGTGGCGCTGATCGCCGTGTCCATCATCTTCGGCAAGCGCCCGGCCGCTCAAGTCGAAGCAGCGCCACAGATGGCGGCTGCCAGCCTGTGGGGCGGCGGCATCGTCTCGCTCGGCCTGATCCTGATGATCTTCGGCGGCTTCAAGAGCGGTTTCGCCACAGCCACCGAGATCTCCGCCTTCGCCGTCCTCTACGCGTTGATCGTGGGCGGCGTGGTGTTCCGCGAACTGGGCTGGCGGGCGGCGGCGCAGAGCTTCGTGCATGCTGCGACCCGTTCGGGCCTCGTGCTGTTCATCGTCTCGGCGGCGCAGGCGCTTGCCTTCGTGCTCACCCTGCAGCAGGTGCCGCACGCCGTGGCCGAGATGCTGGTCAGGCTCTCGGGCTCGCATGGCACCTGGCTCTTCCTGCTGCTGTCGATCGCCATCCTGATCGTGATGGGCTCGGTGCTGGAAGGTGCGGCGGCGCTGATCATCTTCGGTCCGCTGTTGATGCCGGTCGCCCTGCAGCTCGGCGTCGATCCATTGCATTTCGGCGTCGTGCTGGTGTTCGGCATGGGCATCGGCCTGTTCGCCCCGCCGCTCGGCCTCGGCCTCTACGGCGCCTGCCTGATCGGCAAGGTGCCGATCGAGGAGACCGTGAAGCCCATCCTGGGCTATCTTGGCCTGCTGTTCCTCTGCCTGCTGGTGATCGCCTTCGTGCCCTCGATCAGCACCTGGTTGCCGCACGCCATGGGCTACGGCAAATAACCCTGTCAGGAGACTCCGACGCCATGAAGATATTGGTGATCCACGGCGCCGGCATGAACATGCGCGGCAAGGCCCAGGTCGAGATCTTCGGTCCGATGACCCTGCCGGAATACGATGCGGGGATTCGCGCCTATGCAAAGGAGCTCGACGTCGAGGTCGAGATCTTCCATTCCAACATCGAAGGCGAGGTGATCAACCGCCTGTTCGCGGCGCACGACGAAGGCATCGCCGGGGCCATCATCAATCCCGCCGGCTATACGCGCGGCTATCCGGCCCTGGTCGCCGCCATCGGCAACGTCGGTTTCCCGACGATCGAGGTCCACATCTCCAATCCGGCCCGGCGCGGCACCGTTTCCAAGGTGGCGACGAGCTGCCTCGGCACGGTGACCGGCTTCGGCATCGCCGGCTACGCGCTCGCTATGCGCGGACTGAAAGACCGGGCGAAGGCCCAAAGCTAAAGCGCTTCCTCCCCTTGCGTAAGCAAGGGGAGGGGCTTGAACCACGACGTCAGGACTTGGGTTGATATTTCTCGTAGCGTGACGGCTCGAGCTTGCCGTCGGGATGGAAGCCTTTCATGTCCGGCTTGCCGTCGAAGTCGGTGTCCCACAACGAATAGTCCCACTTGCCATCCCGGTCTTCGTCGAACACCCAGCCATCGACCTCACCGTCGTTGTTCGTGTCGACGCGAAAAACGACCGCCTTCGATTTGTCGTCGGGAACGTGGAGCGTCGCCTTCACCCCCTTGCAGGAATTCTCGGTTGCGCTCGCCAGCTGTGGTTCGAATGCGCCTCCTTCGGCCGCCTTCAGGAACTTCTCGACCTCGCCGACCGATACCGCGAAGTTGAGCCCTTCGCCTTCTTGCTTGAAGGAATTGACGCCGATCAACCGGCCGCTGTCGCTGATCAGGGGGCCGCCCGAATTGCCCGGATTGATCGGCGTCTGGGTTTGAATGACGTCGGCAACGTGCTTCTCCGACGGCCCGGGCTGCCATTCGTAGCCGGGGCGAATCTGGCTGATGATACCCTTGGTGTAGGTCCAGGTCTGGCCGGCCGGATGGCCGATCGCGTGGACGTCGGCGCCAACCTGCACCTCGTTCATGGCGCCGAAATTGATGACAGAAGCGTTTGCTGGGACGCTCACCGCCTCGACGACCGCCAGGTCGTGAACCGGATCGACCTTCAGCACGCGGCCGAGAACAGCCGTCGCAGGGTCGATTTTATCGCCCTCCTGCTGCGGCCTGAAGATGACCGCGACCTGCCGATCATTGCCGACGACATGCGCATTCGTCAGGATCAGTCCGGCCTTCGAGGCGGAGCCGGCGACGGGCTTTGTGGTGATCAATGAACCCGATCCCAGTCCGGTGTCCGTCGCGATCAAGGCTACCGAAGGCGCGAGCGTGCGATAGAGCTCGATTTCCCGCGCGCCGCGCAGCCGAAGCTTCGGCTCCGCTTGCCTCATTCGATCGAGCGTCGCGGAAAGGTTGGTCGTGGCCGGCGGCTTGTGGACAGTCTCCTCGACGGCGTAGTGCTCAAGCTGCGGTGATCGTTGCGAAGATTGTCCCGCCGGGAGAAGTGGCCCAAGATCTTGAGCGACGAGGCTCTCAGAATGTACACACGCCAAGATTGCAAGCGTTTGCAGCAGACGCCTCGACATGGGTTCGCTCCCGGTTCTGTCGACTATCTACCAGCGCGTCTGCAGTCTTACAATTGCGAGCCGGCCCGGAGCGCCTCGAGGCCGTTCTATTCCGCCGCCTTGGTCATCTCTTCGAGCTGCTCGATCCACCGATCGTCGGGCTCGTAGCCCAACGCCTGCAGGGCATCGGGAAACCGATAGACGAAGGCCTGCGCCAGCTTCGGCGTGAACTCCCGTTTCCACTGCGCGACGTCGCCGGAGCGAACGTGCCCGCGATTCAGATCGCCTGCTGCGCCGAACAGGCTGTGATTCCAGAAGCAATCCTTGCAGGCATTCTGCTCGGTCTCGTCGAAGCCGAGAAACGTCAGGATTTGCGACCACAGCACCATCGCGCGGTCCAGCCTCAGGTCCTCGTAGCGAATCTCCAGGCAATTGGCCCGATCGTATCGCCAGTCCAGCATGTCTTCGATGGTGCTGCTGGTCGCGTTCTCCAGCTCGAAAAGGTACTGCTCGAAGGGCGTGGCGAACGAGTTCAGCCTGCGCTGGTAAGACGGGATGTCGTCGCAGCCGGGCACCGTTTGATGGAGCCAGGCTTCGTGCGAGGTCTTGTGGTAGTGCATCGCCGAGATGAGGACATCGCGCGGATCCCGGATGAGATGAAGAATGCGCACGTCGTCGCGCGCGAGGATGTCCGAATGCTGCCGGAACGTGGAGTCGTAGTTGAACAAGACGAAAGGCGTTCTGAGCAGGTGATCGAGCCGACCATAGTGCGACCAGAAGTCGATATAGCTTGCGCCCAGTGCCTTCGCGATCGCCGAGAATACCGACGACATCCAGACAGTGCCTGTCTTGTGGTGGGTCGCCACGACAACATTGAATTTCATTCAGGACGGATCCTTCGGTGCCGCAGGGCAGAACAGCCAGATTGGCAGCGATGTTGCCCGCGATCCACTACCGGTCGCGCAGCAAAGCCATGCGCATCCCAAGGAGGTGACTGTCCGGAGGCGGACACTTGCCTCCGGGCGTCGACCGTCGCTTGCTCAGGCGGATGTCGGCTGCGCCCGGCCGGGGCTCACGCGACACTCAGCCGCGACGTGGTTGCTGTGGCGGACGGTGCCGCGAAATACCGCAAATCGACCCCCAACGACGCCAGCAGGTCCATCGCTTCGCGGCCGAGATCGGGGTGGAGTTCGTCGCGGAAGGTCTCTTCGCGACCATCGCGGTTGCGGCTTGGGCGACGCCGGCGCGTGCCGTCGAGCGGTCGTCCGAGCTCGAGCTCCACAGCCGCCAGATGCTCCTGGCGGGCGAGGTCGACGGCGTCCTCGATCATCGGCCAGTCCCGCGGCTTGCCTGTCAAATGGGAGAGCATCGACGCCAGCGTCTCGGCGGGACGCTCGAGCAGTCGCCAGTGCGGCACGATGCTCACCGAGCCGGGCACCTGGGTCGACATGACCTGATACGAGACGAAGACCTTGGCGTAGGACGGCAGCGCGTGGAGAAACAGGTAATCGCGAAAATTCCAATCCGCGAGCGGCCGGCCATCCAGCGTGTTGTAGGCGGGCGCCAAGTGCTTCCGACAGTAGTTGAAGTAGGAGGCCGCCTGGTCGAGGGGGTCGGGATAGACGAGAACGGCGCGTTGGTTGGGCTCGGCCCACGCCGCGCCGTCAAGGCCCTTCACGGAGACGGGGACCGTGGTGTGGGGGGCCATGTCGGCCGGAACCTGCGTGTAGTCGAGCCCTTCATGAAAGTAGTCGAACCCGGGGGCGCAAAACCGCGTGTCCTGCCACCACGGAAACCCTGCGGCGACCTTGTAAAATCCTGGACAGATCGCGTGGCCGATGAAGAGATGGCCCGAGGCGATAAGATTGGGGGCCCACAGCAATGGCCCGCCGGTGAGATGGTCGAAATTGAAGGGGCGACCCGCCGCGCCACCGACGACGCGCCCGCGCAGCCGGTCGACGATCTGGCCGCCTTGGCCAAGGTGCGCCAGGAACGCTATGGCGTACCGAAAAAACCACACCTCGGATCCCGGAATGCAGCCAATGACAGGAACTGTTTTAGGCAGATTTTTCATTTTACGCATCGAACTCAATACGATCCAGACTTCCACAATCTCCCCCAAACTGCGGCTTGAATGTGGTATATCTCACATGCGCCCACGCACTTCTGTCTGGCATTTTACGTGTATGCCTGACGCGGCAAAGCCCGGCGGACCCGCGTCCTCCGGCGAAAGCGGCCATCACTTCAGGAGAAAGAACAACGCCGTGCTACCGAGGCTATCAGATTTCACAGTACATACGTACGGTCGCGCGTCGCCGCCTTGATGCATGACTGAGCTTTTGTCGCTAGCGCATGAAAGCCAGTTGAGAGGGTGGTCCCCCAAGCACATTATTTTATCTTTACAGTCGCGCGACCGTCAACTTTGACAGGGGTGGCTGCGGCGTTATCTTCCCCCGAACATATTCACAGCCCCGGTGGTTGCGTGCCGCGAGGCGAGCGGATGGCCAAGCCAAAGGACCTGATCGCAGTTCACGTGCCCACCGAGGACCTCGGCGACTACAACGTCACCGAGACCGGCTGGTACGCCACCGACGATGGCGGGAAGGTCGTCCTGGGCCCGTTCGACAGCCTCGCCCAATGCGACCGGGCGATCCGCGACCGCCTGCAGCGCACCGCGGATCCCAAGCCCGAGGCCCCGACGTAAAACTTTCGGAAGTCATACCTCCCCCGCATCGGGGGAGGTGGCCCGCAGGGCCGGAGGGGGAAAGCCCCAGTCGAAGTACCTGCAATTTTCAGATCTGAAATTTTAGGAGATCGCCTGTGAGGCCTTCCCCCTCCGCCCCCTTCGGGGGCACCTCCCCCGTAAGACGGAGGAGGTATGGCTTCCTAGGAAAACTCTAGTTCCCCGGACCGCGCTCCATCGAGAAGGGCTGCCAGCGCTCGAGCTTGGATTTCTCCAGCACGGCGGGATTGACGCAGGCGCGCGGCCACTTGCCCGACAGCACCAGCGACAGCTCGGCGCCGACCCGGCGCTTGCGGGCCTTGTCGAAGCGGTCCGACGCCGAGGCGACGTGCGCCGTCAGGGTGACATTGTCCATGCCGAGCAGCGGATTGTTGTGGCCCACCGGCTCGGTCTCGAGCACATCGAGCCCGGCGCCGGCGATCCAGCGTTCCTGCAGCGCCTTGATCAGCGCCGTCTCGTCGACCGTCGAGCCGCGGCCGGTATTCACGAACAGCGCGCTCTTCTTCATCTTCTTGAAGTGCGGCTCCTTCATCAGGTGATGGGCGTCCTTGGTGCCGGGCGCATGCATCGAGATGATGTCGGAGCGCTCTAAAAGCTCATCGAGGCCGACCGGCTGCACACCGTAGTCGGACATCACCAGCTCCTCGATGTAGGGGTCGTAGGCCAGCATCTGGAAGCCGAAGGGCGCGGCCCGTTTCGACACCGCGCGCGCCACGTGGCCGAACGAGATGAAGCCCAAAGTCATGCCCATGAGGCGCGGGAACTGGTAGAGCATCGGTCGCGCCTTGGCCCATTCGCCCTTGCGCACCATCTGGTCCTGCACGATCAGCCGCCGCCAGCTCGCCAGGATCAGGGTCATGGCATGGTCGGCCACTTCCTCGATGAAGGTGTCGGGGCAGTTGGTCACCGGGATGCCGAGCTTAGTCGCGGCGTCGACATCGACTGAATCGACGCCGACCGAACCCAGCGACACCACCTTCAGTTTCTTGCC
>Ga0308309_10001046_pt1 | contig 16539 bp, 13 predicted proteins | sample HubBroMetageWFT5_FD_192491 | JGI IMG/M metagenome (GOLD analysis project Ga0308309, IMG submission 192491) | Warmed and freeze-thawed soil microbial communities from the Hubbard Brook experimental Forest, New Hampshire - Hubbard Brook CCASE Soil... | ecosystem: Environmental > Terrestrial >...
GGCTTCGACCCAGGCATGAGTGGCACCAGCGGTTGAGCGGTCGTGTGATTTCGCGCCATGGTACAGATAGCCGCTGACGTAGCGGCAGGGAATTTGTAATTGCCGGACCAGCGCGATCATGATGTGGGCAAAATCCTGGCAAACGCCGCAGCGGGAGCGTAGTGCTTCATCGATGGGCGAATCCACGCGTGTGCTGTTGGGGGCGTAGTCGAACAAGTTGTACAGCGACGTATTCAGAGTTTTCAGCAGCTCGAAGGGACTGCCTTCGCGTTTGAGGTGCAGTTCTTGACGGAGTTGCTCGAGAAGCTCCGTGGGCTGCGCAAAATGGCTGGGCAGTAGCATCTCCCAGTAATCGCCGGCAGCGACGTTTTCGTCGAGCTCTTCCCAACCGCTGTGTTGAATGTTTTCCAGGTCGCGGGCAGGAAGCGTTTCCACCGTGGCTTCGGCGATGACATCGATGGCGCTGTGGCGGCCGGGAATATCGAAGTGATGCACGGCGTTGCCGTAAAAATCGCGGTGCACGCTGACAGTGGCACGCGGGTTTACATCCAACGAAAAGGTAAGACATCGCTGCTGCGTGTTGCTGCGAGGTTGCAGGCGCACTTCCATGACGCTTTCGCCGACCTCGGGTTCGTAGCGGAAACCTGTTATATGGCGAATGAGATAGATCATGAACGAGGCGACCGGTTGCCCGATACCTCAGGGGCTAAAGCCCTCGTGAGTGCAAGCTTTTCGGCACGACTGAAGGCGTGCCCTCCCGAAGAGAAGCGCCGCAAGTCATGCCCTTCGTGCCCTCGCGAAGAGCACGTCGAGTTGGGCCGTTTCGAAGCGCGCTTGAGGGGATAGGTTCTACGAGGCAAGTTCGGTCTCCACGGGGTAATCGAAGTAAATTTCATTGATGGCGGCGTGAATCTCGGAGCATTCGCTGCGTACATTTTGCAGGTACGGCGTGACGCCGTCGGCCATGATCTCTTCGATCTGACTGTAACTAAGATGCGCGCGCAGACGGCCGGCGATACGGGTAGGGAGCTTGGCGCTGCGCTGGGTAAGGTCGCCGATAAGATGCAAAGCCGCATTGACGCGATCCACGGAAAAGCGAATCGAGTGCGGAAACTCCGGGTTGAGCAGCAAGAATTCCGCAACGCGCAACGGTCGAATCTCCGCCGTGTGCGCTTTGCAATACGCTTCCAGAGCGACGCAATCGCGCAGCAGTCCAACCCATTCCAGGTATTCCGCTCCTTCAATGGGTTTTTCGATTGGGACCGTCATGCGATGAAAATGCGTTTCCAGTAGCGTGGTCAGCGTGTCTGCGCGCTCGACATAGCGGCCGAGTTGGATGAATTGCCAGCCTTCGCCATGGCTCATGGTGGCATCGGTGATGCCGTGGAACAGGTAAGCTCCTTCGGTAACCAGCAGGAAAAAATTGTGGGATTTGAGAATCCATTCTTCTTCCGGTTGAACGTCCAACACATCCAGATACAGGCGGTTCAACTGTTCCCACATGCGGGTGCTGCACTGCTCGCGTACGTGGCGTAGATTTTCACGCGCGGTGGAGATACAGGAAACAATGGAAGAGGCGTTCGAGCGGCTGAACACTAACGTGTTCACCAATTGCGTCGGGTTCACCGGCCCTTCAACGCCCGGCGCGTGCAGCGCCTCCAGCAAGAATCGCCAACGGCCGGCGCCCATTTCCGGGGATTGGTCCAGCCACAACTGAAGTTCTACGTCGAGCAGACGGGTGGTGTGTTCGGCGCGCTCCAGGTAGCGTCCCATCCAATAGAGACTATTCGCCACTCGGGAGAGCATTCCCGCATCGTGCTGGAATGACTGTGTGAAATAGCTACGCGACGACCGCATAACCTAGACGGTCCTTTCTTCGCGACCAACCCGAAGCTTTCCCTGCGGCGTGATGACCGACAATTCCTTGCGAACTTCCTCCATCAACTCTTCGCCGAATTCACCTTCACGGAGCACCCAGGTGTCTTTGCTGCCGCCGCCTTGCGAGGAGTTCACAACCAAGGAGCCCTTGCGCAGGGCGACACGCGTCAGGCCCCCGGGCACGAGCGTCACTTTTTCGCCCATCAAAATGTAGGGGCGGAGATCGATGTGCCGCGATTCGACCGAGCCATCGATCAGGCAAGGCGCACAGGAGAGAGACAGGGTTGGCTGCGCGATGTAATTCCGCGGATCGGCCAGGATTCGCGCGCGAAATTCCTCGCGCTGTTGTGCGCTACTGTGCGGACCGATCAGCATGCCATACCCGCCGGACTCGCCAACGGCCTTCACGACCATTTTGTCCAGATTTTCCAGGGTGTGCTGGCGCTGCGAACCGTCGGACATCAGGAACGTTTCGACGTTCGGCAAGATGGGATCCTGGTCCAGGTAGTAGCGAATGATTTTGGGGACGTAGGCGTAGACGGCTTTGTCGTCGGCAACCCCGGTCCCAATGGCGTTGGCCAAGGCCACATTGCCCGCGCGATATGCGTTAAAGAGACCGGGCACGCCGAGAATCGAATCCGGGCGGAAGCAAAGCGGATCGAGGAAGTCATCGTCGACGCGGCGGTAAACCACATCGACGCGCTGCAATCCGGCCGTGGTGCGCATGTAAACGACATTGTCGTGTGCCAGAAGGTCGCGGCCCTCGACGAGTTCGATGCCCATTTGCTGAGCGAGAAAGGTGTGCTCGAAATAAGCGGAATTCGAAACGCCCGGCGTCAGCAGCACCGTGGTGGGATCCTGGCGGAAGGGAGCGTTGTCTGGCGCAAGACTTTTCAGTGTGGCAAGGAGCGCGCGCGGATAGTGATCCACAGGCCAGACGCCATAATCGCGAAACAGGCTGGGGAACACGCGCTTGAGAACTTTGCGGTTCGCCAGCATGTAGGACACACCGCTGGGCACGCGGAGATTGTCCTCCAGCACAGCGAAGACGCCGTCGGGGAGACGAATGAGATCGGTACCGCAGATGCTGACGTAGATATCGCGAGGAACATTCAGTCCGCGCATCTCGCGACGGAAGTGGCGGCAACTATAAATGAGTTCGCGGGGAACGACCTTGTCCGCGAGGATGCGGCCCTCGTGATAAATGTCGCGAAGAAAGAGATTGAGCGCGGTTAGCCGCTGCGTGAGACCTTTTTCGATGGTCATCCATTCGCGCGCGGCGATGATGCGTGGCAGCAGGTCGTTCGGGAAAATACGCTCGGTGCCTTCTTTGCTGCCGTAAACCGTAAAGGTGATGCCTTCGTGAAGGAACGCCAAATCGGCGGCTTGTTGGCTGCGGCGCAACTCTTCAGGAGGAAGGCCTAACAAGGTCTGGTGAAGAGCGCGGTAATGCTCCCGCGGAACGCCGGCGGAGGCGAACATTTCATCGTAAGCGGTGTCTACCTGGTAGTTCACGAAGGACGAGGGAATGATACCCCGGATGGAGAGTGCGGTGGCTGTCATCGTCCGTTCTGACCCAGAAAGGGCCGGCTCCTGCGACGGGGGTTCGCTCGTTGAAGATGAACGAGCCCACTGGGATTTTCGCCGATGCCTGAAGTTATGCTTGCGTTTAGGGGTAGTCCAACGCAAATTCCAAATTAGATGAATGCTAGTTTTAAATCTGAGGAAAACTCTGCGACGGGTACTGGGTACGGAAAAGGGGCCGAGTTAGCTATACCATCAGTTCAAAGCTGGGAAACGAGGCTTTGCCGCGCCTCTTGGATGGCGGCAATGGCGAGTTCACGGCCTACACTGGGATACTCTTCCAGAAGTGGTCCAAAGTGTCGCCACCCTCCAAACAGTCGGTCAACACCTTGAAAGGAAGACGGGTCGGAAAACAGGCTCGGCGCCGAGGATGTTCGGATCCAAGTGAGGAGTTGTTAGCCTAGAGCTTTCTGTGCTTCAGGCATGGAAAACCGCGTCACAGTAGGGTGTTGGCTATCGGGATTGAGCTATACTTTGAGGATAGCGCGTATAGGGTTGTCGGATAGAGGCGCGCCTCCCGCTGCATGCCCAGTCGGCGAGGACACAGCCGATGCATCAAACGTTCGTACTCCTGACTGTACTGGCTTACCTGCTAAGCTTGGGCTGCTACCTGCAATTTCTCTACACGGGTAAGGTGCTGCCCGGCCGGCTGGCTACTCTGTTGCTATTCCTTGGGTTAGCGGCGCATTACCTGGCTCTGCTGTACCGCGCGCGGGCTAATCATACGGTCCCGTACCATGACCTGCAGGGCTCCATGTCCCTTTTCGGCTGGTTGTTGGCCGTAACCTATTTATGCCTGGAGATTTACCACAGGCAGCGCACGGTCGGCGCGTTCGTCGTGCCGTTGATCCTGGCGTTCTTCTCGATTTCCTATTTTGTGCCGGACCATTCTGGAACGCCCGCTCAAGCACACGGAGTCGTGTTCGCCCTGCACGTTACGCTCAGCATTCTGGCGTACGCCGCGTTTGCGCTCTCCTGTGTGCTCAGCCTGATGTATCTTGCCGAAGCGAGCCTATTGCGGAGCCGGAAGCTTGGCGATGTGGTGTGGCGATTGCCTCCTCTCGAGCTGCTGGAGCGCATGAGCCATACCAGCGTGCTGGTTGGGCTGCTGACGATCACCGTCGGGACCGCCCTGGGATTCGTGGCGGTGGACCGGATGACCGGCCAGTATTGGTATTACGATCCAAAGTACGTCTGGACGCTCTTGGTCTTGGTGCTTTACCTGGTTTATTTCCAGCTGGCTCGGAGTACCGCCTGGCGCGGGGCCAGGGCCTCGCGACTGTGCGTATTCAATTTTGTGCTGGTGGTGCTCAGCTTTACGGTGGTGAATATCTATTTCTCGCCGCACCACCGATATTTTTAAGGGACATTTTTAGGCCGGCATTGTTCGATTTGTCTTGAGAGGGATGTTTCAGGGGCGCGCGACCCGCGATATGGAAATTGTTCTCGTTGGTCTGAACTTTCGCACTGCACCGCTGGAGGTGCGGGAGCGAGTTGCTTTTTCGTTGGAACAAGCGCAGCGCGCCGCAGAGGTGCTGCGCACCAACGGCATTCTGGAAGAGACGCTGGTTCTCTCCACATGCAATCGCAGCGAGGTTTACGGCGTTCATGCCCTGGCACATCGCGAATCGGCTGGCGCGCTTTCTACTTTTCTGAGCGATTTTCATGCGGTGCGGCCGGATATGCTGAACCCGTCGCTATATCACCACTACGATCACGATGCAGTGCGGCATTTGTTTCGTGTTTCTGCGGGACTGGAATCAATGTTGCTTGGAGAAGCGGAAATTCTGGGACAGGTGCGCGAGGCGTATCTGCAGGCCCAACAGCAACACGCTACGGGACCGGTGTTGAACCGGTTGTTTCAGGCGGCGCTCGAAATTGGAAAGCGCGTGCGCTCGGAGACAGAACTTGGCGCGCGGCCCATGGGCGTGGCTTCCGCAGGAATGAAACTTGCGGAACGCATTTTTGGGAAGCTGACGGAGCGGTCGGCGCTGGTGCTGGGCGCGGGAACGATTAGCGAACAGGTAGTTTCACAATTGCGCGACCGCAAGATTCGCACGCTGTATCTGATGAACCGATCGCGGGAAAAAGCCGAGGAGCTTGCGCTTCAGTGCGACGGTAAAGTGATTGAGTGGGGCAACTGGGATGCCGCGCTGAAGCTGCCGGATGTGGTTGTCTCGGCGGTGGGCACGCAGGAGATGGTGCTGTCCAAACCGATGCTTGAGAAAGCGATGGCTGCGCGAGGGAACAGAGCGCTGTTCCTGATGGACCTGGGCGTGCCGCGCAACATCGATCCCGCGGCGGCAGAGATTTACAACACTTATCTGTACACCGTCGACGATTTAACCGAAATCGTGCAGCAGAACCGGAGCGCGCGGCAGAGTGAAGTGCCGAAGGCCGAAGCGTTGGTGGAAGAGCACCTGGCCAAGTTTATTTCCTGGCAGTCCAGCGTGGAATTGATTGCCGTCCTGGATTCGCTGCGCGAACGGCTGCGGCAGCGGCGCAGCACGTTCCTTGCGGAAAAGCTCACGAGCATGAATCATCTTGGAACAGACGACCACGAAAAAATTGCCAGCATGATGGACGAGTTGATAGAAAGAATCATGATCGAACCTGCCGAGCGCATGCGCAGCGAAAAGCAATTGCGCAGAAAGATACAGAATCTGGAAGCCCTCAGAGATTTGTATCTGACTGACCGGGAGAAACCTTGAGGCCGCTGCGCATTGGGACGCGAGGCAGTTTGCTGGCGAACTGGCAGGCGGAATTCGTGCGCAAGCAGTTGTTCCAACTGACCGGGATGGAATCCGAGATTGTCATTATTAAGACAGCAGGCGACAAGATGCAGCAAATCTCGTTGACGCAAATCGGAGGCAAAGGCATCTTCATCAAGGAACTGGAAGAAGCGCTGCTGGAAGAAAAGGTGGACCTGGCGGTACACAGCGTGAAGGATATTCCCACGGATATTACCAGGGGACTGCATTTCCCCGCGGTTTGCCGGCGGGATGATGTGCGGGACTGCATTATTTCGCACAAAGGCGCGATGCTGGACGGATTGCGTTTAGGCGCGCGCATTGGCACCGGCAGCCTGCGGCGGCAAGTGCAGCTGCGGCAATACCGGCCTGACCTTGATTTTCGTGATTTGCGAGGCAACGTGGATACGCGGCTGCGCAAGGTGGAGAGCGGCGAGTATGACGCCATCGTTCTTTCCAAGGCCGGGCTGGATCGGCTTGGGTGGACGCAAAAGATTACAGAGACACTTTCGACGGATATTTCGTTACCGGCAGTGGGGCAGGGAGCGATCGCGGTCCAGTCGCGCGCGAACGATCCACAAGCGGAAGAGATGGCGGAGAAGCTGGACGATTTGGAAACACGCACAGCCATCATTGCGGAAAGGGCGCTGCTGTCGGCGCTGCAAGGTGGCTGCCAGGTGCCGCTTGGCGCTTGGGCGCGCATCGAACGCGGAGAACTGGTAATGGATGCGGTGGTGTGCTCGGTGGATAGCACGCAGCGTGTGCGTCGCCGGTTGACTGCTCCGAAGGATCAGGCAGCGCAACTAGGACAACAAATGGCGCAGGTTCTGATTGAAAACGGCGCTAAAGAAATTCTGGAAGAGGTGAATCGTACCCGTGGCTGAATTGGATGCCAACGCTTTGCGGGGAAGACGCGTGGTGGTGACGCGGGCGTTGGAGCAGAGCGAGGCTCTGGTGCAAGCTCTGCGCGAAGCGGGAGCCGAACCTGTGGTTTTGCCGATGGTGAGGTTTGTGACGCCAGATGATTTTGCGCCGCTCGATAAGGCGTTGAAACATGCCGGTGATTTTGATTGGTTGTTGCTGACCAGCCAGAATGCTGTGCGGGCTGTGCAGGAGCGCTGCGTCGCGCTCAATTTGGGTATTGCCGGTATTTTTGAGGGTCTAAAGATTGCCGCGGTTGGGCCAGCTTCGGCGGAAATGGCGCGAGACCTAGGGCTGAAAGTCATTTACGTAGCTTCAAAATATCAAGGCGTGGCCTTGGCGAATGAACTGGCTGGAAAACTGAAGGGTATGCTGGTATTCGTGCCGCGAAGCGATCGGGCGAACCCGGATTTGATCGAGGCGCTGGTCGGTCACGGTGCCGTGGTTACGGAAGCAACCGCGTATAAGACGGAACGCCCATCGGGGAAGGAGCTCGCGGAAATTCGGTCGCAATTAAAGCAGGGGGTGGACGCGGTGCTCTTTTTCAGTCCCTCGGCGGTAAATCATTTTCGAGATTTGCTCGGACAGAGGGATTTTGAGCGCTTGGCGGAAACTTGCGGTGGCTTCGCCGCGATCGGTCCCGTGACCGAGGCAGCTTTGCACGAAGCTGGCGTGGAGCAAATCATTGTGGCGAAGAGTGCTACCGTACCTTCCTTAATCTCGGAGTTGGCCCGCCATTTTGCGGCGACCCCGCATTCCATCTCGGCTGGAGCGAAACGCGGATGAGTTTCCCCCAACACCGGCCGAGGCGCTTGCGTCATAGCGAAGCGCTGCGCGGACTCGTTCGAGAAACGCGGCTGAGCGCGGCCGGCTTCATTTATCCCTTGTTTGTTTGTCCCGGAACGAATGTAAAACGCGAAGTGAGTTCGATGCCGGGCGTGTATCAGCAATCCGTCGATAAGATTGTCGAGGAATGCCGCGAGGTGGAAGCGCTGGGAATCCCCGGCGTGATTGTTTTTGGTTTGCCGACCTCCAAAGATCCTCGCGGAGCGATTTCCTACGCGCCAGATGGAGTGGTGCAAAAGGCCATTGAAGCCGTCCGCCGCGCAAATCTACGGCTGCTCGTGATTACGGACGTGTGCTTGTGCGAATACGCCGACCACGGGCATTGCGGTGTGATGGAAAAGGGCGAAATTCTCAACGACCCCACGCTGGAATTGCTTGCAGAGCAAGCACTCTCTCATGCACGGGCTGGCGCGGATATCGTCGCTCCCTCGGACATGATGGATGGCCGGGTTGCTGCAATTCGCAAGAAACTCGACGCGAACAATTTTCAGAATATGCCGATACTGGCGTATTCCGCGAAATACTGCTCGGGATTCTATGGACCGTTCCGCGAAGCTGCCGACTCCGCGCCGCAATCCGGGGATCGCCGCAGCTATCAGATGGACCCCGCCAATGCACGCGAAGCGTTGAAGGAAGTGGCACTGGATCTGGAAGAGGGCGCGGACATGGTCATGGTCAAGCCAGCGCTGCCTTATCTCGATATCATTCGTGCGGTGCGGGAAGAATTCGATGTGCCGGTAGCAGCTTACAATGTGAGCGGCGAATACTCGATGGTCAAGGCCGCGGCGGAAAAGGGTTGGCTCGATGAAAAGCGGGTAGTGCTTGAGATTCTTACGGGAATTCAGCGGGCAGGCGCGGACATGATTTTGACGTATCACGCGAAAGACGTGGCGCGATGGCTGAAGGAGTAACGACAAAGGTGCGGAGATGAGCGTAACACGGCCAATTTTGAAGCCGGACCGGAAGCGTTCGCGAGAGATCTTCGAGCGCGCGGAAAAGGTGCTCGTGGGTGGCGTGAACAGTCCGGTGCGCGCGTTTGGTTCCGTGGGCGGAGAGCCGCTGATCATCGAGCGTGGCAAGGGACAATATCTTTACGATGCGGATGGAAATGAGTTGCTCGATTACGTTGGCTCCTGGGGAGCGATGCTACTTGGCCACGCGTTTCCCGCCGTGAGCGCGGCGATTGGGGATCAGGCGCAACGGGGAACGAGCTTCGGCGTGACCACGGAACTGGAAGTGGAGCTGGCGACGCTGATTCAGAAGGCTGCGCCTTTTTTGGAAAAGATTCGTTTTGTTTCGAGCGGTACGGAAGCGACCATGAGCGCCGTTCGCCTGGCGCGGGGATTCACGAAGCGCGATTACATCGTGAAATTCGAGGGCTGCTATCACGGGCATGCGGACAGTTTTCTTTCGCAGGCGGGTTCCGGGCTGGCCACGCTGGGAATCGCGGAATGTCCGGGAGTTCCGGAAGCGCTGGCGGCGCTAACATTGAATGTTCCGTACAACGATTTGAACTCTGTAGAGAAAGTATTTGCGCAGCATACCGGGAAAATTGCGGCGATCATTGTCGAGCCCATCGCGGCAAACATGGGTGTCGTGTTGCCCGAAAATAGCTTCTTGGCCGGGCTGCGTGAAATCTCGCGGAAGAATGGCGCACTGCTGATCATGGACGAAGTGATCACCGGCTTCCGACTGCACGACGGTACCGCGCAGCAGAAGTTCGGCGTGCAGGGCGATTTGACTACGTTAGGCAAGATTATTGGCGGCGGGCTGCCGGTTGCCGCATACGGTGGCCGCGCGGAGTTGATGAACAATGTCGCGCCGCTTGGGCCGGTCTACCAGGCGGGAACGTTGGCTGGTAATCCGTTGGCGATGCGAGCTGGAATCGCCACGCTTACGGAACTGAACAAGCCTGGGTTCTACGAAGGCATTCACGAACTGGCAGGCAAGTGGGTAGCAGGCCTGAAAAAAGCTGTATCTGCTGCGGGTCTACCTGCACAAGTAAACAGTATCGGTTCACTGTCCACATTGTTTTTTGCTGCGCGGCCGGTGGCAAATTACGCCGACGCAAAACGCTCGGACACCAAGCTGTACGCGCGATTCTTTCGCGAGATGCTGGAGCGCGGAATTTTTCTAGCGCCGTCGCAGTTCGAGGCCGGATTCGTATCGGCCGCGCACACCAAGGCCGACATCGACCGCACGATCGCCGCCGCGGAAGAATCTTTGCGCGCAGTAGCTTCACAAGCATCGGCATAAACCACTTAACGGAGCGAGAGAGCATGCATGAAGTTCTGGAGGTCCCTGAGGGGCATAGTGGCGGTCACGAAGATAATCCACTTATGCTGCCGGTAACGATTACGTTGTCTATCCTGGCGGTGCTGGTTGCGCTGGTCACGCTGCTTGGCCATCGCGCGCACACCGAGGAACTTCTACTGCAGACGCAGGCGACCGATCAGTGGGCACTGTTTCAGGCCAGGAATATCCGGTTGCACGAAATGCAGGCCGTGGCCGACATGCTGGGTGCCCTCGCGCCAGCGGACAAGGAAAAAGCCGAGGCCTTGCGCGAAAAGTATCTGAAGGAAGTGGAACGTTACAATCAGGAAAAAGAAGAAACCAACGACAAAGCCAAAGAGCTTGAGAACGAGAGAATGCTGGCTTCCCGTCGCGCTGATCGCTTCGACGCCGGAGAAGTATTTCTGGAGATCGGTTTGATCGTCACTTCCTTCACTCTGCTGACTAGCAAGAAACTCTTCTGGTACTCCGGCATTGCGCTAGGGATTGTCGGCTCCGTGATAGGCATCACCGGATTCTTGTTGCACTAGCCCGTTTCTTCGAAACCGTGTGCGCTAGCGTACCCGAGGGAACCTGTCCTTTAGTACAGGTCCGATTCTGGCAACTTCCGCAAGAGTCCTTATTTACCGTAGAATTTAGCTGTTGGATCATTGGGTGGTCACACTTCAGTTTCTAACTAAGTTCGTTGCACGTTAACCTGCGGAGGCTTCCGGGAGTCTCGCGGCGAAGGGTAACGTTTCCCTGTTCACGCGAAGCGGTAATTTCATGGCACAACGAACCCTTAGTGACCCGGGGATGACGCTCGACCCCAGACAACTAGCAAAACTTCTGGATTCTTCGCGGGAAACGATTTCCATCGTCGCCGCCGACGGAACCCTTCTGTTCGTAAATGCCAGCATCCAGACGGTCTTGAACTATGCTGCCGAAGAATTGCTTGGTCGCAGCCTGTTTGCGCTGATTCATCCATTGGATGTAGAAGCTGTGCGCGAACGGTTGAGCGATTGTCAGGCGCAGAGCCAGGCTGAGGCGCAGGCCAAAGTTGTCTTTCGCTGCCGCGTTCGCTCAGGAGACGGTTCGTGGCGCTGCCTGGAATTCGTCGGGCGAAACCGTCTTGAGGAACCCGGCATCGAGGGCATCCTGCTTCATGGGCTGGACGTGACGGAACTCCAGCGCATGGAAGCGGAACGCCAGGTGATTGCCGACGTCGTCCACGCGCTAAATGAAACCGCTAACTTGGATCAACTATTGACCGGAATTCACCAAGCGCTGAAGAGAGTGATTCCCGCGGACAATTGCTTTGTTGCCCTGCACAATCCAGAGGACGACACCTTCGGATTTCCGTTTTTTGCCGATGAATACGACACCGCTCCGCCGCCGCAAAAGGTGGGACGCAGTTGCACCGCATACGTTTTCCGCACTGGCGTGGCGAAACTGATTCCGCAATCAGCCTTCGATCAGCTTGCGGCGCTATTGGAAGTGGAACTGGTTGGCTCTCCGTCGCCCGCGTGGCTCGGCGTTCCGTTGAAGACGCCTACCGCGACCATTGGAGTCCTGGTAGTGCAGCATTACCAGAACGAGAATGCATACGACCATCGCGATTTGCAGTTTCTGGATTCCGTGGGCGGACATATCGCGCTGGCCATCGAGCGCCGGCGAAGCGAGGAAGACCTTCGCAAAAGCGAAGCGATGCTGCGGTTGCTGTTTGAGAGAAACCCCCTGCCAACCTGGCTGTATGAAGTCGATACCCTGAAGTTTCTTCAAGTGAACGACGCGGCCGTAAGAATGTACGGATTCAGCGCGGAAGAATTTGCGAACATGACGATTCTGGACATTCGTCCGGAATCTCAGCGCCAGGAAGCGCGGGCTCACATCAGCGCGATGGAAGCGCAATACGAAGAGCACGGCTTCTGGCTGCACCAGGGCAAAGACGGAAAGTCCTACGAGGTCGAATTGAATTCGCATGAGCTTATGTATGCGGGGAAGCGCGTTCGGCTGGTGGTGGCGCAGGATGTGGGCGAGCGGAAGAATCTGGAAGTGCAGTTGCGCCAGTCGCAAAAAATGGAAGCGATCGGAAGATTGGCCGGCGGAGTCGCGCACGATTTCAACAATCTTCTGATGGTCATCAAGGGTCACACGGAACTCTTGCTGAACGTGATGCCGCCCTCGGACCCGATCGGAAGAAAGATCGAACAGATCGATCGTTCCGCTGACCGGGCTGCCAGCTTAACGCGGCAGTTGCTAGCTTTCAGCCGCTTGCAGGTTTTGCAACCGCAGGTAATCAACCTCAATTCAATCGTTGAAGAAATGGGCAAACTGTTGCCGCGCCTTATCGGCGAAGACATAGAGTTGGTGATTCGGTCGGAGAAAAATCTGGGCACCATTCGGGCGGATGCCAGCCAGATGGAACAGGTGATGATGAATCTGGCGGTGAACGCGCGAGACGCCATGCCGAATGGCGGCAAACTGCTGATCGAGACTTCGAATGTCGAGCTCGACCGCACCTACACCGCGGGGCATCCGTTGATGCAATCCGGACCGTATGTGCAGCTGGTCGTAAGCGACAGCGGCACGGGCATGGATGCGGAAACCCAGGCGCACATTTTCGAACCGTTTTTTACCACCAAGGAGAAGGGAAAGGGAACTGGACTGGGGCTCGCGACCGTTTATGGAATCGTGAAGCAAAGCGGCGGCTTTATCTGGGTGTACAGCGAGCTGGACAAGGGCACATCCTTCAAAATTTACCTGCCGAGATTGAACCAGGTAGAAGACCACGTGGATACGGTGAAACCCGCAGTGGAGATTCCGAACGGGACCGAGACGATTCTTTTGGCAGAAGACGAGCAGGACGTCCGGGAAATCGCGCGCGAATTTTTGGAGTCCGGCGGGTACCGGGTGATCGAAGCCAAGGATGGAAAAGAAGCCCTGGAGCTGGCGAAAGAAAACCGGGGCCAAATTGATTTGCTGGTGTCCGACATGGTGATGCCGGGCATGACCGGTCAACAATTGGCGGAACGCCTTCGGAAGGACCAGCCGGAAATTTCCGTGGTCTTCATGTCGGGCTACAGTGAGCACGCCGCCACGGAGATGGCGGATGCGGATCCCTCGGTGCGGCTGCTGAGCAAACCTTTCAGCCGCAACACCATCCTGCGCGGAGTCCGCGAAATTCTTAACGCCAAGGCGCAGCGTAACTAGATATTTAGCTGACTATTTCTCGCTAAGCGACGGGTGGCGCTTGTGCCAGGTTGTGCCTTGCTGGAAAGAACGAGCCGCCTGCAATGCCGCGGCATCGTCTCCGGCCCTGGCGATGAATTGAAGGCCGACCGGCAGATTTTTCTCCGTGAACCCGCACGGAACGGAAACCGCCGGCAAACCGCACAAGTTTCCGATGGCGCCCAGCGGATCGGCAAACGAAAGCCCGGAGAACAAATTCAGAGTCAGCGGAGTTGCTGGTACAGGTTGTGAGGCAGCGACCACTACATCCACGTCTTCGAACAAATCGCTCATCTTCTTCTGAAGAATTTCGCGTATCCGCAGCGCGGAGGTGTAATCAGATCCGGAAACGGTCTGGCTGACGTAGCCCGCTACGCGGCCCATGGGATCGATCAGGTCTTTCACTCCTCCAGAACGAATCAGCGAACCGAAGGCGGAGGACCCTTCGCATTGCAGGATGACGTTCGCGGCATCCTCCCACGGCCCTTCCGGAAGCGCAACTTCTTTCACTCCAGGGAACCTGTGGCGAAGATCGGCGCGTGCCGCCTGCAACGGTTTGGCGATACGCGCGTCGATATCCTTTTCTTTCCAAGCATTGTTCAGCCAACCAACGCGCAGCGGTCTCGATTTCAATTCCGAGCCGGGAGAATACGTGAACGCGGCTCGGTCTACGGGCAGCGTACTGCGGTCCAGAGGATCGTGACCGGCAATCGCGGCGAAGATGCGGGTGCAATCCTCGGCGGATCGTGCCAGCGGCCCAATCTTATCCATGGAATATGCCAGCGCCATCGCACCGTAGCGGCTGACGCGTCCGTAGGTGGGACGATGCCCGCTAACCCCGCAAAACGCTGCGGGACATACGATGGAGCCCCACGTTTCGGTGCCAATTGCAAACGCGGCCAGGCCTGCGGCTACGATTGCGCCGGAGCCGGAAGAGGATCCGCACGTCCAGCAAGTGGCGTCCCAGGGATTTTTCGTTTCGCCTTGCAGCGAAGCGGACGCATACATGTAACCCATGCCGCCCGCCAGTTCGATCATGGCGGCCTTGCCGATCAGGATCGCGCCAGTATGGTTCAAATGTTCGATGACGGTGGCGTCGTAGTCAAAAACCTGCTCCGCGAATGGTTTTGCGCCCCAAGTTGTAGGGATGCCTTTCACAGCAAGCAGGTCCTTCGCCGCATAGGGAATTCCGTGCAGCGGTCCGCGATAGTGGCCGCGATGAATTTCTTTTTCCGCGGCGTGGGCTTGTTCCAGCGCGCTGTCAGGCGTCAGGCGCGCGTAGGCGTTTAGTTTCGGGCCAAAGTTCTCGCTGCGCGCCAGATAGGATTCCGTCAACTCCACGGGAGAGAGTTTCTTCGATTCGACCTGCTTGGCCAGCTCGCTTACCGACTGGAATAAGACCGCGTCTTTCAGCATTCCCTGGCTCCCATCACGGTTTCTTTGACGAATGCGGTTGCGGCGATTTCGGGGAGGGCGTGGCGGCGGGCTTTTTCTCTCGTTCCACCAGGGGTTTCAAATACAGGGCAGGCGCGTCTCCGTTTGCAAGCGTGTAGGCGCGCACATGTTCGAGGGCCGGTTGCAGGAAGATGCACAGTGTTCGCACGGTGTTTTTGTCACTGTCGCTAAAACGCGGGCCGTACTGCCCCAGAATCTGCTGATACCGCGCGTCGGCTTCGGCTTGTCCTTCGGGCGAAAGCTTGGGCAAATTGTCGGGCTGCTGCGCGGGAGTTTGCGGCGGCGCGCTTTCCGGCAAAATGCCGGTGCTGGCCAACGGAGCGGCGGCGGAAAAAATCGCGGCCCGCTGTGCAAACTCGCGACGGCTGAGTCTTCGCCCTTTACCTGTTTCCATTTGAGGAGACCTCTCTTACGCGGCGAAAAGTAAAAACTCAGCGAGGCTATCCAATTCAAGGGAACGCGTCAACTGGCCTTTGGGTTAGGTGGTAGGAGAGGGCGAAACTGCCCTATTTGCACAAGATTGAGGCAACTCTATTCCTGGGTCTAGTGGTCTTGTTTGCGCCATCTCGCGCTCAAGCTGTTCTCGACAAATGGAACACCTCCGCCGGAGTAAGGCCGCAAATACTTTAAATAATCAATGCGCTTTAGAATCCGCTCCCCTACCAGGTCTGTCTCTATTTCTCTCTCCAACGCTCGGGCAGTGATATCACTGGTCAGTGACGGGAAAAAATTGACGAAATCTGAGTCCTCGGTGACTTCGAACACCCTGGCATTCTCGCCGCAACGATCTTTCAATTCACGGCTAAACGCCTTTTTATCATCCGTAAATGCGTTCAGGACAACTGCACCGGCATTTTCTAGCAGTTCACGAACAAATTCAGATTCGTGATCCGGTGTGCGGGCCGCGGTATCGTCGTCGATATCGATGTAGATAAAACCGAACTTTTGATGTTGCGATTCCTCGTAAAGAGCTTTAAATCCCGGTACGTCGTGTAGATCGTACAATCCCATCCCGAAGCGTGGCAGTTGAAGGTCCAGAAAAATCTTAGGTGGTTTCTGCAAAGAATGAAACTGATTGATGAACGCCCGCCGGTAACGGAGTATGCGCTGATACTGCAATTCAATTAGACGAGGCTTAGTTCTCGATCCGTGACCAGCTAGATAAATTGCGGTCGCAATTCGTTCGTCATTCATCGCTTCCTGTCCCTCAACCAGTGACATTTCCTGCTGAAATAGATCGCAATTCAAGCCCAGCGAATACACAAATCAATTTTTGGCGCTACCCTACTCCTCACCAACACTGCAACGTTCGCCCTCTGAACCAATGAATCGTGCGAGGATGCCACCGAAATCTTGTTTTGTTGGAGGCATGCTGAATTCCAAAGCCTTTGTGGTCATCTCGCGGTAAAACTCATCCAGATTGGTGACGTTGAAACCAAGTTCAGTGCTCCCCGCAGGATTCTTTTGGGTTGCCGGATGCAGAGCAAGGGTCGTTTCGCCAGTCGCAAATTCGCTCCAACCCGGCGACTGGAAGTTCACGGGTAAACCAAGCACCTCGCGATGGAATTTGACCGCGCGATCCATATCGGCCACGAACTTAATT
>Ga0308309_10001047_pt1 | contig 16538 bp, 16 predicted proteins | sample HubBroMetageWFT5_FD_192491 | JGI IMG/M metagenome (GOLD analysis project Ga0308309, IMG submission 192491) | Warmed and freeze-thawed soil microbial communities from the Hubbard Brook experimental Forest, New Hampshire - Hubbard Brook CCASE Soil... | ecosystem: Environmental > Terrestrial >...
GATGACGCTGTACACGGGATACAGGTTCAACGGCTCGACTGAAACGCTGGTTGACATCGAAGAGGCGGGCGGGCAGGGCTTGAGCACGGCGCTGGGGATCGCAGGTTTTGCCAATCTTGACGTGGTGAGGAATCCGACCCTCAGCCAGTCGCCCTACATCGCGCGCGCCATGTTCCACGGCGTGGTTGCTTTGAGCAAGGACCGCATCGAGGGTGACCCGAGTCCGCTCTCGACATTCTCCGAGTTGCCTGTGCGCCGTCTGGAAGTCCGCGTTGGCAAGTTTGGCATCGTCGATTTCTTCGACGTCAACTCAGTGGGCAGCGACAGCCACATGCAGTTCATGAATTGGGCGATCGACCAGAATGGCGCCTACGACTTTGCCGCCGACACGCGCGGCTATACCTGGGGCGCGATCCTGGAGTTCCAGGACCGTAAGTGGGGCTTCCGTTTCGCTGAAGCGTTGATGCCGACGGTGGCCAACGGAATCGACATGCAGTGGAACTTTCGCAGGGCGCGGGGCGAGAGTTACGAGTTCCAACTGCATCGCGGAGTTTTTCCCAAGAAGGATGGAGAGGTCCGCCTACTGGCCTACACCAATTACGCCAACATGGGCATCTATCGCGTGGCTATCGACCAATATCTCGAAGGCAAGACGGCGAAGCCTGATATCACCAACCATCCCGTACAGACCACGCTGAAGTACGGCTTCGGCGTGAACTTGGAGCAGGCCCTGACGCCCAACGTTACCGCCTATGGGCGCTTTGGTTGGAACAACGGCAAGACGGAGTCCTATGCTTTTACCGAGATCGACCAGTCATTTGCCGGGGGCATCTTCGTCAATGGCCGGAAGTGGGGGCGCGCACAGGACCGATTCGGAATCGCTGCTGCATCGAATGCAATTTCGGGTGACCATCGGAGATATCTTGCTCTCAGCGGCGTGGGTTTCATCATTGGAGACGGCGCGCTGAATTACGGGAGAGAGAACATTCTTGAGAGCTACTACACCGTGCACGTGTGGAAGGGACTCTACGTCGCCCCCGATGTCCAGTACATCGTCAATCCGGCGTACAACCGGGACCGTGGTCCGGTAGTTGTGCCCGGGTTTCGGCTGCACATCGAACTGTAACTCTTCTTGCTGAACCTGGGACACCAACTTCGTGAGTGTGATTTCTAAAACGCCGCAATCCCTGTAATGTGTTCGCCGATGATCAGGGTATGGATGTCGTGGGTGCCTTCGTAAGTTTTTACCGACTCCAGGTTGGCCATGTGACGGAAGATGGGATACTCGTCAGCGATGCCGTTGCCTCCGAGAATGTCGCGTCCCATACGGGCACACTCTAAAGCCATCCAGACATTGTTACGTTTCGCCATGGAGATATGGTAGGGCTTTACCTTGCCCGCATCTTTCAATCTACCCACTTGTAGTGCCAGTAATTGGGCCTTAGTTATTTCACTAATCATCCAGACTAGTTTCTCTTGTACAAGCTGATGACCGGCGATAGGCATGTCGTGGAACTGCTTGCGGAATTGCGCGTACTGCAGGGCGCAGTCGTAGCAGGCCATGGCTGCGCCGATGGCTCCCCAGGCGATGCCGTAGCGCGCCTGGTTGAGGCAACTGAGCGGCGAGCCGAGGCCTTTGGAGCCGGGCAGCAGGCAGTCGGCAGGGATGCGGACGTCTTGCAGCGAGAGGCTGGAGGTGACGGAGGCGCGCAGCGACCACTTGCCGTGGACGTCGGCGGATGTGAAGCCGGGGGTGTCGGTGGGAACGATAAAGCCGCGAATGCGGTCGCCTTCGTTCTCGACCTTGGCCCAGATGATGGCGATGTCGGCGATGGAGCCGGAGGTGATCCACATTTTCTCGCCGTTGAGGACGTAGCTGTCGCCGTCTTTTTTGGCGCGCGTGCGCATGGCTCCGGGGTTGGAGCCGGCGTCGGGTTCGGTGAGGCCGAAGCAGCCGAGGATTTCGCCGAGCGCCATCTTGGGCAGGTACTTCTGTTTCTGCTCTTCGCTGCCGAAGGCGTAGATGGGATACATGCAGAGGCCGGACTGCACGCTGACGAAGGAACGCACGCCGCTGTCGCCGCGCTCGAGTTCCTGGGTCATGAGGCCGTACTCGACGGCGGACATGCCGGCGCAGCCGTAGCCGTGGAGGGAGGCTCCGTAGAAGCCGAGCTCGCCCATGGGACGGATGAGCTCCTTGGGGAAGCGTCCGTCACGGTTGCACTGCTCGATGATCGGGATAAGGTTCTCTTCGATGAAGAGGCGAGTGTTGTCGCGCACGAGGCGCTCGTCGTCGGAGAGGAGCGAGTCGATTTCGAGGAAGTCGACGCCTTTGAATTTGATGGCCATGATGTATGTCCTCTACGAGTAATGATGTTTTATGATTCCGCCCCTTCGACTGCGCTCAGAGAGACAGAACGGAGCAGCCGTGATAAGGCGAACCTATGAACGTAGCAGGGTGAAAGGGGGTGGTCAAACCGAGGGCGCTTAATTCGGTCGAGACGATGTGGAGGAATCCACCCCGCCCTACCGCCAAAATCGGGCGATAGAACGGGGCACCCGAGCGGTCGGGATGACAACGATTTGTTTATTCCCGCCCTACCGCCAAAATCGGGCGGTAGAACGGGGCACCCGAGCGTTAGCTCAAGGGGGTGGCAACTTCTGCTCGGCGATTTTCTGGAGTTCCTGCGCTTCCTGGTAGGCCTCCTGCATCAGTTGTGAGGCTGCGCCGCTGAGGTGGAGGTCGTCACGGATCAAGAGATTTTGCAGGGTCGCACGCAAGAGGAGGGTTTGCTTTGCGAGTTCCTCCTGCATTTTGCGCAGTGTCTCGGCCATTTGCCGGTACGCGCGCTCCCGGCGGTTCCTTTGCCAGAGCACCCATCCCAGAGCTAGCCCGAACACGATAAAGACGGCACGATAGACCATCATGCCTGGTTGCTCAGCGACTTCGTCCGCCAGACTGTTGCCGTCGGCGATGGCATCCATGGCGGTGTCGAGGATGACTGCGCCGATTCCAAATGCGAGTCCGAAGATGATCTCTTTGTATTTCTGGAACATGTCGAACGGCCACTCCTCAAGGCTTGATTAGGATTTGTATTCTATCGCCAAGATCGGGCGATAGAACGGTGCACTCGGCATCCCACTGCCGGTAAGGTCTAAAACCCCGCCCTACCGCCGAAAAAAAGGCGGTAGAACGGGGCACCCGGTTATCCCACTTCATCCGCTGCGAGCTTGGCGACTGGTTTCTGCGCTCGTGTCGTCGTGATGACCACTACGCTGACCAAGACGAACAGAGTTCCCAGAACCGTTCTGAGATCAAGGGTTTCGCCGCCCAGGAAACATCCGAGAAAGACGGCGACGACTGGGTTGACGTATGCATACGTGCCAACCTTGGTGGGCGATTCGTGGTGAATCAGCCAGACGTATGCAGTGAACGCGATGATGGAGCCGGCGACGATCAAGTAGAGCAGCGCTAGCCACGCCCCACGCGAGACGGTCGAAGGATGAAAGCGACGAAACTCTCCCAGCGCGGCGGCGGTGAGGGTCAGCAGCACTCCCCCAGCGAACATCTGTGTGCCTGAGCTCATGACCTTCGACGGCGGGAGCGGCAACTTACGCGTGAGCGCCGACGCTACCGACCAACTGATGGATGCGATGATGAGCGCCGTGGCCCCTGCGGTGTCGATTGGCGCGCCGCCGAGATTCAACGAGCGGCTCATGAGTACCGCGACTCCGCCGATCCCGATGAGCAGCGCTAAGGCGAGGCGAATGGTGAGTCGTTGGGTTCGCAGGAAAATGATTTCCGACAGCGTCATGAATACCGGGATGGTCGCCATCATGACTGCGGCAATGCCCGAAGGCACGCGCTGCTCGGCCCAGAACAAGAGTCCGTAGTCGAAGACGAAGATCAGCACCGCGAGTAAGAGGGCTGATGTCCATTGGCGCCGGCTGGGCGAGGGCTCGCCGCGCGCGAGCATCCAGCCATAAAGAACGAGGCCCGCAACCAAGAAGCGCATGGCAGCCAGAAGGAATGGCGGAACCTCGCGGACGCCAACGCGAATCGCGAGGAAAGTGGATCCCCACACGAAATAGATGATCGCGAAGGCCGACAAAATTTTCCATGTAGGGCGATGGTTGGCGGCGTCCATTGGCGGAGTCCTGGTGCGCCTAGAATTGCACGCTCTTCAGCATGTTCTCAAACGTTGGGCGGAAGCGATCGGCCTGCGCTTCGGGGGCGACGAACACGAGGTAGACCACCGACCCGTCGGGCCGGGGGACGGTGACCAGCCAGTCGCGCTCTTTCTGCTGGCGTCCGCTCTCGTCAGGAAATGGAGAGGTGGATTGCAGGGCGACTTCGCGGCCGCGGAGACCAGCGACGTTGATGGGTTGCGCTTCGCCAACCGGCTGCAATCCGCTGCCGCTTTGAAAGTTGCGGACGAGAGCGGCGGTGATCTCGTCGATGGTCATGCGCTGGCCTTGCGGAGGAGATACGCCGTTGACGACGACTCCGTAGCCGACGCCGGTGCCGGCCAATCCGGCTTGTGGCGCGATGGTGAGGGAATCGCCTCGCTGCCTGGGAGGGTAGATCTCCCAATTGTCGGGATGGGCAATCTTCATAAGGCCGAGGTCGGACGTGACCAGACGGGGACTGGGCAGCACACTCTGCAACGAGACGGCGGAAACGTTTTGACTGGGGCTGGCAGGGACTGGCGCGCTCACCGCTACGCCAGGTGGGGCTTTGAACGTGGCTCCATTTTTCTGGTTAAGCATGGCCCACTGGCCAGACTTCGCACCCTGTGCAATCTCCTCGCCGGTGTAGGCTTTGACGGTCATCGCCTGCTGACGAACCTTATCGAAGGCGACGTTGCTGGTCAGATAAGTCTTGGGTGGCCACGGCAGGATCTCTTTCTGAATGGCCTGCTCGCGGTTGCCGGGATTGGGGTGATCGCTTAAGAACTGCGGCGGCTGGCCAGGTTGCGCGCCAATCTTCTGAAAGAAGTCGGCCAGCGCCTGCGGGTTGTATCCGGCTTTATAGAGGATGATGGCGCCGACTTCGTCGGCCTGGGCCTCATCGGTGCGGGAATACTTGAGGATGATGCCCTGCGCGCCAAATTGGATTCCGGCTTGCGCCAGTTGGCCAACCAGTCCTCCGCCGAGGGTGGCACCGAGCAGGGCCCCGGCGAGGCCCGCTAGTCCGGCGGTCAACTCAGCTTTGCCGGCCTGCTTGGCGGAGTGCTGCATGTACACGTGCGACATCTCGTGCGCCATGACGCCCGCGAGCTCGGCCTCGTTGTCGGCGGCGATGATGGTGCCGACGTTGACGAACATCGGGCCGCCGGGAAGCGCGAAGGCGTTGATTTCTTTTTGCGCGATGACGTGGAATTCAAATGGCCATGAGTATTGCGGCGGAATTGTCGCTTCCAGGCGCTGGCCGAGTTGGCGGATGTATTGGGTCTCGGGGCTGCTGTCGGGCAGCACCGGCATCTGCTGGTACACCTGAGATGCTGCCTGGAAGCCGAGCTGTATTTGCTGCTCGCGCGTCATGCCCACTTTGCCGGGGTCGGGCAGTTCCGGTCCGCCGACGACCGCGAGCGACTGGGCCGCCAGCAGCGCCAGCGTTAACATCCAAGAAAGTAACCTTGCAACCGCGCGATTTGATCTCATTGCCATTCGTTCCGGGTCGGAGATTGAAGTTAGTTTATCCGCTTTCCTGGTTCAGCAGGAATGGGGCAATCCTTGTGCGGCGGAGGACTCGAGGCGTGTCGGAATGCTACAAATTTGAGTCCCCAAATCGCGGGGGATCATCCAGACAGATCAACGCGACTTTACCGCACAGGAGGGAATCATGATGACAACCACACCTCCGATTTCAGAACTGAAGCAGAGGATGAAGGCAGTTTGGATGGCCGGCGACTTCGGCAAAGTCGCACCGCTCATGCAGCATGAGGGCGATGCTTTTGTGGAGCGGGGTGGACTGAAGCCGGGCATGAAGGTGCTCGATGTGGGATGTGGTACGGGGAATCAGTCGATTCCGGCGGCGAGAACCGGCGCGCAACTGACGGGAGTCGATATTGCGCCAAATTTGCTGGTGCAAGCAGCGGCGCGAGCCCAGCAAGAGGAATTGAAGATTGACTTTAAGGAAGCGGATGCCGAACAGCTGCCGTTTCAAGACGGAGAGTTCGACGTGGTGATGTCGATGTTCGCGGCGATATTCGCTCCGCGGCCGAGCCTGGCGGCTGCCGAATTAAAGCGCGTTTGCCGCAAGGGCGGATTAATTGCGATGGGGAATTGGACGCCCAGTAGCTTTGTGGCTGAACAATTGAAAATTACTTCTCGCTATGCGCCTCCTCCGCCGGGAATGGAGTCGCCCATGCTTTGGGGTGAGGAGGCCGTGGTCCGCGAGCGATTTCGGCCGGATGTTGAGTTGTCGATGACGAAGCAGCCGTTTACGTTAGACATTCCAATGCCTCCGCACGAAACCGAAGCGCACTTCCGGCAGCACATTGGGCCCACGCAGGTCGCCTTGCGGCAACTCGACGCGGAGAAGACCAAGGCGTTCGTGGATGAGATGACCACGAACTGGGTGAAGCTGAACCAAGGCGGCGAGGGGCGAACCGTTATTCGCTCCGAGTATCTCGATGTGCATGCGCGGCCGAACTGAGCGCTGTCCGCGCAGCTCATGTAAAATAAGGGAGTACCCGGCGAATAGAGAGTGGCGCCAAGTGCGCCCGCCTGCAGTCGAAGCCGCTCCGAGGTTGGGGCGTGAGCTTGAGACATGTGCATCTCGCGCTGGCCGCGTCTTTCCGCATCGGCCTTCACGTGTTGCCCTCCGCATCAAGCCAAGAGATTCATTCTGCGGGACATAAGTGTCCGGGCAAGTTTTTTACAGGAGAGAACAATGGCGAAGATCGCAAAAACCGCTGACCGCAAGAAGGTCATGGACACCAGCAAAAGCACCGACTGCCCGAAGTGCGGCAAGCCGACGCGCATCGTGAAGCGAGTGAAAGATCGTGAGCGGAACGTTCCGGGCGGAATCTATATTTCGTGCTCGGCTTGCGAGTTTTACGAGAAGTTATAACTTTTGTTAACGTGTTTTGGCAGAGCGCGGAGGATTCCGCGCTCGCGCTGTTTGAGGATGAGTTATGGTCGCGTTGTTGGCGTTCTTTCCGGCCGATTCGTTCACGTATCTTGCGCCTCCGTACTTTGTGGGATGGGGAACGTTGGCACTGATCAACGCGGGGCTGGCGCAAGGGAAGCAGAAGAGCGGGTTGCTGTGGTTTCTGCTATCCGTGTTTCTGGGACCGCTGGCGACGCTGATATTGGTGCTGTTGCCGAAGAGGTAGTTCGTTCAGCGGCGCGTGCGTATTTTGTCCGCGATGCGATCTAACGTGAATGGGACAACTTTTGTGCGAACGCGAGTGCGTCGGCAAGGGACACCCGGTATTCCGCGGCGAGGTTGTCTCGCCATGATTGCTTCCACAGGTTGCGTTTCTTCATGTAGTGCTCCATGTGGTGGAGCGGGTCGTGTTGCATGCGCGTCTTCAGGAGTTTGGAGTTACGGCCTGAGGAGTTGCCGTCGGCCTCGGCGTGCCAGCGCCAGGTGCGGCATTCGATCAGCGTGGGTCCGGCGCCGCTGCGGGCGCGATGGATCGACTCCTGAGTGACGCGCCAGACGGCGACAATGTCGTTGCCGTCTACGGTGATGCCAGGAATGCCGTAGGCCTCGGCGCGATCGCGCAGGTCCTCGTCGGATTTCACGGTGCCGGTTCCGTTGGTGTGGGTTTGCGCGCAGTTCTCCGCGATGAAAACAATCGGCAGGCGCTGCTGTGCGGCCATGCTGGCGGCTTCGTGCCAGAAACCGAGGGCGGCGAGACCGTCGTCGGCCAGTGCGACTACCACGTTGGACTTTTCGAGCTGACGCGAAGCGAGAGCGAGTCCGGTGGCGATATTGAGCTGCCCGGCGAGGGTCGCAGTCTGAGGAACCGCTTTCAGAGAAGGCGCTGCGTTGGAGGGATGCGCGGCGAGGTATTCCTTCTCGATGTTGAAGAGCTGGGCAAGAACCTGCTTCAGCGGAGTGTTGCGGACGATGTGGGTCGCCAGCTTAGGCTCCGTGGTGGCGAAACTGTCGTCGGGCTGGAGACCGATACAGACGCCGACTTCGGTGGCCTCGCCTCCGAGAATGGGCACCGAGACGCCGGGAATTCTGCCTTCGCGCAGCAGGGCGAGCACCTGTTCTTCCAACAAACGGGTTTTGAGCATCACCGAGTAGAGGGTGCGCAGCACGTCGGCGTTGGAGGGTGATGCGTCACTCGGCAGCGAAGATTTCGTGGGAACGTTGTCAGTCAACGGAGCGGGAACCCCCTCTGACTTGCGGCGATTGGTTATGGGGGCGGCCATGCAGGTGGGTCTCCGAAAGCGTTCATTGTATCGCACGCGAAATGGACGGGGCAGCCAAGCGGGGCGGAAGTGGCGAGGCATGTCGCATTGGTGGGGTGCCGACCAGATAAGTGCGGTTTGCAACGCGGCATTAACATTTCGTCACAGTTTTCAACACGAATGTTAATAAGGCTGTGGAAATCAATCGACACGGCGCGGTAAGTTGCTCGCAGCGGATGAGTTCAACATTCTGCACCGAAGTGAGTGCGAGTTCACGCCCGGAGTGTGCCAGGTGTCTGGCGACGCGGGTGTATGCGAAGCGGCGACGGCGAATTGCGCGTGCTAGTCTGACGCGATGAAAGTTCGGCTCGACAAACTGATCCTGCAGCGCGGCCTGGTATCTTCGCGCGAACGCGCGCAGGCTTTAGTGCTGGCTGGCCGCGTTCTAGTGAATGAGCAGAAGGTCGAAAAAGCGGGCGCGAGTGTCGATGAAGAGGCGGTCCTTCGGATTCTGGGTGACGAGATGCCGTACGTCAGCCGTGGAGGATTGAAGCTGGCAAGGGCCCTTGAGCATTGGCAGATTGAGGTGCAGGGCAAAGTCTGCATGGATATTGGGACGTCCACGGGAGGGTTCACGGATTGCCTGCTGCAAAATGGAGCAGCGCAGGTGATCGCGGTTGATACGGGATACGGGCAGATCGAAATGAAGTTGCGGAAGGATCCGCGGGTCAGGCTGCTGGAGAAGACGAATGCCCGGTATCTCAAGGCGGAACAGGTCTGGCCCGATGGCTTGGAGCGGAGTCAGATCGACATGGTCGTGATGGATGTGTCGTTTATCTCGGCGACATTGGTGTTGCCGGCGGTAGTGCGATGTGTGCGGGCGGTGTCCAGCGGATTCGAGTTGGTAGTGCTGGTGAAGCCGCAGTTCGAGGTGGGACGCGAAAACGTAGGGAAGGGCGGAATTGTGCGAGATCCCGAGGCACAGCAATCGGCGGTGCAGAGAGTTAGCGCGACCGTGGCGGAGTTAGGCGGGGCGGAGGTCGAGGTGATCGAGTCGCCGATCCTGGGCGCGGAGGGCAACCGGGAGTTTTTGCTGCATGCGCGGCTGCCGTAGAATCGGCGACATCCTGCGATGGAGTCACAACGAAGAGTGTTCACTGCGGAAGAACGTAGCCGACTACGTTCCAGTCTTCTGGAATTTGCCGCAAGTGACCCACGCGTCAGCGGCGCGGCGATAACGGGCTCGGCGGCAAATGATTCCGAGGACCGGTGGTCGGACGTCGATCTTGCTTTCGGCGTCAGGAACGCGGACGTGGGCGAAGTGCTCTCCGACTGGACTGCCCGAATGTACGACGATCATCTTGCCCTGCATCACATCGATGTCAGGGCGGGCGCATGGATTTACCGGGTATTTCTGCTGGCGGACAGCCTGCAGGTTGATCTTGCCTTCGTTGCTGAAGCGGAGTTTCGGGCCTTGGCGCCGACCTTTCGCTTGATGCATGGAGAGGCGAAGGAGCCAGCCTATGCTCCCGCCCCTTCCTCCGCAAACCTGATTGGGATGGGATGGCTCTATGCGCTGCATGCGCGGAGCAGCATAGCCCGAAGGAAGCTTTGACAGGCGGAATACATGATCAGCGGTGTCCGCGACCACGCGCTTGCGCTCGCCTGCATTCGCCACGGCCTGCCTGCTGTCCATGGTCGTGGATTTGACCAGTTGCCTCGGGAAGTCACGGCGCAGTTCGAAGGATCGCTCGTACGTAAGCTCGAAACCGCCGAACTCGCGCGGGCCTTCCGGGTTGCGCTCCTCGGTTTGCGGGCCGAGATTCAACGCGCAGATGCCGAGCTAGCAGGACGGCTGCAAGAAACGCTAATCGGACTGAGCGACGTCCCGCTCTGACGGGGGAGCTGTGTAGTGAGTGTTCCGGAGCTTCCAACTTGTGACCCTGCGTGATCCGCGCGGCGTGCGCTACACTGGCAGGGAAACTCCACAAAGAAAATGAAATCGGCCGCGATCATCTCCAAACCCTGGAAAAAAGAGCTAGCTGGGATTCTGCCCGAGCTGTTGGGCTGGTTTCGCGAGCGCGGCTATCAGCTCTACATGGACGAAGAAACGGCGCGCTACACCAATGGCGAGCAGGTAATCTCGCGCGAGGAGATTGGGCGGAAGCATCCTGATTTCGCGCTGGTGCTGGGAGGCGATGGCACCCTGCTGTCGGCTGCGCGGGCGGTAGCGCATGAAGGCGTGCCCATCCTGGCGGTGAACCTGGGCTCGCTGGGATTCCTGACGGAGGTTCCGCTTAACGAACTCTACGTGGCGCTGGAGGCGGTCGATCGGGGAGCGTGTCCGGTGGAAGAGCGCTCTGTGCTCGACTGCTGCTTGATCCGCAACGAGGAATGTATTGCGCGTAACTTTGCGCTGAACGATGTGGTGGTGAACAAGAGCGCGATCTCGCGGCTGGTGGAGTTCGACCTTTATATCGATAGCAACTTTGTCTTCCAGTACAAAGCTGATGGAGTGATCATCGCCACGCCGACCGGATCGACTGCGTATTCACTGGCGGCGGGCGGGCCGGTGCTGATGCCATCGGTGGACGCGTTCGTGGTGACGCCGGTGTGTCCGCACTCGCTGACGCATCGGCCGCTGGTGGTAACGGAGACCTCACAGATCGAGCTGCGGGTGGAGACAGGCGAAGAGCAGGCTTTTCTCAGCATCGACGGACAGGTTGGCGTTCCGGTGCAGCAGGGAGACCGCGTACTTTGCCAGCGCGCCGAGCACAAGGTGAAGCTCATGCGCATCCGGCGAACCTTCTTCGACGTGCTGCGCAACAAGTTGAAGTGGGGACAGCGGTGAAGCAGTGGCTAGTGGTCAGTGGATAGTGGATAGAAAAACAACGTGCCCCTTCGTGAACCAAGCAGAAGTTGCTCCTCGGCACTTGATCAAACGATAAATTTTTCGGGGTAAGGCGCGACTGGCTAGCCGCGCCCGGTTAGTTATTTATTCAGTTGCGGGTTTCGAGTTATCGTGCAGCCAGAAACGCGCCTCGATTTCGCATTTTTTCGAGCAGAATGTCTGTCCTTCCCGTGCCCTGCTTGTACTTCTTAAATACTGGGAATAGCACCAGACACACACTGCCGTGGAGGTGGCGGCATCGTATTGGTTGGGTTGCATATGCTCTCCAATGGAAAGCGAGGATAGGCTAAGTCGCGGCCAAAGGCAATCGGGAAAAGTCGCAGTTATACAAGAGCTAACACCCCATGGGGTAACCGGGGACCGTTACATGCGCTCGGGAGCCATCAGATCGCGAATGGCCTCACGCTTGCGGATGATTTTCGAGCGCTTGCCATCGACCAACACTTCAGCGGCGCGAGGGCGGGTGTTGTAGTTAGAGGCAAGCGCCATGCCATAAGCCCCCGCATCGAGGATAGCGAGTAGATCACCTTCGTCGGCCGCAGGCATTTCGCGGTTGCGAGCGAAGAAATCGCCACTTTCGCAGACCGGACCGACAACGTCGAGAGGGGCAAGTTTGGCGGTGCTGGAGCCGAGCAGCACGGGCACGATCTCGTGATGAGCGCCATAGAGCGAGGGCCGCATGAGATCGTTCATGGCAGCATCGACGATCAGGAACTGCTTTCCATCGTTTTGTTTGCGAAAAATAACGCGAGTCAGCAAAGCCCCTGCGGGCCCTATGATAGCGCGTCCAGGCTCAAGTAATACATGAACTCCGAGACGCTGTAGCGGAGGGACGATTGCGGCTGCATAGGACTTCAGCCGGGCGGGGAAAGTTCCCTTGGAATTTTTCGCATAGGAGATGCCGAGGCCGCCACCGGCGTCGACATAACGGATGTTGTGTGCGTCGCTGCGGAGGGAGCGAACCAGGGAGGCAACCCGCGTCATGGCCTCGCCGAAGGGACCGACGTCAACGATCTGCGAGCCGATATGAACACTTACGCCAGTGGCTTTCAGAAGGCGGGAGGCTGCGCCTTGGCGATAGAGTTCCGGCGCCTCGCGCATGGGCACCCCGAACTTGTGCTCATGCAGGCCGGTGGAGATGTAAGGGTGCGTGTTGGCGTCAACGTCGGGATTCACGCGGATGGCAAAGTGCGCGGTCTTGCGGAGATGGGTGGCGCGAGCGCTGAGCATTTTCAGTTCGCTGGCACTCTCGACATTAAACAGCAGAATGCCGGAACGCAGCGCGAGGTCCATTTCGTCGGGCAATTTCCCGACTCCGGAGAAGACGACTTGCGATGACGATTTGCGACTGGCTTGCAACACGCGCTGCAGTTCGCCGCCGGAGACGATATCGAAGCCGCTACCGAGTGAAGCAAGAAGGCGAAGGATAGACAGGTTCGAGTTGGCCTTCACCGAATAACAGATGGTGTGTCCGCAGGCGGCGAAAGCGTCGTCAAACTGCTGGTAACGCTCGCGGACCGCGGTAGCCGAATAGACGTACAGGGGGGTGCCGTAGCGCTCCGCAAGTTGGCGGAGAGGAACCTGGTCGGCGAGAAGTTCGCGTTGAGATGCGGGCCGCGAACGTTCGTTCCGGCTGTAAGTGAAAGCGGGCGGGCGTTCCTGTGGACGAGAGTCGCTCACTTTTTGGCCGGAGGTCCTTTCACTTTGAGGACCACGATGGTCTGATCGTCGAACGCGTCCACTCCCTTGGCATGTTCCGAGACAGCGCTGAAGATCGCCTGCGCGATTTCGTCGGCACTGCCGCCGGCATATTTGAGGACGGTCTTCTCCAGCCGCCCGCGCCCAAACATGTTGCCCGCTGCGCTGGTGGCATCGGTGATGCCATCGCTCAAGAAGAGGAAGACATCGCCGGGCTTGCAACGGACGTTGTGTTCCTCGTAAGTGGCGTTGGAGAACAAGCCGATCGGCAGGCCGGTTACCGGAATCTCTTCGAATTTTTCGTTGCGCAGGTGAAGTGGCCGGGGTAATCCCGAATTGGCGACCTGCAAGGTGCGCTGGCCGTCGTCCCAGATGGCGTAAATCATGGAGACGTACTGGGCATCGATGGGGCGTTCGGCGAGCGAGAGGTTGATGGCCTCGAGCATGCCTGCGGCGGAGGGTTCCTCGACCGAATGCGAGCGGGTGATGCCACTGACCAGCGCGGCATAGATGGCCGCAGGGGCACCTTTTCCGCTGACGTCACCGACTGCAATGCCGATGTTGCCGTGGCCGCTGTACTTAAGGAAATCGTAAAGGTCGCCGCCGATCTGCCGGGCCGGCGAGAAGCGCGCGGCCACTTCTGCGTTCTTCAATTTGGGTAGTTTCTGCGGCAACAGGCGAAACTGCAGTTCGCGGGCGAGCGCGAAGTCATGTTCCAGCCGTTGCTCTTGGCGCGCAATACGCTCGTAGAGCGTGGCGTTTTCAATGGCAATAGCGACCTGCGCGGCCATGGTGGTCATGATGCGGACGTGGTCGTCGTTGAAGAACCCACGACGGGTGTGCTCGATGTCGAGCACGCCGATCACTTTCTCCTTGTAGATCAGGGGGATGCAAAGTTCGGAGCGCGTCTCAGGATTGGCCATAATGTAGCGCGAGTCCTTGGAGACATCGGGAACCAGCACTGCTTGTCCGGTTTGCGCGGCGTAGCCCACGAGACCCTGGCCAATGGGGATTTCGTGCTTGAGATGCACGTTTTCCTTGAAGCGGAGCGAGAAGCGATGCTGGAGAAGTTGTCCCGTGGGATCGAGCAGCAGGATGGAGAACATCTCGTAATCAATGATGCGGGCGACGAGATCGGCAACGCGCTTCAGCAACTGATCGAGGTTGAGGATGGAGGTAACTTCGCGGCTTATCTCGGTCAACAGGGTAAGCTGCCGCGCCTGTCGGGCAACCTGTGTGTAGAGTCTGGCGTTCTCGATGCCGACGGCAATGCGCGAGGCGAACAGAGTGAGTAAGTGCTTGTGCTCGTCGGTGAAGGCGCCGGGTTGAGCGGCTTCGACATCGAGGACGCCAATCACCTTGTTTTTTGCGATCAGGGGTACGGCGAGTTCGGAGCGGACGCCGGGGGCAGAGTTGATGAAGTTTTGTTCCCCCGATACGTCGTTGACCAGCACGGCTTCGCGACGGAGCACGGCTTGTCCCGTGACGCCTTTCCCAACCTTGATGCGAATGCGTTCAGCGACCTCGGGAGGATGGCCGACCTGAAAGCGGATGCGCAACTCCTGCGTCTTTTCGTTGAGCAGCAGGATGGCGAAGATCTCGTAGTCGAGGAGGCGCTTCAGCATTTCTGCGATGCGCTGCAGAAGCGTGTTCAGGTCCAGCGTGGTATTCACCGCATCGGCCACCTCCAGCAGGTAGCGGTCAAACGCAGGTGAGATTGCTGGTTGCGAGGTCATTGTCATTCCGTGAAGGCTCAACCTTCATGATAGCAGTGAGACATGTGGATATTGCCGCGGAGCCGCATTCCACGCAGGTGCGACGACGCAAGGCCGTGGCGGTTGCGGCGGCGCTACCCAGGCAATAGAATTCTCAGGCCAGCAGAATTGGACCGCGCAAGAGGGAATGATGAATCTGCAGGGAAATCGACTGACGTGGCTGGGGCACGCGACTTTTCGCATCGAAACTGCGGAAGACAAGAGCGTGTATGTGGACCCGTGGGTGATGGAGAACCCGCTTTGTCCGCAGGGCGAGAGAGAAGTGAAGAAGGCCGACGCGCTGGTCTGTACGCATGGGCACTTCGACCATATTGCTGACGCAGTGAAAATCGCCAAGCAGCACAAGTCCATCGTGGTGGGGATTTTCGAGCTGTGCATGTGGATGAAGAGGAAAGGCGTGGAAGCGATTGCGCCGATGAACAAAGGCGGCACGCAGACAGTGGCGGGAGTGAAGATCACCATGACGCATGCCGACCACTCATGCGGCATCACGGAGGACGACGGCAGCATTGTGTATGGCGGCGAAGCGGTCGGCTATGTGCTGGAGTTGCCGGGCGGAGTGAAGATTTATCATGCGGGCGATACAGCGGTGTTCGGCGACATGGCGATCATCCGCGAATTGTATGCGCCGGAAATTGCGCTGCTGCCGATAGGCGATCACTTTACGATGAGCCCACGAGAGGCGGCCTACGCCTGCAAATTGCTGCAGCCGAAGTTCGTCATTCCGATGCATTATGGGACGTTTCCTCCGCTGGTAGGAAGGCCGGCGCATCTGAAGGCGTTGCTGGGCGCGGGTGGTCCGGAGGTGGTGGAGATGCAGGCGGGGGAGACGCTCGGGTGAAGGAAGAAGTAATTAGTAATTAGCAAGTAGTGATTGGCGAAAAGCGAAGAACAATAAGCAATAAGTAATAAGCAAGCAGCGAAGAGCGAAGAGCGAAGAGCGTACATGATCACTGATCCTAGAGTTGAGAACTACATTTATGCCATGCTGCCCGAGCGCGGCACGACACTGCAGGAGATCGAGCGGCAGGCGAAGGAGCGCGATATCCCCATCGTGGGGCCGGCGGTGGGACGGCTGTTCTATCAGTACGCGCGTCTGATCGGCGCGAAGACGGTTTTCGAGATGGGATCAGCGGTAGGCTACTCGACCATCTGGTGGGCGATGGCAGTGGCCGAAGGCGGCAAAGTGCACTACACGGATGGTAGCCGTAAGAATGCCGACGAGGCGCATCGCTACTTCGCGCAGGCTGGGGTGGCGGATCGTATCGAAGTGCATGTGGGCGATGCCATCGAGATTTTGTCGGAGCGCAAGGAGCAGTTCGACATCCTGTTTCTCGACATCGACAAGCACGACTATCCGCGGGCCGGTCGCATGGCTCCGGAGCGGGTGCGGCGTGGGGGCTTGTTCATCACGGACAATACGTTATGGAGTGGCAATGTGGTTTACGCCGCGGGGAATTCTGACTACAAGCCGGAGAAAGAGCCGGATGAGAATACGCGTGCCATCGTGGAGTTCAACGAGCTGGTGTACAAATCGCCCGACTGGTACACGACGATCATTCCGTTGAGAGACGGAGTGACGGTGGCACTGCGGTTGTGAGCTAGTGCCCGTGGGCAAGAGCACGCACAAGCCCGAGCTAATGATTCATTTCGCTGGTTTCGCGGGCTCGGCCGTTGGCGCAGTCTTAAGCTTGGCTAGAGACTCATCCACGCGATTCTTGAAGTCGCCCTTGTCGTTGTGCTCCCATCCGCTGTAGTTCGACACAACCTGCATCTCA
>Ga0308309_10001048_pt1 | contig 16529 bp, 18 predicted proteins | sample HubBroMetageWFT5_FD_192491 | JGI IMG/M metagenome (GOLD analysis project Ga0308309, IMG submission 192491) | Warmed and freeze-thawed soil microbial communities from the Hubbard Brook experimental Forest, New Hampshire - Hubbard Brook CCASE Soil... | ecosystem: Environmental > Terrestrial >...
AGCCAGGCTCTCGGGATCAGCAGTCGCCTCGATGCCGGCATCGAGCGCGATGCCCGGAAGGTAGACCGGGTTGGCGCGATCGTGCGCGATCGCCGTGGAGATGGCCGGATCACGCGACCACAGGGTGACCCGCCGGCCGGCGCGGCGCGCCAGGCAGGCGAGCGCCGTGCCCCAGGCGCCGCCGCCGACCACGCCGATATGACCGATAGCGCTCACAGGCTGAGATTGAAGGCGATGGAAATGCGTTCACCGCCGCCGCGGTAGGGCCGTACCTGGTGCAGCAGCCAGGCCGGGAACATCACCAGGCGCCCGGTTCTGGGCGGCACCGTCTCGTTGGCGCCGACCGACAGGCCGCCCGGCATGGCGAAGGCGAGATGTGGCGCGTACATCGCCGGTCCCGGTCCGCGTGGATCCATGAATTCCAGCTCGCCGCCCAGTGACGGATCGGCGGCGATGCCGCCGTCGTCGACATAGTAGACGCCCGACCAGAAGCTGCCGGGATGAGAATGGAACTCGTTGCCGTGGCCACTCCTGTTGATGTTGGCCCACATATTGGCACGCCACGTCACGGTGGCGGGCTTGCCTTCGCGGTCTGTGGTGGCGCGATTGGCTGCATTGCGGCCGATCGCCAGCAACTTGATCGCGGACGCCCCGCCCCAGCGATCCATGTCCCAGCTCGATTGCCAACCGCCGAGATTGGAATGCTGCGTGCCGGGGTGTGTCTTGTGACGCTGTTCGATCACCTTGCGCAGCTCGACATTGAGCGCCGCAGCGTCAGGCACCTCCGAAATGACGATCGGTGTAGAGAACAGTGGGACGATCTCGGAGGCGCTGCTCATGCCGCCACTCTACACCCGAACAACAACGGAAGGATCGAGCGGCCAGCGCGGCCGCGGCCTGAAATCGAGCGCGTCGGTTTGGCCGAGCCGCAGCCGCTCGACGCCGGCCCAGGCGATCATGGCGCCGTTGTCGGTGCAGAGTTTTATCGGCGGCGCGACCAAGCGAGCGCCGTGCCGGGTGGCAACTTCCTCCAGCCGGCCGCGCAGGTAGAGGTTGGCGGCGACTCCGCCGGCCACGACGAGCGTGGGCGATGGCGCTGACGTGAGCGCGTTGGCGCATCGGTCGGCCAAAACGTCGCCCACGGTGCGCTGGAACGAGGCGCAAAGATCGGCGATCGCGGTTCTGTCGTCGGGATCGAACTTCTCGACGGTCTGGCGCACCGCCGTCTTGAGGCCGGAGAAGGAGAAGTCGCAGCCCGGCTTCTTCCACATCGGCCGCGGCAGGGCGAAGCGCTGCGGATCGCCGTCCTTGGCTGCCCGCTCGACGGCCGGGCCGCCGGGAAAGCCCAGGCCCAGAAGCTTCGCCGTCTTGTCGAAGCACTCGCCGACCGCATCGTCGATGGTCGTGCCCAGCCGAGCGAAGTCGCCCGGACCGCGCACGGTGAGGAGCTGGCAATGGCCGCCCGAGACCAGCAGCAGCAGATAGGGAAAGCTCACCTCTTCGGTCAATCGCACCGACAGCGCGTGACCTTCGAGATGATTGATGGCGAGGAAGGGCTTGTCGTGGGCGAAGGCCAGCGCCTTGGCCGTCATCACGCCCACCATCACGCCGCCGATCAGGCCGGGCCCACCGGTGGCGGCGATACCGTCGAGACCGGCGAGATCGAGGCCTGCGGTCGCGAGCGCCTCTTCGATCAGCCCATCGATGCGCTCGAGATGGGCGCGCGCGGCGATTTCCGGTACCACGCCGCCGAAGCGGCGATGCTCGGTCAGCTGGCTGTAGATCACATTGGCCAGGATTTGACCGACAGGCCCATGGCCCGCACCCAGCGCCTCGACGATGGCGACGGCCGTTTCGTCGCAGCTTGTTTCAATTCCCATCACGCGCATGCGTGTCTTCTAGCGTTGGCCGTCCGCCTGCGCTAGAGCAGCGCCATGACGGCGCCCTTCCTGAGACTCGGCACGCGCGGCAGCAAGCTCGCTTTGATCCAGGCCGGCCTGGTGCGCGATGCGTTGGCCGCTTCAGTACCTGCGCTGGCGGCGCCCGATGCCATCGAGATCGTCCCGATCAAGACCACGGGCGATGTCATACAGGATCGGCCGTTGTCCGAGGCCGGCGGCAAGGGCCTGTTCGTCAAGGAGATCGAGGAGGCGCTGCTCACGCACCGAATCGACGCCGCGGTCCACAGCATGAAGGACATGCCGACGGCGCAACCGCCGGGGCTTGTCATCGCCGCCTTCCTGCCGCGCGAGGATGCGCGCGACGTCCTGATCGCCGGCGACACCAAGCGCATCGCCGACCTCCGGCAGGGCGCCATCGTCGGCACCTCGGCGCTGCGCCGGCGCGCCCAGCTCCTGCACCGTCGCCCCGACCTGCAGATCGTCAACCTGCGCGGCAACGTCGATACTCGGCTCGCCAAGCGTGCCGCCGGGGTCGTCGAAGCGACCATACTGGCCCTGGCCGGGCTGAAGCGGCTGGGCGTCGCCCATGTCGGCACGCCGGTACCGGAAGACGAGGTGCTGCCTGCCGTCGGTCAGGGTGCGGTCTGCATCGAATGCCGCGAGGACGATGCAAAGACCCGGGCACAGCTTGCCGCCATCAATCACGCGACCACCGCGACCTGCGTGGCAGCCGAGCACGCCATGCTCGTCGTGCTCGACGGTTCGTGCCGCACGCCGATCGCCGGTCACGCCGTTCTCACGACCGACGGCGCGCTGCATCTGCGCGGCCTGATCGTGAAGCCCGACGGCTCGGAGCTGATCGCCACGGCGCGGCGCGGCGCGGCTGCCGATGCCGAGGCGCTGGGCCGCGATGCCGGCCACGAACTCAAGCGCCGCGGCGGCCCGGGCTTCCTCTCGACCTGATGGACTGCCGCCACTAGAGTCCGGCGCATGCGCCCTGCTCCGCGATCGCTGCTGGCTCTGTGCGGCGTTGCTACCCTCCTCGCCGCCTGCGAATCGGCGCCGGTTACCGGGCGCTCGCAGCTGATGCTGATGAGCGAAAGCGAAGAGCGCCAGATGGGCTTGCAGGCCTACCAGCAGGTGCTTTCCAAGGAATCGCTGTCCTACGATGCCGAAACCAATGCGCTGGTGGAAAAGGTCGGCCGGCGCATCGCCGCGGCGGCCGAACGGCCGCCCAACGATCTGTGGCGCGCGCCGCGCTTTCGCTGGGAATTCAAGACCGTCGACAAGAACGAACTCAACGCCTTCTGCCTGCCGGGCGGCAAGGTCGTGGTCTATACCGGCCTCCTGCCGCTCACCAAGACCGAGGCAGGATTGGCCGTCGTGATCGGCCATGAAGTGGCGCACGCTCTGGCGCGCCACGGTGCTGAGCGCATGAGCGACCAGATGGTGGCGACGGTCGGCGCAACGGCTGCCGCCGTCGCGCTCTCGGCGACCGTGAGCGGGCGCAGCCGAGCCTATGTGCCGGCGATGATGGCGGCGCTTGGCACTGGCGCGACGGTCGGCTTCATCCTGCCGATGTCTCGAGCGCAGGAATCGGAGGCCGATCGCATCGGCCTCGTGTTGATGGCGCTGGCCGGCTACGACCCGCGCGAGGCGATCGTAGTGTGGGAGCGCATGCACGCCGCCAGCACCGGGCGTCGGCAGGCGGAATGGTTGAGCACCCATCCTGCGGACACCACGCGACTCGCCGATATTCGTCAGTGGCTGCCCGAAGCCATGAAGTATTATCGACCCCGTGACTGAGACCCTCGAATACGACGCGACGGGGCTGCTCTGCCCGCTGCCGGTGCTGCGCGCCAACCGCAAGCTGCGCGAGCTCGCGGTCGGCGGCGAGCTCACGGTGCGCGCCACCGACCCCGCCGCGGAGCAGGACTTTCCCGCGTACTGCAAGCAGACAGGCCATGAACTGGTTTCGAGTCGTCGCGAAGGCGATGTGCTGATATTCGTCATTCGCAAACGTTGATCCCGAGAGCAGGTGCATGCCCAAGGTGAGCTTCAGGACGATCGATTCCGTTGACGTGGCCGGCAAGCGCGTGCTGGTGCGCGTCGACCTCAACGTGCCGATGAAGAACGGCAAGGTGACCGACGCAACGCGCATCGAGCGCGCTGCGCCGACGCTCGCCGAGCTGGCGGCCAGGGGCGCCAAGGTGATCGTGCTCAGCCATTTCGGCCGGCCCGACGGCAAGCGCGTGCCGGAAATGTCGTTGAAGCCGCTCGTCGAGCCGCTGTCCAAGGTGCTGGGCAAGCCGGTCGCCTTTGCCGAGGACTGCATCGGTCCGCTTGCAGAGGACGCCGTGCGCGCGCTGAAGCCGGGCGACGTGTTGCTGCTGGAAAATCTGCGCTTCCACAAGGAAGAGGAAAAGAACGACGCCGCCTTCATCGACAAACTGTCGGTGCTGGGCGACGTCTATGTGAACGATGCCTTCTCCGCGGCGCATCGTGCGCACGCTTCGACCGAGGGCCTCGCCAATCGCCTGCCCGCTGCGGCGGGCCGGCTGATGCAGGCCGAGCTCGAGGCGCTCGAGAAGGCGCTGGGCAATCCCAAGCGGCCGGTGTGCGCCGTGGTCGGCGGCGCCAAGGTCTCCAGCAAGCTCGACCTTTTGGGCAATCTGGTCAGCCGCGTGGACAAGCTGATCATCGGCGGCGGCATGGCCAACACCTTCCTGGCAGCCCAGGGGATCAAGGTCGGCAAGTCGCTGTGCGAGAAGGACCTGGCGCCGACCGCGCTCGACATCCTGGCCAAGGCCAAGGCCGCCAAGTGCAAGGTTCTGCTGCCGGTCGACGCTGTCGTCGCCGGCGAGTTCAGGGCCAACGCGCCGCATCGGGTGGTCGACGTCGATGCCTGCCCCGACGATCAGATGATCCTCGATGTCGGTCCCAAGTCGATCGCGCTCTATCTCGAGGAGTTGGCCGAGTGCGCCACCCTAGTCTGGAACGGACCGTTGGGCGCCTTCGAGATGAAGCCCTTCGATGCCGGCACGGTAGCGCTCGCCGAGGCGGTCGCGCGGCTGACGAGCGCCGGCAAGCTTTTGTCGGTGGCCGGTGGCGGCGACACGGTGGCAGCCCTTGCCGCCGCGGCAGTGGAGGACAAATTCTCCTACGTCTCGACCGCGGGCGGCGCCTTCCTGGAATGGATGGAAGGCAAGAACCTCCCTGGCGTTGCGGCCCTGGTACGGGCGGCGTAAGAGCGGAGGCGATGACCACGCCGCCGTCCCCGCCCTCTTCCGCGCCCGATCGTCCGCGGCTGCCCTGGGATCCGCCCGATCATTTCGAGAAGCGCATCCCCGACGGCGACAACCGCGAGCGGCTGGTCTGCGCGCGTTGCGAGTTCATCCACTATCAAAATCCCAAGATCGTCGCCGGTGCAGTGTGCACGTGGGGCGACAGGATCCTGCTCGCCAAGCGGGCGATCGAACCGCGCAAGGGCTTCTGGACCGTGCCGGCGGGCTACATGGAACTCGGCGAGACGACCGAGCAGGCGGCCGAGCGCGAGGCCCGCGAAGAAGCCTGCGCCAACATCGAGATCGAGCGCCTGCTCGCGATGTACAGCGTCGCCCGTATCGGCCAGGTGCAGATCATGTATCGCGCGCGCCTGCTGAGCGCCGACGTGGCGGCCGGCGTCGAGAGCGAAGAAGTGGCCCTGGTCGAATGGGCCGACATTCCGTGGGAGCAGCTCGCCTTTCCGACCGTCGTGTGGGCGCTCGCCCACTTCCACGAATCGCGCGGCAAATCAGATTTTCCGACCTACTCCAATCCCACCGGCGAGCTCGCCCGCATGTGGCCGCCGCGCAAGCCGGCGGGAGTCTAGAAAACTCTCTTCCTCCCCTCGCTTGCGAGGGGAGGTGTCCGCGAAGCGGACGGAGGGGTCATGAGCATCAGCGATGAAGCTCATGACCCCTCCGGCCCGTATGACGGGCCACCTCCCCGCGCTCCGCGCAGGGAGGAAAGCGTTCCCTTTTGTTGCCGGTTTCATTGGCTTTTGCTATCATCGTACGAACGTTCGGTAAGCGGACGAATCTGGAGGAAACCATGCTAACTGCAGCCAACAACGAGATGCTGACACGCGTTGGGCCGGGCACGCCCATGGGCAATCTGATGCGGGAATACTGGATTCCTGCCTGTCTTTCGTCGGAACTGAAGGCCGACGGCGAGCCGATGCGGCTGCTGTTGCTCGGCGAGCAGCTCGTCGCCTTCCGCGACACCGATGGCCGGATCGGCATCATGGAGCATCGCTGCCCGCATCGCTGCGCCTCGCTGTTCTTCGGACGCAACGAGGAAGGCGGCCTGCGCTGCGTCTATCACGGCTGGAAATTCGACGTCGAAGGCAACTGCACCGACATGCCGAACGTGCAGCCAGCCCAGGACTTCAAGCACCGCATCAAGGCCAAGGCCTACAAAGTGGTCGAGCGTGGCGGATTCGTCTGGACCTACATGGGGCCGCGCGCCGAGGCGCCATCGCTGCCCAACATCGAAGTGCTGATGCTGCCGGAGGAGGAGCGCTTCACGCGCGTGCACCAACGCGAATGCAACTGGTTCCAGTCGCTCGAAGGCGACATCGACACCTCGCATTTCGGTTTCCTGCATGTCGGAAGCGTCAAGGCCGAGGACGTCGATCCGACGACCATCCATCGCTGGAGCGTCGTCGACCGCGCGCCCGATTACAAAGCGACGGAAACCGAGTGGGGCACGATGTACGCGGCCTATCGCGAGGCCGAGCCGGGCACCTTCTACTATCGTTTCGCGCACTTCCTGTTTCCGTTCATCACTCACACTCCGAACGGCTCGTTCGAGGATCAGATCGCGTGCACGCTCAACGTGCCGATGGATGACACGCACACCATGACCTACAACCTCGCCTGGAAGAAAAAGACGCGGCCGCTGGAAACGCTGAAGAATGGCGACTGGATTCCGGGCCTGGCGCCCGACATGCAGTTCCTGCCCAATACCAACGACTGGTACGGCCGCCATCGCCTCGTGGCGCGACGCGACAACGATTATTTCCTCGATCGCGACATGCAAAAGAACGCCAACTATACCGGCATCCAGGGTATTGGACGCCAGGATCAGGCGGTAATCGAGTGCATGGGCGAGATCGTCGATCGCTCGCTGGAACACCTGGCGCCGTCCGACCGCATGATCGCCGTCACGCGCAAGCGCCTGCTGACCGCGGCGCAGGAGCTGATGAACGAGAAAAAAGTGCCGGCGACCGTCGACAATCCTGACATCTATCGCGGGGCGCGCGGCGGCGCTTTCATCGCCTCGGCGAAGCTCGACTGGCTCGACGCCTATGCCGAGAAGCTGCAGACGGCCGAAAGCCCGCTCGGCCTGCTCAATCGGCTTCCAATGGCGGCTGAATAGCGTTGAAGCGGGACGGCTGCGCAAGACAGCCGCCGCAGACGTCCAGCAGCGCGGCCGATGCGGGCCGCGCTCCGTGGGATCGACCGCGCTGGGAGGGCGTTCGGACCAGATGACCGTCGCCGTCGACTTGCCCGATCGGGCGGCTGCAGCGCCGCGCGATCTGTCACGCTACGGCCGGCCCGCCGGCATCGTCCTGCTGATCGTGCTGCTCTGCTTCCTGACGCTCTACCCGATGGTGATGCTGCTGTACGGCAGCCTCCATTCGACACCGCCGGGAATCCCCGGCGAATTCAATCTCGACGGATATGCCGGTCTCCTCTCGGCCGAGAACCTCGTGGTGCTGGCCAACACCGTGGGCATCTCGCTGGTGAAGACGATCCTGTCGCTGGCGCTCGCCGTGCTGCTGGCCTGGATCATCGCGCGCACCGACACCCCGGGCCGCGGCGTGCTGGAAGTGCTTATAACGCTGCCGTTCTTCATTCCGCCGATCCTGACGGCGACCGCCTGGGCCATGCTGGGCAACGCCCAGGTCGGCACCATCAATCTCGTGTGGCGCTGGCTGACGGGCTCCGACGGCACGCTCGTCGACATGTTCTCCTACGGCGGTGTCGTCTGGCACATGATGCAGTATTCGACGCCGTTCATCTTCCTGTTCGTCGTCGATGCCTTTCGCGCCATGGATCCCTCGCTCGAAGAATCGAGCCGCATGTCCGGCGCCACGCGCTGGCAGACCTTCTGGCGTATCACGCTCGCCTTGATGCTGCCGGTCACGACCAGCGCCTTCATCCTGAGCTTCATCCGCGGCATGGAATCCTTCGAATCGGCGGTGTTCTTCGGCACGCCGGTCGGCATCAACGTGATCACGACCACGATCTACAATTCGATCACCCAGCGCGCCCAACCCGACTACCAGTCGGCCACCGCGCTGGGCTTCGCCGCCATGGCGCTGATGTTCCTTCTGCTGGTCCTGCAAGGACGCCTGCTGCGCGGCCGCAGCTTCGCCACCGTGACCGGCAAGGGCTATTCGCCCAACGTCATGCGGCTGGGTTTGATGCGCTGGGCGACCTTCGCGGTGTGCGTCGCCTTCTTCGTCCTCACGGTGGCGCTGCCGATCGGCCAGCTCCTGCTGAGCTCGTTCTTCCAGTTCTTTGGCTTCTACCAGCTCGACATGCTGACGCTCGATCACTACCGCGACGTCTTCAGCAACCGCGCGTTCTGGAGCGCCTTCGCCAACACCATGCTGCTGGGCGTCGTCGGCGCCACGGCGACCATGGCGCTGGGCGGCATCGTCGCCTATGTCACCACGCGCACCCGCTGGCGCGGCCGCCGGCTGATCGATGTTCTGGCCTGGCTGCCCTGGATGATGCCCGGCATGGTTTTAGGCATCGGCTTCCTGTGGGGCTTCGCCACGCTGCCGCACGCAATCCCGATCTACGGCACCCTATGGGCGCTGCTGCTGGCCTACATGGCGCTCGGTACGCCGGTGGCGGTGCGCGTTGCCTCGGGCGCCTATCGGCAGATCGCCATCGACATCGAGGAATGTTCGCGCGTCCACGGCGCCGGTTGGTGGCAGACCCTTTTCCGCATCCTGGTGGCGCTGGCCTGGCCCGCCTTCGCGGTCGGCTGGGTGCTGATTTTCTTCGGCATCATGCGCGAGCTCAGTGCCTCGATCCTGCTCTATGCGCCCGATACCGAGGTCCTGTCGGTGGTGATGCTGAAGATGTGGACCGGCGGCAAGCCCGAAGAGGTGAGCGTCATCGGACTGCTGATGCTGGCCCTGGTGCTGCTGTTTCGCTGGGTGCAGCTCCGCTTCATCAAAAGACGAATCAGCACGCTCTAAGGGAAGGGAAACGCCGCCGATGCTCAGGAAGATTATCACGGCGCTTGCAGTCCTCGTCGCTCTGGCGGCGCCAGCGGCGGCCCAGAGCGACGCCGAATGGCAACAGGTGGTCGACGCCGCCAAGAAGGAAGGCAGGCTGGTCATCTACACAGCGACCCTCGGCTCGCCCTACCACAAGGCGGTCGTCAAAGCGTTCGAGGACAAATACGGCATCCGCGTCGAAATGCTCGAAGCCCGCGCCAGCGAGATCCGCGAGCGTGTGCGCATCGAGCAGGCGGCCGGCCGCTTCGTCGGCGACATCCATCACAATGGCAGCACGACGACGTGGCTGATGATGCGTGACGGCAACCTGCAGCCGCACGGCGCTATCCCCAACGTCAAGAACATCGTGCCGCCCTACGAGGCCGACAACATCCGCGTTCCGGCCGAGGTGATCAGTTACGCCCTGCTGATCAACCGCAACCTCGTCAAGCCAGCAGACGAGCCGAAAGGCTGGAAAGACATCCTCGACCCGAAATGGAATGGCAAGATCCTGTCCGACGACATGCGTGCGCTGGGCGGCGGCGCGGTGTTCTTCGTGGTCATGTACGATACCTTCGGCAAGGAGTTCCACGAGAAGCTGGCGGCGCAAAAGCCCGTCTTCTCCCGTGACATCGCCAACAGCGAACGCCGGGTCGCCCGCGGCGAGTTCCCGCTCTACATCCCGTTCTCGTTGCAGGACTACAACCAGCTCAAGGGACTGCCGGTCAAGCCGCTTGTGCCGCAGGAAGGCCGGCCCTATGTCCGTTTCGACCTGGCGACGCTCAAGGGCGCCCCGCATCCCAACGCGGCGCGGCTGTTCATGAACTTCTATCTCGAGCCCGAGCAGCAGCTCGTCTTCGCCAGCGCCGGTTACAACCCGGTGATCGGGGGCGTGATCGAGAAGGTCACCGATGAACTGCGACCACTGCTGACGACCAAAGCGCTCGGCACCACCGTGCCCGAGCGGCAGGACGCCATGCTCGAACTCGCCAAGCAGATCTACAAGTAGCGGAACCGGCCGTGCCCAGCGTCACCCTGCAGACCGTCGGCCGGCACTTCGCCGAGGTGAGGGCGGTCGATGGCATCGACCTCGCCATCGAGCACGGCGAGTTCGTCACGCTGCTCGGGCCGTCGGGCTGCGGCAAGACCACGACCTTGCGCATGGTGGCGGGTCTGGAGCGCAACGATACCGGCAGCATCGTGATCGGCGGCCGCGTGGTGAGCGACGCAGTGGCCGGACTGTTCGTGCCGCCCGACCATCGCAAGCTCGGCATGGTGTTCCAATCCTATGCGATCTGGCCGCACATGACGGTATTCGACAACGTCGCCTATCCGCTTCGCGTGCGTCACGTCGCGAAAGCCGAGATCCGCGACAGGGTGACGACGGCGTTGCGCCTGGTCGAGATGGAGCGCTTCGCCGACCGGCCGGCTCCCGCTTTGTCCGGCGGCCAGCAGCAGCGGGTGGCGATCGCCCGCGCCCTGGTGTTCGAGCCCGAGGTGTTGCTGCTCGACGAGCCGCTCAGCAATCTCGACGCCCGGCTGCGCGCCCAGATGGGCGACGAGTTCCGCGCCCTGCAGCAACGGCTCAAGATTACGACGCTCTACGTCACCCACGACCAGGAGGAGGCCATGGCGCTGTCCGACCGCGTCGTGGTGATGCAGAAGGGCCGCATCCTGCAGGTCGGTGCGCCCGAGACCGTCTATCGTCGGCCGGCCAACCGCGAGGTCGCGTCCTTCTTCGGCACGCCCAACCTGATCGAGGCCGCCGTGACGGCCTGCCGGGCGGGGGTTGACGGCGACTATGTCCTGACGATCGAGGGCGCGAACGGCCGCGGCGACTGCCGCGCCAGCCAGGCTTTCCAGCCCGGCGAGACGGTGCTGGTGATGGTCCGGCCCGAGGACGTGGCGCTGGCTCCGCCGAGCGCGCCTGTATCCGCCGGACAACTCGCCTGGCCGGGCAAGGTCGTCGACGGCGTCTTTCGCGGGCCGCGTCGGTCGCTGGTGGTCGAAACGGCGGGACTGCGCTTCAACGTCGAATGTCCGGCGACGCGCGCCGCGGCGGTGGGCGAAACGGTCACCCTGCTGGTCGACGCCGACAATGCCTGGGCACTAAAAATCTGACGCGGTTTGGAGAGCGTAGATGGCGCGATTGCGGGCGGCAGATGCGGAGAGGCGGGCGGCGAGCGGCCATGGACCCGATTTCCTGGAAGCCTTTGCGCGCGGCCTCCGGGTGATCGGGGCATTCGGGCGCGAGAAGCGCCACATGACCCTGAGCGATGTCGCCCGCGCCACCGACTTGCCCAAGCCCAGCGTGCGCCGTGCGCTCTACACCCTCACCTGCCTCGGCATGGCGGCAAGCGACGGGCGCACCTTCCGGCTGACGCCGCGCATCATGGAGCTGGCATCGGCCTATCTTGGCTCGAACATGGTCTCGACCATCATCCAGCCGGCCTGCGAGCGTATCGGCGATCAGACGGAGCAGTCGTGCTTCGCCGCGGTCCTCGACGGCTACGACATCGTCATGATCGCCCATTCCCTGCACGGCCGCCCCGACGTGCTGGCGCCCACGATCGGGCTCCGGCGTCCCGCCTTCAACACCGCGGCGGGCCGCGCCATCCTGAGCCAGCTTCCCGACAAGGTATTGGATGCCTGGCTCGACAAGCTCGAGCCCAAGGTCATGACCGACTTCACCGTCACCGACAAAAAGGCGCTGCGTGAGGAAATCCTGCATGTGCGCCAGCAGGGTTATGCCGTCACCGCCCAGGAACTTCGCCGCGGCTACCATGCGGTGGCCGTGCCGCTCAAACGCTACGACGGAGGAACGATCGCCGCGGTATGCGTGGCCGCCTGGGTCGAGGACTCCTCGATGGGCTCGTTTGCCGAAAAGTACCTGGCCGCCCTGCGGGAAGAGGCGAAAGCCCTGCAGCCGCAGCTTCTCTGAAAGCTGCCGAGGCAAGGCTTGAAAATATCACCCTCAAGTCTTACTCTTACCAGTAGGAATAAGGACGAAGTAATGCGCATCACCTCCAAAGGCCAGGTCACCATCCCGCAGGGAATTCGAGAGCGAGCGGGACTTCTGCCGCACACTGAAGTCGAGTTTATCTACGATGGAAAAACCGTGCGGATCATCCGGGCCGACCGCAAGAAGACGGGTCGCGGAGCACGATTGGTCGCTCATATGCGCGGGCGTGGCAGCGGAACACTCAGCACAGAAGCAATCATGGCACTGACTCGACGCTGATGAGCGCCATTCTCGTCGACAGCAACGTCCTTCTAGACATCTTCACAGAAGACCGTCGTTGGCTGTCCTGGTCGAGCGCGGCCCTTCAACGGGCAGCGAACGACTCGCGGCTCATAATCAATCCGATCGTCTATGGCGAAATATCGATCCGGTTCGAAAGAATGGAAGAGTTGGATGAAGCTTTGCCGCCAGCGATCGTCGAGCGCGAAGCCATTCCCTACGAAGCGGCGTTTCTCGCCGGCAAGGCCTTCCTCGCCTATCGCAGGCGGACGGGCACCAAGGCATCACCCTTGCCAGACTTCTACGTCGGCGCTCATGCCGCCATCCGTGGCTATCGCGTCCTGACGCGCGATGTTGCGCGCTATCGCACGTATTTTCCAAAGCTTTCGCTGATCGCGCCGACGCCCTAGCTTCCCGAAGCAAAGGGATTGTCTTCGCCGTCCCAGTAGCGCTTGAGCAGCGGCACCTGGAGGAAGGCGAAGACGAGGGTGAGTGGAAAGCTCAGGAACATTTTGCTGCCGATCCAGGTCTCGGTCGAAAAGCCGCGCCACATAACCTCGTTGACCGCTGCCAGCACGAAGAAGAACAGCGCCCAGCGCAGGGTGAGCTTGCGCCAGCCTTCGTCGGTGAGCCTGAACGCCGCGCCGAAGATCGGCTTCAGCAACGGCCGCTGGAGGAACAACAGGCCGCCCCCCAGGATGATACCGAACAGGCAGTTCACGATGGTGGGTTTCAGCTTGATGAAAGTGTCGTCCTGCAGCCAGATCGTGAGCCCACCGAACACCAGCACGAAGAAGCCGCCGACCAGCGGCATGATCGGCCAGCGCTTCTCCAGCCAGCGATAGCAGGGCAGCGCCACCGCCGTGGCGACGACGAACACGGCGGTGCCGATGAAGATGCCCCACTTGGCGTTGGCCACGAAGAACAGCAGCAGCGGCCCCAGCTCGAGTGCCGTCGCATAGAGGCGGCGCATGCCGCGTGCCTGACCCGCGCCTTCGCTCATGCCGGCAACCCCATCAATCCGCGCGCAAACGCCCGCGCCTCGAACGGCCGAAGATCGTCGATGCCCTCGCCGACGCCGACGGCGACCACCGGCAGCTTGAATTTCTCGGCCAGCGCCACCAGCACGCCGCCCTTGGCGCTGCCGTCGAGCTTGGTCACCACCAGGGCGTCGACCGGCGACATGGTCTTGAAAGTCTCGACCTGGGCGTGGGCGTTCTGGCCGGTCGTGGCGTCGAGCACCAGCAGGCAGGAATGCGGCGCGTCGGGCTCGAGCTTGCGGATGACGCGCACGATCTTGGCCAGTTCGTCCATCAGGTTCGCTTTGTTGTGCAGACGGCCTGCCGTGTCGATCAGCAGCACGTCGCACTTTTCAGCCCGCGCGCGTTCCAGGGCCTCGTAGGCGAGCCCCGCAGCGTCGGCGCCGGCGTCTTTGGCGATCACCGGCACGCCGGCGCGATCGCCCCATATTTTCAACTGTTCGACGGCGGCGGCACGGAAGGTGTCGCCCGCCGCCAGCATGACCTTGCGGCCCTCGCTCTTGTAGAGGTTGGCAAGCTTGGCGATGGTCGTCGTCTTGCCGCTGCCGTTCACGCCCACCACCAGGACGACGAACGGCTTGCGCGCGCTATCGATGGCGAGCGACGTCGCCACCGGCTGCAGGATCTCGGCGATGTCGTCGGCGAACGCCGCGCGCACTTCCTCGTCGGTCACTTCCTTGCCGAAGCGCTCCTTGCCGAGCTTCTCGACCAGGCGCGCCGCGACCGTCACGCCAAGATCGGCCTGGATCAGTGCGTCCTCCAGTTCGTCGAGCGTCTGCTGGTCGAGCTTCTTCTTGGTGAAGAGGCCGGTGATGCTCTCGGCGACCTTCTTGGTCGACTTGGCGAGACCCGAGCGCAGGCGCGACAGCCAGCCCTTCTTCGCAGTCTCGCCTTTCTCGGCTTCGGTTTCGATCGTTTCGCTCACGCCCATCCCTCAGGCCAGCAGCGAGGGATCGAGCTCGCCCTTGAAGGCGAGCGCGATGCCACCGGTCATCATCACGTGGCCGTCGCGCAGCCATTCGATGGCAAGCGTGCCGCCATCGACCATCACCTCCGCGTTGCGCTTGACCAGGCCACGCCGGTTCGCCGCCACCAGCGCCGCACAGGCGCCCGAGCCACAGGCAAGCGTCAGCCCGGCGCCGCGTTCCCAGACCCGCAGCCTGAGCTTGTCCTCGCCCACAAGTGCTGCCACGCCGATATTGGCGCGTCCGGGAAAGAAGCGATCATGCTCCAGTTGCGGCCCCAGTTCCGCGAGCGGGATGGCGGCGACATCGTCGACAAAGAAAGTGGCGTGCGGATTGCCCATGCTGGTGCCCACGGGATCTTTTAGCGGCCCGAGCCCGACCGGCATGTGATTGGTGTCGCAGGCCTCGCGCACCGGAATGTCGCGCCAGTCGAGCCGCGCCAGCCCCATGTCGACCGAGATCACCGGCAGGCCGTCGGCGGCCGTCCCGGCTTTCTGCGATTCGAGCAGGCCGGAAATCGTCTGCACCGTGACATGGTCGGTCCGGCGCTCATCCATCAGCACCGAGGCGACGCAGCGCGTGGCGTTGCCGCAGGCGCCGGCCTCGCCGCCGTCGGGATTGTAGATGCGCATGAAGACGTCGGCGTCGCTCTCGGTCGGCGCCTCGAGCACGATCAATTGGTCGCAGCCCACGCCCAGCCGCCGGTCGGCGATGGCGCGGCGGCGCGCCGGCGTCAGGTCGAACGCCATCCCGCGCGCATCGAGCACGACGAAATCGTTGCCCAACCCGTGCATCTTGAGGAACGGCGTTCCAGTCATGTGCTACCGACCATGCGGCGCTATATGGCGGTTCGGCCGGGCCAGCGCAACGAGCGCAACCGGACCTGGCCGGCATGGGGTCCGCCCAGTTCACGCACGTCCAGCGCCGCCAGCTTCTTGGTGTAGATGGTCATATGCAGGATGCCGAGCGGGTCATAGGGCATGGCCGGCTCGACGAACAGGTTGCGCTCGGCGTCCCAGAAGGGCGTCGCATGATGGATCGGCCAGTTGCAGCGGCTGGGCAGCGCCTCGTGCCTAAAACCCTTGTCATAGACCAGGACGTTCAGCGCCAGCTGATCGGTAAGATCGGTCGAGCGCTGCAGCGCCTCGCCGTAGATCCTGGCCCAGCCCGACCAATGCGGCGCTTCAGCCTCAAGGGCAAAAACGCCGGCATTGATCATGGGGTAACGGATCAGCCGCTCGGCCGTCGCCTTGTCGAAGCAGGCCTCGTAGGCCGCGCCGCAGACCGCGGAGAACTCGCCCCAGGCATGGCGATAGTGGCGCATCGAGCGGTGGATCTCCGGCGCCACCGCAAGCGCGCCGGTCCGCGCGGCCGCGAGGAACAGCCCGATCGCGTCGCCCTGCTGCACCCAGCAATCGGCGTCGATCCAGAAGTAAAGCTCGAAGCCCGGGAAGTAGCGCGGCAGGAAGGGCCGCGCGGTCAGTGCCTTGTAGCCATCCTTCAATTTGTCGCGACCGGGAAAGTCGAAATCCCACCGCGGCACGACCAGGGTGGCGCCCTGCGTCCGGCACCAGCCACGCTGCGCCTCGGTGAGACCGCAATCGAGCACACCGAGCGAAAGGGCCCTTCCCTCCGACGTCGCGCGCAGCGAGCTGATGCATTCGCGCATCAACTCGAAATAGTCCGCGTCGCCGCCGGTGATCGCGATGGTTCGTTCCGACACGTGGTCAGGATGACCCATCGGCACTTTGCTGTCGCCTGGCATTGCGCCACAGTAAGACGGCGGAGGAAATATCATGGCCAAGCACGTCGACTATTACGTCTCGCTGAACTCACCCTGGACCTATCTCGGCTCGAAGCGCTTCGAGGCAATGGCCCAAAAGCACGGCGCCGACGTCACCATCTGGCCGGTCGATTTCGGTTCGGTGTTCGCCGTCTCAGGCGGTCTGCCGCTGCCCAAGCGCGCGCCGCAGCGCCAGGCCTACCGCATGATGGAGCTGAAGCGCTGGCGCGATCATCTCGGCGTGAAGACGACGCTCGAGCCCAAGTTCTTCCCGGCCAACGAGGTGCCGGCCGCCAAGTGCGTGATCGCGCTGCGCG
>Ga0308309_10001049_pt1 | contig 16515 bp, 9 predicted proteins | sample HubBroMetageWFT5_FD_192491 | JGI IMG/M metagenome (GOLD analysis project Ga0308309, IMG submission 192491) | Warmed and freeze-thawed soil microbial communities from the Hubbard Brook experimental Forest, New Hampshire - Hubbard Brook CCASE Soil... | ecosystem: Environmental > Terrestrial > Soil...
CGAGACCGTCCTCGACGAGGAAGCCGCGCAGAGCGAGCAGTTCAAGAAGATCCTGGTGAACTGGCGCCAGTTCCGCGCCGACCAGCACCGCTGGTTCTCCATCGCCGATACCCGCGCCGACCTCGCGGTCTTCAGGACCGACCAAAAGTAGACGTTTCGAGCCGGCGAGGCCGCCTCCGCCTGCACGGGGTGGACGGGGGACGCGCGCGGCCGCGTTTTGTGGCATTTGCCACATCCATGGCCAGCGACAGGGGGTTGAATACGGTACCCCCTCGCCCATCCGCCGTGCGCGTTGTAGGTTCTAGCAGCGGTTGTACGACTTGGAGAAACCTGAAGAGCTTCTCGGTCGGCCGGGCTGGAATTTCGGAAGTATTGCCATCGTTGGAGGGTTCCAATGGCGGGCGATAGCGGAACGTCCTTTCCCGTTGCCGGGTTGGCGGTCGTGGCACTGTTTCTGTCGACGGCTTTCCTGGCGCCGCGCGGCTTCGATCTGCTGCGCCAGGCTGAGGACGATACCGGCCGGCAGGTCCGGTTGTCACAGCCGGCGGTCGAAGCGCGCCTGTGGGAAGACCCGCTGGAAGCCCTGCGCCGCCACCTCGCGAAGCTGAAGGATCTTTGCGCCAACATGCCGGCCGGCACGCCCAGCGCCGCCGCGCGCTGCCTGGACGGGCAGCCGGATACCCCCGCCACGTTCGCGGACCCAAAGAAGATCGCCCACGAGGGTTTGACCGTGATCGCGGCGGTGTTGCCCGGCGGGACATTCGTCGGCAGCGCCGAGGCGCGGCGGCGCAACCGTTATGCCGTGCTCGCCGGCCTGGACGTCGCCGGCTACGTTCCCGACAACAGCGAGCGGATGAGCCTGCTGCGCGTGCCGCGCTGCGAGTCGTTCAGCACCTGCCCGACCGTGGTGGCAGACAAGGGCGAAGGTCAAGCGACGGCCACCCGCGTGGCGTCGGCCGACAACGCCACCGCGCCGACATCGGCCAAGGATGTTGCCCAGCCTCCGTCGTCACCCATGCTGGACATGGTTTACGAGACACTCACCGCACGGTCCGCCGGCAGCGGCGAGGCCGGCGAGCAGCCGCGCCGGGTGGTGGTCCTGTGGATCGATGACACCCTGTTCGGCCGGCACTGGCTGAGCAGGCTCGCGATCCTGTTCAAGGACCTGGGCCTTGCCGACGACGCCGTGCGGCTGCGCATCCTCGGTCCCGCCGATAGCGGAGGGCTGGTCGATGCCCTGAAGGTCGACCTTGTGGATTTGCGCGCGGAAGCCGGCCAGCTGGGAAAGGAAACAACCCCGCACGGCGACGAGGCGGCCGAAGTCAAGGTCGACCCGGCCAAGGCCAAGGCTGATGCGGCCAAGGCCAAGGCCGACAAGGTCAAGGCCTTCCGTGAAAACTGGCAGATGCTGGCGAGGCTCCGCCTGATCAGCCCCAACTCGACCGCGCCCGATGAACAAATGCTGGCGACGGGGCGGCCGGCCAACGACGGGCAGGCGTGTTCGCGCACCGTCCTGCCGGTGGACCAGGTCTTCAGGCAGCGGCTCGACGACGTCCAGAACGCCTTCCACGACTCGGGCGTGCCCGATGCGGCCAGCCAGCCGCTGGCCACCGTGCAGCAGAAGTTCTTCGTGCGCACCATCGGCACCGACGACCTGCTGATCGATCGGCTGGTGAGCGAGCTGCTCGGGCGCGGCCTCGACGCGCACGCGGTCGGCGCGAGCCGGCGCGTCGCCTTGGTCGGCGAATGGGACTCGATCTATGCCCGCACCTTCGCCGAGGCGCTGCAGACCAAGCTGTCCTGCGTCGGCAAGAAGCGGGACCTCAAGATCGATCTGGTCTCCTACCAGTATCTACGCGGCCTCGATGGCGTCACGGTCGAGGGTGCGCCGACGCAGTCGCGGCGCAGCGACGACAACCTGCGCGCCAACGACAATGCAAAGGCGAATGACAATTCGCGCAGCGGCACCGGCAATGCGCCCCCGGTCGAGTGGCCCGAGGGCCGCGACCAGCGCGACTACCTGCGCCGTCTGGTCGACCAGCGGCTGGGGCAAAACGACTGGCGCCATGCCGAAACCGAGGTGCAGGCGATCGGCATCATCGGTAACGACGTGCCCGACAAGCTGATGATCCTGCAGGCGCTGCGCGATTCCTTCCAGGACCGCATGCTCTTCACCACCGATCTCGATGCCCGCCTGCTGCACCCGGTCGTCAACCGCTACACGCGCAACCTGATCGTCGCGTCCAGCCTGCCGCTCGCGCTCGGCGACGATCTGCAATGCGGGATCCCGCCGTTTCGCGATTCGTATCAGACGGCGATGTTCCTCGCCGCGCGCTACGCCGCAAGCCGCATGCGCACCGAAGGTCAGGGCGACGACGGCGGCTGCCGGTCCGTGAACACCACCGAGCTTGAAGGCCGGATCGGCTATGCGATCTCCCATCCGCTGCTGTACGAAATCGGCCGCGACGGCCTGGTCGAGCTGGCGGCCGCAACCGGACCGGCGACGGCCACGGTTGGCGGCGCCGCGACGCCGGACGCCAGCGCTGCTGCCGAGACGGCGGAGGCGACGCGCCAGGCCGAGATGCGCTTCACCTACGCCATCCTGGCGGGCGTCGTCTTCCTGATGCTGGGCCTGGTGATGGTGGTCGGCAAGCCCGGTCCGGCCATGCAGGCGGCGCAGCGCTGGTGGTCAGCGACCGGCGCGGACGTGCCCGCCGTCATGGGGAATCAGCCGCCGGCCTGCTCCCATCGCGCGACCGTCATCGTCGCCATGGTGCAGGCGGCGGCGCTGGGTTTCGCGGCCGGCGTGGTGATCGAGCTGGGCGCGCCGGGCAGCGTCGGTCCGTTCGGCGTGCTTCTGTTCGCGGCGGCGACGGCCGCATTCTTCTGGGCTTTCCTGTATCCCGGCACGCGCTGGGTGCGTGAGTTCCGCGCCGGCAGCGCGACCGGCGTCGACGGCCTGCCGCAGGGCCGGCGGTGGGAGCGGTTCATGCTCCAGGTCGTCCTGTTTGCCGCGGCGGTGTTCGTGCTGTCGATGGTTTGCCGGGCGCTGCAGCCCGGCGACGCCGATCTGCACGAGCCTTTCGCCGCCTTGAGCGGCGCCAGCGCGTGGCCGTCGCAACTCCTGCGAACCTTGGCCATCGTGCTGTTCGCCTGGTTCCTCGACTACGCCTGGTGCAACACGGCGCGGGAGGCCGACGGTGTCGGGACCCGGTATTTTCCGGCGAAGGCCGGCGCGCCCGTGCCGGCCGCCGGGCCGCCGCCGAGCTGGGGCGCGCGTGCGTTCGCGACATGCCGCGACGCCACGATCTGGCTGTGGCAGCCCAAGGTCGAGGTGCCCGAAGCCGACGGTGCGATCGATGGCGGCGCGCTGTGGCTGGAATACCGGCGGGGCCTGTTCGGTTGGCCGCGACTGGGACGCGTCGCTTTTTGGCTGCTGATCACGATCGGCCTGATCGTCCTGGTGAGCGCCCTGGTCGGCGGCGCCCAGCCCGAGATCCCGGCGCGCGGCATCGCCGATCGGACGCTGTTTTTCCTGACGCTGGTCATCGGCGGCCTGCTGTTGCTGTTCATGATGGTGCTGGTGGCCGACGCCACGGTCCTGACCTGGCGCTTCATCATCCTGATGAAGAGCGGCCGCACGCTTTACCCGAAGAAGACCGTCCGACGCTTTGCCGCCGAGCTCGGGCCCAAGCTGCAGGCCCAGGCGGCGACCCGGATTGCCGCCCGCGCCATCGACCGTCGCCCCGGCGCCGTTGGCCGCAACACGCTGCTCGACGATTGGATCGACGCGCGGCTCTTGGGCGAGCACACCGCGGTGATCGGGCCGCTGATCTTCTTCCCCTTCATCCTGCTGGCCTTGATGATCGTCGCGCGCAGCCACCTGTTCGACAACTGGCAGATCGGCAACAGCATCCTGGTGATGTTTGCCGGCTTCGTGCTGTGGTCGCTGGCCATGGCGGCGCTGCTCAATTACGGCGCCGAAGGCGCGCGCGCGAAGGCGCTGCGATGCATGGAGGCGGACCTGCTGTGGCTAAAGGGCGCCGGCCCCGACTATGCCGGCCTGGCCGAACAGTTCCCGGGCCTGATCGAGCAGGTCCGCGACCTGCGGCAGGGCGCCTTCGCGCCGTTCTTCCAGCAGCCGCTGGTGCGCGCGCTGCTGGTGCCGCTGGGCGGCGCGGGCGGCATCCAGCTTCTCGAACTGGTGATGTTCGGGCGTTGAAGTTTTCCGGACCGCTCGCGGTCCGGAAAAGTCATGAGCGCAAGCTGCTCTAGCGCCGCCACCAGCCGCGCTTGGGCTTCTCCGGCGGCGCCTCGATGACGGGCACCGGCGGTGGCGGAGGCGGCGGTTCGGGCTGCGGCGCCGAAGCCACAACAGGTGGCGGTGGGGCAGGAGAAGGCGGTGCCGCCGCCTCGACATTCACCGGCGGCCCGGGATCGTAGGGCGCGCGCTCGACCGGCAGGTGGTCCATCGCCGCCGGCGCGGGTGCGCTTTCGTCATACGATTCGCCATCGTGCGCTTCGCGGCCATTCGGCTCGGCGGCGCGGTACTCCTCGCGGTGCCCGTCATGGTGCCCATGGTCATTGTGCTCATGGGCGGCTGCGGGATCGCGCGGCGCGTGATCGCCCGGCGCACCCTCGCCGTTCTCGCGGCGCCGGCGCCGGCCGCCCCGGCGTCCGCGGCGGCGGCGGCCCTCGCCATTGCGTTCGCCATCGGCGTTGCGCTCGCCCGTGGCATGGACGGCTTCGCCTTCGGTTGGCCCCTCACGCGGCCCATCATGGGGCTCGTCGTCCTGATCGTCGTGGTCATCTGCAGCCGCGCCGTTCGGGCCATGGTCGTGCGCCTGCTCGTCGGCCGGATAGTCCTCGCCGGCAGCGGCCTGCGGACGATCGGCGCTGTCGCCTTCGCCCTCGCCGTCGCGACGCGGGCGCCGCCGGCGCCGCCGCCGCCGACGGCGGTTGCCTTCCTCGTCCTCGCCGCGCTCGCCGCTGCGTTCACCCGCCAGCGCGGGCTCGCGGACGTCGAGAGGTTCGGCCTCGTCGGCCAGCGGCCGGGCCTCGCCCAGCACCTCGTCGTAGCTGGCGCGCGCCAGTTCCTGGGCCGGCCGGTCGCGATCGCCGCGGCCGCCGCGCACCCGCTCGATCTCGCAGTCGGCGGCGTGCAATTCGTCGTCGGCCTCGACCGACACTGCGAAGCCGTAGCGCTTCTCGATCTCCGACAGCGTGTGGCGCTTCTGGTTGAGCAGGTAGAGTGCCACGTTGGGCGGCACGCTCACCATGATCTCGCCGGCCCGCCGCCGCACGCCTTCCTCCTCGATGGCGCGCAACGCGTGCAGCGCCGCCGATTCGATGGAGCGGATGCGGCCGGTGCCGGCGCAGTGCGGGCAGATCTCGGTCGAATGCTCGAGCAGGCTGGGGCGCAGCCGCTGGCGCGACATCTCTAAAAGCCCGAAGGCCGAGATGCGGCCGATCTGGATGCGGGCGCGGTCGTTGCGCATCGCGTCCTTGACCTTGTGCTCGACCTGGCGCTGGTGGCGCGTCTCCTCCATGTCGATGAAGTCGATCACGATCAGGCCGGCCAGATCGCGCAGGCGGACCTGGCGGGCGACCTCTTCGGACGCCTCGATGTTGGTGCGGAGCGCCGTCTCCTCGATGTTGCGCTCCTTGGTCGAGCGGCCCGAGTTGACGTCGATGGCGACCAGCGCCTCGGTCGGGTTGATGACGATGTAGCCGCCGCTCCGGAGCTGCACGACCGGCGAATGCATGGCGTCGAACTGGCTTTCCACCTGGTAGCGGTGGAAGAGGGGGATCGGCTCCTTGTAGAGCTCGACCTTGCTGGCCTGGTGCGGCACCAGCTGGCGCATGAACTCCGACGCCGCGGTGAAGCCCGCCTCGCCTTCGACCAGCACCTGGGCGATGTCGGTGTCGTAGACGTCGCGCAGCGAGCGCTTGATCAGGTCGCCTTCCTCGTAGATCAGCGCCGGCGCGGTCGAGCGCATGGTGAGCTCGCGGATCGAATCCCACAGCCGGGACAGGTATTCATAGTCGCGCTTGATGTCGATCGTGCTGCGCTCCAGCCCCGCGGTGCGCAGGATCACGCCCATGCCCTGCGGCACGTCGAGCTCGCCCAGGATCTCCTTCATGCGCTTGCGGTCGGCCGGGTTGGAGATCTTGCGCGAGATCCCGCCGCCCCGGCCGGCGTTGGGCATCAGCACGCAGTAGCGGCCGGCCAGCGACAGGTAGGTGGTGAGCGCCGCACCCTTGTTGCCGCGCTCCTCCTTGACGACCTGCACCAGCAGGATCTGCCGGCGCTTGATGACCTCCTGGATCTTGTACTGGCGGATCGGATTGCGGCGCCGGCGCTCGCGCGTCTCGCGCTGCTCGACGGCATCGTCGCCGCCCAGGGTCTCGACCGTCACTTCCGGCTGTGGCGCCTCCGCGAGGTCTGCGGCAGGCTCGGCCGATGCGGCGGTCGCTTCCGCCGCCGGCTCGCCCTCGATGGTCTCGGCCGGGTTGTCGTTGGCAATTCCGCCCGGCGCCGATACTTCGGCCGTCTCGGAAGCCTCGACAGCAGGGCCCTCGAGGCGCTCGCTGGTGATTTCCGCGGCCTGCGCCTGCGGTTCGGGTTGGGGGTGCGATTCGGGCTCGGCGACAGGCGGCGCTTCGGCCGCAGGAGCGGCTTCGGCCGGCTCCGCCGCGCCGAACGTCTCGACAGGAGCCGCCTCGGCGACTTGGGTCTCGCCGGACGGTTCGACGGCCGCGTCGGCCGCCGCGATCTCGGGGGCTGTCTCGGCGGAGGCCGGCGTCTCCTCGACGACCGGTTCCGCGCGATTTTCCGCCCGTGCGTCCTCGATGTCGGTGCGATCGACCCGGCCGCGCCGCCGCGGCTCGTGGTCCTCGTCGGCTTCGGCTGCCAGGCGCTGCTGCTCGGCGATCAGCCGTTCGCGGTCGGCGACCGGGATCTGATAGTAGTCGGGATGGATTTCCGAGAAGGCCAGGAAGCCGTGGCGGTTGCCGCCATATTCCACGAAGGCCGCCTGCAATGACGGCTCGATGCGGATGACCTTCGCCAGGTAGATGTTGCCCTTGAGGGGCTTGCGCGTCGCGGTTTCGAAATCGAATTCTTCCAGTCGTGTTCCATCGACGACGACCACCCGGGTTTCCTCGGGGTGGCTCGCATCGATGAGCATGCGCCTTGCCATGGGCTCGCTCCGAGGCGTTGGGTCCCTTACCGGCGCGAGCGACCGGCGGCCAAGCCGCCTCTGTGGGGCGAGGGGGACGCTGCGCCATCGACCCGTCGAACGGCCAGACACTGGCCAAGACGGGGAAGCATCGCACCGCCGGACCTAAAAACTCGGTCCTGCCGACCTCGGGTTTCCTATAGCCACCGCCTGCCTGACAGTCCCTCCGCAAGCCTGCCGCGCCCAATTTCCTGTGGGGGCGCCAGCCCGGCCCGGTTCGGAGACTGCCGTCGGAGCGCTCCAGCCTCACTGAGGAAAGCGCTTCGAACGACGGCGACTGCTCGCGAGACCCAACATACGGGGTTCGCCTGCGAGCGACAATCAAAACATTGCGTCACATGAGTATTAGCCTTTAAATTATTGATAACTATTGAAATTATCGGAATATCTGTGTATCTGGTTGAGGATATAAGAACAATCATTGGCTCCCTCTGAATAAACTGGCGTTTGCCATGCCTCTCTTTCATCGCCGCGATGTGCTGGCCAGCTTGGCCGGCCTGACCGCCTTTGGCGGCGGCTTGAGTGCGGCCATGAGCGGGGCAGGGGCTCAGCAGGCCAAGAAGTCGCTCGCCAAGCCCACGCCGCCGCTGCGGCCCAAGCTGATCGCGCTCGACCCCGGCCATGGCGGTCGCGACCCCGGCGCGCTGGGCGTTCGCGGCACGCAGGAGAAAGCCGTGGTGTGGACCATCGCCGGCGAGCTGCGGCAGCAGCTTCTGGCCGGCGGCCGCTATCGCGTGATGCTGACCCGGGCCGGCGACAGTTATGTGCCGCTGCGCGAGCGGGTGGCGCGCGCCCAGGCGGTCAAGGCCGATCTGTTCCTGTCGATCCACGCCGATTCCCACCCCGATCCGGGGGTGCGCGGCGCCTCGGTCTATACCCTGTCGGAAGAGGCGAGCGACCGCGAGGCGGCGGCGCTGGCGGCGCGCGAGAACCGCGCCGACAAGGTCGTGTCGGGCGTTCCCCTCGCCAGCCAGTCCGATACCGTGGCCAAGGCCCTGGTCGCCATGAGCCAGCGCGGTACGGTGAACGATTCCTGCCGGCTCGCCGACACCATCGTGCTGACCTTCGCCCAGAACGGCGTCCGCCTGCTGCCGCGCACCCACCGCACGGCGGGTTTTGCCGTGCTGACCTCGCCCGACATCCCGGCCGCCCTGGTCGAGCTGGGCTATCTTTCCAATGTCCAGGACGAGAAGCTTCTGACCGTGCGCCAGCACCAACTGGCCCTGGCCCGCGCGCTGCGGGCCTCGATCGATGCTCATTTTGCGGCGGGGGCTGCGATAAGAAAGGCTTAAGGCTCTCCTCATCTTGCCTCCCCCGCGAGCAAAGTATTTGCAGGGAGTTTCCGCAGTTTCCGCTAGCGATTTGCCAGTCACGGGGCCGCTCTCCATCGATTCGCGCAATTTGCGCAATTTCCGCTAGTGATTTGCCAATTGCGCGGCGGCACTCCATCCGCCAAGAGCGGTCTCAGGCTTCGAATCAGGGAAGGGGCTGGCATGGCGATAATCCTTGTTTGCGGGCGCCGGGAATCCATACTGCGAACTTAAGTGATAGTCAAGATATAGTTTATTATGTCTTGGAATAAGTAAGCACCAGTGACGGGGGCCGAGGCCTTTGGCGGATTGAATCCTAACGATTTTTTCTTATGAGCCGCGCAGCCCGGGACACGCGTACGATTCTTAACCCCTGCCTCCCCCCGTATGACGGGGGAGGCAAGTGAAAGGAGGTCACCCCCGGATTCATGCGCAATTCCGCGCCGGAGTTGCCACAAGAAAGGCTTAACCCTCCGGCACGCTTTGGTTTCTCGCTCGTTATAGGGGGCACCTCCCCCGTAGGACGGGGGAGGCGAATGAAGTAGAAGGTCGACGTGCTGAATTTTTTCAAAATCCTGCTGGCCTGCGCGACGGCCGCCCTGATCGTTGGAACCGGCGTCGTGGCCGGCCTGTTCTGGCATTTCAGCCACGGCCTGCCCGACCACAAGACGCTCGCCGACTACCAGCCGGCGACCGTTTCGCGGCTCTACGCATCGGACGGCCGCCTGCTCGCCGAATATGCCCACGAGAAGCGCGTGTTCGTGCCGGTGGCGGCCATGCCCAAGCGCGTGCTGCAGGCTTTCGTGGCGGCCGAGGACCAGCGCTTCTTCACCCATCCCGGCGTCGATTTCGTCGGCGTCATCCGCGCCGTGATCGCCAACCTGAGCCATCCCGGCCAGCGGCCGGAGGGCGCCTCGGGCATCACCCAGCAGGTGGCTAAAAACTTCCTGCTGAGCAACCAGGCCACCCTGGCGCGCAAGATCCGCGAAGCGATCCTCGCCTTCCGCATCGAGGACACCTACTCGAAGGAACGCATCCTCGAGCTCTATCTCAACGAGATCTATCTCGGCTCGGGCAACTACGGCGTGGCCCAGGCAGCGATCAACTATTTCGACCGCTCGCTGGGCGAGCTCTCGCTGTCGGAGATCGCCTACCTCGCGGCGCTCCCCAAGGCGCCCAACCGCTACAACATCGTGCGCAACGAGAAAGAGGCCTACGCGCGGCGCGACTACGTGCTGGGCCGCATGCTGGAGGATGGCTACATCAGCGCGGCCGAGATGCAGCAGGCCAGGGCCGAGAAGCTGCAGCTGCGCCGCCGCGGCCCCACCGAGGTGGTGCAGGCCGACTTTTTCGCCGAGGAAGTCCGCCGCAATCTCCTGGCAGCCTACGGCGAGCAGGGCCTCTACGAAGGCGGCCTCACCGTCAGCACCACCCTCGATCCGGCCATTCAGACGGTCGCCGACAAGTCGTTGCGCGAAGGCCTTGTAGCCTACGACCGCCGCCACGGCTGGCGCGGCCCCTACGCCAAGATTGCCGACATGACCGTCTGGGAGGAGGAATTTGCCCGCATCGCCCAGCGCCGGCCGCTGTTCGGGCCGCCCGGCTGGCAACTCGCGGTGGTCACCAAGGTCGAGGCCCAGTCAGTGAGCATCGCCGGCCTGCCGGATGGTGGGGGCACGAACTCCGAGACCGGCACCGTGCCATTCGCCGAGATGACCTGGGCGCGGCCGACCCTGCCGAACCAGACGGTCGGCGGCGGACCGGGCCGTCCCGCCAATGTGGTGAGTGTGGGCGACGTCATCGTGGTCGAGAAGGTCGAGAAGCCGGACGCTGCGACGGGGGGGGCCAACGCCAAGCCTTATGCGCCCAAGACCTATGCGCTGCGCCAGGTGCCCAATGTCGAGGGCGGCGTGGTGGTGATGGATACCCAGACCGGCCGCGTGCTCGCCATGTCGGGCGGCTGGTCCTACGGCCGCAGCCAGTTCAACCGCGCCGTCCAGGCGGCGCGCCAGCCGGGCTCGGCCTTCAAGCCCTTCGTCTACCTCGCGGCGATGGACGCCGGCCTGACGCCGGCTACCGTCGGGCTCGACGAGCCCTTCAGCTACTCCCCCGGCTACGGCCAGCCGGTGTGGTCGCCCAAGAACTACGGCGGCGACTATATGGGCCCGATGACCCTGCAGCGCGCGCTCGAACTGTCGCGCAACCTCGTGACCGTGCGCGTCGCCCAGCAGGTCGGCATGAAGAAGGTGGCCGAGGTCGCCAAGGAATTCGGCGTCGTCGACAACATGGCCACCTACCTGCCGCTGGCGCTGGGCGCGGGCGAGACCACGCTTCTCCGCATGACCATGGCCTACGCCATGCTGGCCAACGGCGCGCTCGAGATCACGCCCTCCCTGGTCGACCGCGTGCAGGACCGCAACGGCAAGACCGTCTATCGCCACGAGCCGCGCGCCTGCGAGGGCTGCGGCGAGCAGGCCGCCGCGTCGCCGGCGCCGCCGGACATCGTCGATCCGCGCAAGCCCTTCCACGACCCGGCCTCGGTCGGCCAGATCGTGCACATGTTGCAGGGCGTGACGACGCGCGGCACGGCGGCTCAGCTCGCCGTGCTCGGCCGGCCGATCATGGGCAAGACCGGCACGACCAACGACGCGCGCGACAACTGGTTCATGGGTTCCACGCCCGACATCACGGTCGGCATCTTTGTCGGCTTCGACGAGCCGCGCACCCTGGGGCCCGGCAACATGGAGACCGGCAGCGGCAATGCAGCACCAATCTACGAGCGCATCGCCCGCGAGATCTTCAAGGGCAAGGCGCCGACGCCGTTCCGCATCCCGCCCGGCCTGCGCCTGGTCAAGTGGTCCTACGAGGGCGGCACGATCGACGAGGTCTTCAAGCCCGGCACCGAGCCCGGCGCCGAGGGTTATAATCCGGTGACGATCGACGGCTCGACCGGCGCTTCGTCGACCGACGCCGCCGGTGCCGGCGCCGGCCCACAGCAAGCCGGCGGCGCCCGCCGCCCGGGCCTTTCCGGCACGGGCGAGACGTATTAATCAGACTAGGCAGACGAAACCGAAACCACCTCACCCTGAGGAGCCACGCGCAGCGTGGCGTCTCGAAGGGTGGGACCCACCCCGTCCTGTAGCCCATCCTTCGAGACGCGCGCTACGCGCGCTCCTCAGGATGAGGTCGGAGGACGAGAGGGGACGAAGAGAAGAGAAACGGAAAGCAGAAACGACCGATGCGCGCCGAAGCCCAAGCCATGGTGAACGAGATCGAGGAGTCCCTGGTGCTCCTCAGGAGGCGTCTTTGACTACGACCAGGCGGTCGTCCGTCTCGCCGAGCTGAACGCGCGCGCCGAGGATCCGGCGCTGTGGAACGACCAGAAGCAGGCCCAGTCGGTGATGAAGGAGCGCACCCGGCTCGAGGGCGCCATCGCCACCATCAAGCGCCTGCGCGCCGCGGTCGACGACAATACAGGCCTGATCGAGATGGCCGAGGCCGAGAAGGACGAGGCGATGATCGCCGACGCCGAGCGGGCCTTGGCCGAGGCGCGCGCCGAGGCGGCGAAAGCGCGGCTCGAGACCCTGCTGTCGGGCGAGGCCGACGCCAACAACGCCTATGTCGAGATCAATGCCGGCGCCGGCGGCACCGAGGCCCAGGACTGGGCCGAGATGCTGGCCCGCATGTACACGCGCTGGGCCGAGCGCCGCGGCTTCAAGGTGAGCTGGCTCGAGGAGAGCGCCGGCGAAGAGGCCGGCATCAAGTCGTGCGCCTTCAAGGTCGAGGGCGCCAACGCCTATGGCTGGCTGAAGACCGAATCGGGCGTGCACCGGCTGGTGCGCATCTCGCCGTTCGACGGCAACGCGCGGCGCCAGACCAGCTTCGCCTCGGTCTGGGTCTATCCCGAGGTCGACGACAACATCGAGATCGAGCTGGTCGACAAGGAACTGCGCGTCGACACCTACCGCGCCTCGGGCTCGGGTGGCCAGCACGTCAACAAGACCGATTCGGCGGTGCGCATCACCCATCTTCCCACCGGCATCGCCGTCGCCGTGCAGCAGGAACGCAGCCAGCACCAGAACCGCGCCAAGGCGATCCAGATGCTGAAGGCGCGCCTCTACGAGCTCGAGCTGCAGAAACGCGAGGCCGAGCGCCTGGAGGCCGAGGCCAGCAAGACCGACATCGGCTGGGGCCACCAGATCCGCTCGTACGTGCTGCAGCCGTATCAGATGGTGAAGGACCTGCGGACGAACGTGGAGCGGTCGGATCCGCAGAAGGTGCTGGACGGGGATCTTGATGAGTTCATGGCGGCATCGCTAGCGGCGCGTGTGGGCGAAGGGAAGGACAAGGAAGCGGCTTAACGAATGGCGTCGGGAGGGATGGCGCTGTTGGGAGTCGAATCCCACCCTCTCCGCCATAACTAATGATATTATTAATATTTTCGCGCAAATGGAAATCTAACCCCCGACTTGATCCCCGCATCGATCGAGGCCGCGCCTGCCCCGGGGCCTAGAACCAGCGCCCGTCGCGCAACCGCTTGGTCATTGGCTGCCCCTCAGGCACTCGGCATAGAACTGATGGAAGTCCGTATCCGGGCGATACTTCGTGCCGTTCGAGTAGACTTCCGCCACCCATCTGCGGATCGCCGATTCCGCGTCCGCCGAACCTCGATAGACCTGCCCGCCGGGCCCGTAGGCGTGCTGGCTGACGAGCTGCTCAGCAGTCTGGGCTTGGCTATATCCAATTCCCTTAAACGAGACCGCTCCGATGACGATTGTCATCTTGTTGCTGCAAATCTCGACGCGCTGAGCGTTTGCTAGAAGGTCACGCTGCCGTTCTTCCGGGGCGGACTCACGCGGGTGGATTGAGGCACCTCACGAAAGCTTCACAGCTTCTTTGATCAGTGTCCAAAGCGCCTTCGCCGTTTCCCTAGCAGCTTCACCTATCAGAGCGTTACCGAATCTCTCTTGTAGCTTCTGAAGAACGTTTACCCCGTGCGTTTTTATGTAGGCCACCGAAGTGCTGACGGCGGTCCTCAGCGTGTTGGATAGGAGTGTCAGATTATCGACTACGAAGCGCTTCTCCTCCGGGTATTCGGTCCCATACCCGTTGTTCTGTTCGACGTGCTTGATCGTCTCATCGACTTTTTCGATGGCTTTCTGCAGACGAGTGTCGGCTCGATCAAGCGGGATAGGCTCCCATTCACCTTCCGAATCTTGAAAGTCCTCTGCCGATATCCCTATTTCTCTCGCGACTCTATCAAGATTCTCTAGCGCTTCGTGAAGCCACCGTTCCGCTTCACCAGATGCCTCTGCCCGATAGAGGGGGCGGTTTCTATTCTCGCGCTCTTCCTTCAGGTAATCGCTTAGGGCTATCCCTTCCTTGTACTGAGATGGCCCGAACGGGTCGACCAGAGCCTCGATCACCATCTTCTCAAGGAGGTTATGAATCGCGACTCGAAACAGCTCCTTGTTGGCAATGAGACAGTAGCGATCTTCTGGACCCGTCGCGTCGTCGGGAGTCACCATATATTTCTGGCGGAGTTGGAACTCAGGGATGTACCCCTGCGTCGCGCTTCTCTAGGTTGCCGCGTCTCCTGCGCCTCGCTGGCATAAGGGTGGCGAGCCGGAGCGGTCGAAATCGAACATGGCGATTTAGCTTTCAATTGCAGTCGCTGCTGCTGATGTCGAAAGAGACCAAAGATTTTCCGGCTTCATTCGAGTAGCTATACGTTGTCTTGGCGACACTCAGGAGGAGGCGACGCGTATCTGCGTCCTTACAAACTGCCTTTACTGTTTCGTCCCGGACGGAAGCCTTTTCCGATTGAGATGGGACATGCGTGGGGCCGGTGATGGTGTATGAGTAGATGAAAGCGCGACCATCACGGCTAACTCTATCGAGGCGAACATTGTCTGCGATTTTTCGCGGAAGACCCTTGTTTGCGTCAACAATGGCCTGATCAAGATCGTAGGTCGATTCGTTTCCTGGAAGCGCTCTGGCGAGATTGGCCAGTCCGCTCAAGAAACCGAGGACGGCAAAAATCTGGGCCGCCGTTCCCCAGTGTCTGGTGGGGTATCGCCTACCGTAAGCGCGTGCGCTTGCGAAGATCGAACCGATGATAAAAATCATCCAGGCGAGTATGAGTCCGTCGATTAAGAGTATTTCTGGCAGCGTGCTGGCGAAGGTCATTGCTCCGGCTGCAGCGAGGCCGACTGTGATGCCGCCGCCAGAACCCCAAACCCAATAAGTGACGGGAAGAGATAGTTCGCCATTCCACAGGCGGACGAGAATGAAGCGCTTCGTCGGCGGCGGAAGCGTCTCGATGGGCGGCGGTGGCGTTCCGTCGAGCCGGGCGCGCAGCCGATCATATTCAGATTCACCGATCTCGCCTGAAGCGAGACGAGCGTCGAGAATACTTCTGGCATCGGATTCGGCCATTATTCCCCGTGCTTCTTTTAGCGAAACTTGGGGGATATTACTTCAATCCAGGTTGTGTTGCATTTGAGAAGGACCGCCAATAGTGTCCGGCTTAACCGCACCGCTGCTCAAGCTGGCGCATGGTGATGGGTAGTGGCCGCTAATGGTCCCGCCGTCGAGGTTCTCCGCTTGCCGCCAGGAATTCGCGGAGAAGATGAGCCTGCAAAGCGACTTCCAGAGCCGGATCACTAGGAACAGGTAGGACGATAGCCGTAACAAATCCTTCCCGTGGCTATCCCATTGCGGCGACCCCGGCTGTCTTGCTGCCCGAGGCCGAAGCTGTCTACCTTCGATGTGACACCGCTGCACCACAGCTCAGTGTCGCCCGGGGGAGAGTAAAGCCATGGCGCGTCCGAAAGTCTCGGTCCTGATAACCGATCTGGACAACACACTCTTCGACTGGGTCGACATTTGGGGCAAGTCGTTTACGGCGCTAGTCGATGAGCTAGTGCGGACAAGCGGTGTTGATCGGGAAGTGTTGCTCGAGGAGATTGGGCAAGTACACCAGAAGCATCACACCTCAGAATACGCCTTTGTCATCGAGGAGCTTCCCAGCTTGAGAGCGAAGCATCCGGATGGTGATCTAGCCCAGATATACGACGGCGCAATCCATGCTCATCGACACGCGCGGAAGGAGGCTGAGGCACTCTATCCTGGCGTTGCTGCGACGCTGATGGCTCTAAAGGAACAAGGGGTGCTAGTCGTCGGTTACACGGAATCAATGGCCTACTACGCAGGTCGCCGAGTTCGTGTGCTTAAACTCGATGGCCTGTTGGATTATCTGTATTCGCCACCGGATCACGACATGCCCAAAAATCTGACGCTAGAGCAAGTCCGAAAGTACCCGGCCGGCTACTATGACCTTGTATCGACCAAACATCACTACACACCAAAGGGAGAGCTGAAACCAAACCCCGACATCCTGCGCAAGATCATCGAGGACGTCGGCGCGATGCCCGAGCAATGCGTCTACGTGGGCGACAGTCTCATGAAGGATATGGCGATGGCTAAGGACGCCGGCGTCGTTGGCGCGCACGCGGCATATGGCGCTGCCCAGCACCGAGACATCTACGAGCTCTTAAGGAAGGTAACGCACTGGTCACCTGCCGAGGTGGAACGCGAAAAGGCCATCAATACCGCAAAGTCCGTTACACCCGACTACGTACTGAAAGGCTCATTTTCTGAGTTGCTTGATCTGTTCGAGTTCGTTCGGTTCGGGGGAGCCTAGATGGAAAAGCATCTCAACCAATACATCGATATCTGGAAAAAGATTGTCGATGTGCAGCAGCACTTCAACGACATTGAGATGAGGATTAGGGCAATTGCAATCCCAACCCTTGCTGCGATGCTGGGTGCCGCGGGGTTCGCGCACAAGGAGCACGTCAATATCTCCTTATTCGGAGCTTCCTTTTCGGGCGCCGCCGCGATCGCGCTGCTGACATTCGTTGTTTGGTCGGTATTCTATTTTCTAGATCGGCACTGGTATC
>Ga0308309_10001051_pt1 | contig 16485 bp, 14 predicted proteins | sample HubBroMetageWFT5_FD_192491 | JGI IMG/M metagenome (GOLD analysis project Ga0308309, IMG submission 192491) | Warmed and freeze-thawed soil microbial communities from the Hubbard Brook experimental Forest, New Hampshire - Hubbard Brook CCASE Soil... | ecosystem: Environmental > Terrestrial >...
AGCGATCGTGCCATAGCCTCGCGATCGACGCTAAGCGGCGGCACGTCTTCCGCAATCTTTTCCTCGAAAGCAAATCCGCTTTGCTCGATCTGGTAGCGATACGATTCGAGGGTGTTGCGGACCAATTCGCGCATATCGGTCTGGCGGAAGTCGTATTCTTTCCGTCCGGCTTCGATCCGCGAAAAATCCAGAATGTTATTGATCAGCGCGGTAAGCCGTTCGCTCTCTTTACGAATAATGCTGTAATACTCCTGATATTTGTCAGGCGATTTCAGTCTTCCCATCTCCAGAGTTTCCGCGTAAAGCCGGATCAGCGAGAGCGGCGTCCGCAGCTCGTGGGAAACGTTGGACACAAAATCAGACTTCAACCGCGCCAGCGCCATCTCGCGCGAGATATTGCGATGCGTCATCACGATCCCACCGGCAAGCAAAAGAGAGATGGCGCCGAGGATCAGAAAACTGGTGTGGACAAAATGCTGGCCCAGTGCAGCCAATGTGGTTCCGGGTAATTTAATCGCGAGCGTCAGGCCGGGGAACGCCCCCTCCAGGTTGCGTTCCACTTCGGGTTCGCCACCGTCCCAACCCACCGAAGCCGCCAACGGCGTGGATTCGTGTTTAGGATGGACCATCATTACTACATGATTTTTCTCGCCTCTTTCTTCCTGATGGCTCAATAACGTGTCCAGCATCTCGGGAAAGAATTGGTCGTGCAAGTAGTCGGCATCGAACATCATGCCGCCAATGGCCTTTTGTTCTCCCTGGAGGTCCGCCACTAAGAAAATAGCGCCCGACTGATACAAATGTTTTTCGCCTCGTGGAGCCCAGTTTTCAAAAAAGTAGAAGGGCCGGCCTTTCTTCGACATCTCGGCCAATTCCTTTACTTGATCCTTGTATTCCACCTGCATCCATCCGCTCATCATGCTCGAAATGGCGTCCGCTTCGGTGCGAAACGAGGCATCCTTGATCCGCGATGGCTGAGAGCGGAAGGTCAATCTCCCATTCGGTTCATAGACCCAGACATGGGCCACGTAAGGGTGGGTGGCGAGAATCCTGTCCATCGTTTCCACGCATGCGTCGCCTGCACTGGGGAACTGGCTACGCACGTCCTCTGCTATTTCATCAGCTTTCCGGTTGATCTGCTTCTCGGAAATCGCAAGGACCTGGTTGAAATCACGCTGGAAGGCGGCTTCAACGCCCCGGTCGCGCTGGATTTCGTTCAAGTGCCACGCGCTCAGGATCACGAGGGCAGCGGCGGGCAACACTACGGCGAGCTCCAGCGTCAGCATCAACCGGGTTCGCTCGTTCCATCGCCGCTTCACCTTCATTATGGTCTCCTGATCCGGTTGATACTGCATCTGCCCAAACAGATCAGCCCGGAAACAAACATAGTTGAACAGGCTGGGAGATGTGTCAATCCAGAGTAAAAACAAGTAAAAAGTTGTGAACTGAATGATTCTCAAGGTACTGGGCTGGTGCCTTAAGATCCGCGTGGCGGAGACTCAGGGAAAGCCTCTAAGGCAATCTGAAATTCACCGTGATATAGGTCTCAGCTTCGACGGCTACACCATTCCGCACGTAGGGTTTGTACCGCCATTGCTTAACCGCCTTGACGGCAGCCTGGCCAAGCAGCAGGGAGCCATCCACGAGTTTCAGGTCCCGGATGCTGCCGTCTCTGTCAATCCAGGCCTGCAGTACTACCGCGCCTTGCAGACCGGCTTTCAAAGCTTTTTCTGGATAGCTGGGTGCGACTTTCTGCAACAGCAGCCCCTGGGACAAATCTTCGGGCAGGCTTACCGGCTCCATCTGGCTGAGTAGAGATGGCGACCGCCTCACGCTTACGGTTCGAACCGTAGCCGCCCCCGGCGGCAATTTTAAGCTGTCCGGGATCAGCATCGGCGATGCGGCTGACGGCAAACGGTCCTGATTCAGGCGAGCATTGGCGTCCAGGACTTCTTCGGAGGATGTCGGAGCTTCGTCTTGCGGAATCACCGTTTGAAGCGGGACGGTGCGTAACCTCGATGACGGATATCTGCCAGAGCCAGCCCGGCGCGAAGCTGCGGCTTGGGCCAATGCGGAGTCCGAGTCCGTCTCGTCTTCAGACGACTGTAACTTGGCTGATCTCATTTCAAGAGCTTTATAAGCAGTGGCCACGCTGGCAAACACACTCTGAACCCGCAAAGGCTGGCCAAAGGTGTAGCCCAACGAAAGGAACGCTACGGTCAGAAAAGCTCCCAAGAAGAATCGATGGCGGCGGTATCTCTTAACCTTGCCAGATACGTGCTCAACGTGATTCTGCTCGTCGAGGGACCGGAATAATCGCCGGTCAAAAGTGGCAAATGTGAGATGGAGTGGCCCGGAAGTTTCGCCGCGAGAATGGCCATGATCCGGGGAGGGCTCAGGCAGTCGGGCGGCCAGTGGCTCTGGGGAGGGCTGCTCTGAAACCGGCCGCCGCTCAACATTTTCGGCTCTTGCAATATTTTGTACTTTTGCGACCGCGCGAGTTGTTCCCTGGGCTTGGGCAAAATCGCCCCTCGCGATCCACGCCTTCATGCAACCTAGAAAGCGGTCGTTGCTCAGCACCGCATACTTAACCTGATCGGGCTCCAGGGGTTTGGTCAACACCAGATCTGGACCATCTTCTTCAGCCGTAGGGTTCGATTTCCCACTAGTGAGAGCCAGGGTGAAAGCAGCCTTATTCAACTTCAATTCACGAGCATTCTTCAGCAGAAATGCCGCTTCCGGGCCGCAGTCCCAGTCAGCCACAATGACGTCAAAGCTTCGACTGGTAAGCCATTCGACGGCGGTAAAGATGTCAGGGCAGGGCTCAATCTCGAGCTCGAGTTCTCTTAGAGCCTGAACCAACCGGCGCGACGATTCCTCGTCAGAGGAGAACAAAAGAGAGACTGGTGACATCAAGTATCAGGCTAGTTTCCAGACGCCCCCGTGACAAGTTACGAACTACCACCATTGTGCTATATCAGAAGACGGGGTAACTGCCGAGTCGGTTACCTGTACTATTGGACAAGTCTCAGCAGGTTCAGCGACGCCAAACATCACTAGCCGACGAACAGGCATTGCCATCGCCTTCGCCGGACGCATAGAATTCTCATTTACCGAAGCTGAATCCAGAATCAACACCGACCAAGGATGAAAGAGGCTTTTTGAAAAAAGTCATCGCAATGTATCCCGGCTCCTTCGATCCGCCCACCAACGGGCACCTGGATTTGATCGAGCGGGGCAGCAAGATCTTTGATGAGTTGGTGGTGGCGATTCTGCGTAATGCGGAGAAGGCCCCGCTGTTCAACTTGTCCGAGAGGCTGCTCATGCTGGAAGCCATGACTGCCGACTTCAAGAATGTACGGGTGGAGACCTTTGACGGTCTCATGGTCGACTACGCGGCCAAAGTCAAGGCCAGTGCCGTGCTCCGCGGGATTCGCGCCATCAGCGATTATGAGTATGAGTTGCAGATGGCTTTGATGAACCGCAAATTGCAGCCTGACCTGGAAACTGTATTCATGATGCCGGCAGAGCAGTATTCTTACCTGAGTTCGCGGCTGGTCCGGGAGATCGCCCAATTGGGTGGTTCGGTTAAAGATCTGGTTCCGGATTTGGTTGTACAACGGCTGAAAGAGAAGCTAGACCCAGCCATTAAGCTGGCAAATGCCAGAAACCTGAGGCAGAGGAAACGAGGATGACTCCAGTTACGGAAGCGACTCTTGCTTTAAAACTCACCGAGCGAATCAACCGCATCGAACCCTCGGCCACGATGGCGGTGGTGGCCGAAGCCGACAAGTTGCGCCAGCAAGGGATTGACGTGGTGGATTTCGGAGCGGGCGAGCCGCATTTCGCCACGCCCCAGCACATCAAGGACGCCGGCGTCGCCGCGATTCAGGGCAACTTCACGAAGTACACAGCGGTGAGTGGGACGACCGAACTGCGCGACGCAATTGCGCATCGCCATGCCGTGGATTTCGATTCCGACTATCGCCGTGAAGAAGTAATTGCCTCAACGGGAGGCAAGCAAGCCCTGTTTAACGCTGTGCAGGTTCTGGTCGACCATGGAGATGAGGTCATTCTCCCGGTTCCGTACTGGGTTTCCTTCAAAGATATCGTCCGCTACGCCGGAGGAAATTGTGTACTGTTGGAGACCGATGAAGCGAAGGGCTTTCGAGTTACGGCGGAAATGATTGAGCGGCTGATTACTCCGCGGACCAAGCTCATCATCTTGAATTCGCCATCGAACCCTTCGGGAGCGGTGATGTCGCCGGAAGATCTGACCGAAGTAGTGCGTCTGGCGCACGAGCGCGGCATCTGGGTGCTTTCCGACGAGTGTTACGTGTATTTGAACTACACCATGAAGCGTTTCTCGATAGGAGCTTTGCGCGAGTTCCGCGAGCGCATGGTGATCATCGGATCGCTTTCCAAGACTTACGCGATGACGGGTTGGCGATTAGGTTATGCTCTGGGGCCCAGTGCGGTTGTCGGTGCGATGAATAAGCTGCAGAGCCAATCCACGTCGAACCCCACCTCGATTGTGCAGAAGGCGGCAGTAGCGGCGTTGAAAGGTCCGCAGCAATGCGTCACCGACATGCGGGCGGAGTACATCAACCTGCGCGATCACGTGGTCAACGGGCTGCGTGCGATTCCCGGCGTGAAGTGCACATTGCCCGAAGGCGCGTTCTATACGTATCCGAATGTGTCCGCGTTCTTTGGGCGTAGCGGCGTGAAGTCGGCTTCGGACCTTGCGGGAAAGTTATTGCGTGAAGCTCACGTAGCCACGGTTCCAGGTGAAGGCTTCGGAACCCGTGACCATATTCGCGTGTCCTACGCAACGTCGGTGGCGGAACTCGATCGCGGACTGGAGCGCCTGCGAAAGTTTCTCGCGGCACTGTGAGGAACTTCGTTCCGCGTAGCGCCGCCGTCCCGGCCACTGTCGCGGGGCGCTCTCGCCCGCGCTCCCGACGGCAAAATGCCTTCGGGACAGCGGGCAGGATGTCGGCGCTACAAGGCGTTATTCCCCCGCATGAATGAACTCTATCCACTCTTAATGTCGCCTGTCTTCGACCCGCGTCCATGGGGCACGACTGACTTATCTCCCATCTATCCGAATCATCGTTTCGAGGAGAAGATCGGAGAAGCGTGGTTGACGGGCGACCAAGGCAAGGTAGCGAATGGGCCGTTGCGAGGAAAATCGCTTGCCGAGTTAAGCACCCAGTACGGCCGGGCGCTGGTCGGGGAGGCCGCAACCGACGCCACTCGCTTTCCGTTGCTTACAAAGTTTCTTTTTCCCCATGAAAAGCTTTCGGTGCAAGTTCATCCCGATGATGAAGGCGCGCGCCGGGCCGGCCAACCCTGTGGTAAGACCGAGTGCTGGTACGTCGCGCACGCCAAGCCCGGGGCGCAGATCGGGTTGGGCCTGAAACCGGAGGTCACGCGGGCGCAATTCGAGGAGGCGATTCATCAGCAGCGCGCGGAGGAATTGCTGAATTGGATCAATGTCTTTCCAAGTGAAATGATTTATGTTGCTGGCGGGACTGTACACACGCTTGGCCCAGGTTCGATCATCGTGGAGACCCAGCAACAGTCGGACACAACGTATCGTTTGTATGACTACGGTCGCCCGCGCGAGTTGCATCTCAAGGAAGGTCTGGCGGCCGTGAAAGAGAAAGTGACTTCCGGGAAGGTAATTCGTGCCGCGCCGACCACTGTAAATGGCACGAAAAATCGCCGGTCGCCGCTGGTGGCTGCCCCCTTTTTTGTGGTGGAAATGTTCGAATTGAAGGAGCCTCAGGATTTCAAAACGCGAGACGGGGCCGACAAGAGTTCGGTCCAAATCCTGGTCGCGGTCGACGGCTGTGGGATGATCGAGGCGCGCGGCACAGAACCGGTGACGCTGGCAAAAGGAGATGCGGTCGTAGTTCCCGCCTCGATTGGCGATTTTCGCGTCCGGCCGCAGTGGGCGCTGGAACTCCTGAAGGCGGCTTTGCCGGGAAGAGCGGTGCCGGAACCCGCGACCAGGATATAACGGACAAGAGAGAAGAGCATACGAAATCCGTGGCGAAAGCGAACGTCAATTTCTATCCGGTCATCCTCGCCGGCGGGCGTGGTACCCGATTTTGGCCGTTGAGCCGAAAGCGGCGGGCCAAACAGTTGCTGGCGCTTGACGGCAAACAGACCATGATTCAGCAAACCGTCTCGCGTCTGCTGCCGCTCGCTCCGGCCAATCGTTTTTGGGTCATCACGAACCAAGACTCGCAGCGTGAGATCGCACGCCAGATTCCGCGGCTTATCAAACAGCAGATCGTTGCCGAATCGGTCGGACGAAATACAGCGCCGGCCATCGGCCTGGCTGCTTTCATTTTGCTGAAACGCGATCCGAAGGCGGTGATCGGCATGTTCCCCTCGGATAACGTCGTTGGAGACGAAAAGCGTTTTCGCCAGGTCTTGGAGAGAGGTATCGAGATTGCGGCTGCTGATGAAAACATCGTAGTGCTGGGGATTCGTCCAACCCGCGCCGAGACCGGATATGGTTACATCGAGACCAGCACACCGACGGAGCGGGAGGCGTTCCACGTGCGCCGATTTACCGAGAAACCCGATGCTGAGCGCGCAGCCAGATTCGCGGCTGCGGGAAACTATTTCTGGAATAGCGGCATGTTTCTTTGGAGCGCGCGGACATTGGTCAACGCGTTACGCGAGCATCTGCCGAGAACCGCGACGATACTCGAACAGATCGCGAATACCTTCGGAACCCGGGAGTTTGCAGGAGCGTTTCGCCGCTTGTACCCGCAGTGCGAAAACATCAGCGCGGATTACGCTTTGCTCGAGCCCCGATCATCGAAGGGAGAGCAGGATTCCAAAATCTTCTGCTTGCAGGCAGATTTTGGGTGGAACGATCTGGGGTCGTGGAACGCACTGCACGAGCATCATGCGGCGAAGAGCCAGCCGTCAGACGGCAACCTGATCTCCGGTGAAGGGATCTTCACCCTGAATGCGACGGGAAATTACATTCACGTTCCAGGCAAATTCGTCGCGGCCGTCGGTGTGAATAATCTAGTCGTGGTAGAGACCGACGATGCGCTGCTGATCACGACGCGCGAGCAAGCGCAGGATGTGGGCAAAATTGTGAAACATCTGGATGAGAAAAAACTGCATAGGCTTGTGTAGGAAAGGGTCGTTGGCCGTTCGTCGTTGGTCGTTGCCAGACCGAGACGCGGCATCCCAACGACCAAGGACAATCTAATAACGACCAGCGACTATTGACCAACGACTAATGACCTCCATCAAATTCGGCACCGACGGTTGGCGAGGCATCATCGCCGACGATTTCACCTTTGACAACGTGCGCCGCGTGGCGGGCGCGATTGCCGCCTACGTTCTCAAGCATGAAGACGCGCGTCGCGGATTAATTGTCGGCTACGATACGCGTTTCCTTTCGCAGCGTGTGGCCCGGATCGCATCGGAAGTTCTAGCCGGCGCAGGCGTGCCCGTCAAGCTGGCCAATGATTACACGCCAACGCCCGCCATTTCTTTCGCAGTGAAGCAACTCGGCGCTGCCGGAGGCGTCGTAATCACCTCGAGCCATAACCCCTGGGACTGGAATGGAGTGAAGTTTAAAGGCAAGTTTGGCGGCTCGGGCACGCCCGCGATCATGAAGGCAATCGAGGAAGAGTTGAATGCCGGGGCGATGCCCAGCGGTAAAAACGCCATGATTGAAGAAGTTGACCTGAAGCAAGCATACGTTGAAGCCATCTGCCGCTTCGCTGACCTTGATGCGATTGCCGAGGCAAACTTCAAGTTCGTCGTGGATTCGATGTACGGCTCTGGACGCGGAGTGCTGACCGGGGTTTTCCGGGAACGTGGTATTCGTCACCTTGCCATCCGGCAGGAATTGAATCCTCTGTTTCCGGATATCAATCCTGAACCGATCATCCCCCATGTGGCGATGCTTCAACAAGCCGTGCTCAAAGAGCACGCTGATGCCGGATTGGCCACCGACGGCGACGCAGATCGCATTGGCGCCGTGGCCGAGGACGGCAGCTTTGTGGATTCTCACAAGATTTTCTCCGTGCTCACTCAGTGGCTGCTGGTCCGCAAGAAGTGGCCCGGAGAAGTGGTGCGCGCTTTCAACACCACGCGCATGGTCGATCGCATTGCGGCCAAGCATGGCCGTAAATTGAACGAGTGCCCGATCGGATTCAAATATGCAGCTGATCTTATGATGGAGCGCGAAATTGTCATCGGCGGCGAGGAGTCCGGCGGCATCGGCTATTCGCGATTTCTGCCCGAGCGCGACGGCCTGCTCAATTCTCTGCTGCTGGCCAATGTCATGGCCGACGAAGGCAAGCCGCTAGGCCAACTGGTGGCTGATTTGCAGCGCGAATATGGTCCTCACTACTACGGGCGGCGCGATCTGCACATTTCCGAGGACGTCAAGCAAAGGGCGATTCTGCGTGCGCGATCAGACGAGACTAAACGTTTGGGCCGCTACTCCGTCTTAAAGAAAGAGGGCCTCGACGGTATAAAGTTTTTCCTCGATGCGCCTACCAACGGCAACGGCGCTGAGGCGTGGATACTGTTCCGAGCATCAGGGACCGAGCCGCTATTGCGCGTTTATTCAGAAGCCGCATCGCCCGAATTGGTAAACGAGATCTTATCCAGCGCCGAGAAATTTGTGAGTGGTGGGGAGGAAAAGAGGTAGCGCTGCCCACCGTTCACTGCCCTTTTGGGTCTCGCATTTGATGCCGGTGAGTACGATAATCAACATAGGATAGTGAACGCAGATGAGCACAGCGGTCGCCACAATTCCGAGTCCGACCGATTCTCCCGAAACCCTGCGGTATAACCGCATTCGGAGATGGCTTGGTGTCGCTGATTTTGGCCTCGGGCTGATGTTTCTCATTGGGCTGCTGGCAACGGGATGGAACGGCACCTGGCGCGACTTCGCAATGCATGGCGCTTACGACCACTACACGCTGGCAGTCTTTCTCTACGTCGTGATGCTCATGCTCATCGGCAAGCTGCTCGGACTGGGGCTGGACTACTACGGATTCCGTATCGAGCATCGCTACAATCTTTCCAATCAAAGGCCGCGCGCGTGGGTGTGGGACGAGATCAAGGGATTTCTGGTCGGCGTGGCGCTGGCGTCGATCGTGGTCGAATTGCTCTACTTCATTATTCGCCAGTTCCCGCAGTTTTGGTGGCTGATCGCGTGGGCTGCTTTTCTGGGATTGTTCGTGCTGATGGCGCAACTGGCCCCGGTGGTTCTGTTCCCGATCTTTTATAAATTCGAGCCACTCGACAATGCTGACCTCAAGTCTCGCCTTGTTCAACTGAGTGAGCGTGCCGGAACGCGGGTGCGCGGCGTCTACAAATGGAACCTCTCGGAGAAGAGCAAGAAGGCCAACGCGGCGTTAACCGGACTCGGCAACACCCGGCGGATCATCCTCGCCGACACGCTTCTCGATCGATTCTCCGCCGACGAAATTGAGGCCGTGCTGGCGCATGAGTTGGGGCATCACGTGCACCGGCATATTCTGAAAAGCATTCTGGTAGAGGCGGGGGCCAGCCTGGCCGGATTTTGGGCGGCAAATTGGGCGCTGCACTACGCCGTGGAACGAACCCATATGTTTGAAACGGTATCTGATTTCGCGAATCTGCCATTGCTTGCATTGGTTTCATCCGTATTGTGGTTCCTCCTGCAGCCAGCTACCAATGCGTACTCCCGCTATAACGAGCGGCAGGCGGACCGCTACGCATTCCAGTCCATCGCCAGCGTAGAGCCATTCATTTCGTCGATGAACAAGCTTGCGGACCAGAATCTGGCCGAGCGATCTCCTGCGCGGTGGGTCGAGTGGTTCTTCCAGTCGCATCCCGCAATTTCCCGCCGAGTGGCCGCTGCGGAAGCCTGGGCGAAGCAGCAGGCGGTCTCGCGAAAATAGCAATTCGGTAGAGACGTAGCTTGCTACGTCTTGTGTCCCCCAAGAATCTCCTCCACTCGGCGCAGATCTTCCTCGGTGTCTACTCCAACCGTATCGTAGGGCGTTTCGGCAACGTGGATCGAAACCCCGTTCTCCAGGAAGCGCAACTGCTCGAGCCGCTCGCTGTGTTCCAGCGACGACTCAGGCAACTCGCAGAAACGATCAAGCGCCGCCTTGCGATAGGCGTAAAAGCCCAGGTGCTTGAAATACCCTGGGTTTCCACCGTCGCGGTCGTAAGGGATGGTGGCGCGTGAAAAATAGAGCGCTCTACCGGCAGCGTCAGTCACGACCTTCACGGCATTCGGATTGTCGATGTCTTCCGATTTAGCCGGAGTCTTTAAGGTCCCCACCCGAATATCCGGATCCTTCATCAAAAGAAGTAGCGTCGCAATGTGTTCGGCTCGGGTCAGCGGCTCGTCTCCCTGAATGTTGAGGTAGACGTCCGCCGCAACGGAGTCTGAGATCTCGCGCACGCGTTCTGTCCCACTGCGATGTGCTGGCGAGGTCATGCGCGCGTTCCATCCATGTTGACGGCAGACCTGCATGATCTCGTCCGAATCCGTCGCGACGATGACGTCGCTCAACAACGGCGAGGATCGAACGCCTTCATAAACGCGGCCAAGCAGCGTTTGCCCGGCTATCTGGCGCAGCATTTTGCGGGGCAACCGCGTAGAGGCAAGGCGCGCCGGGATGACCGCAATCGTTTTCATGCAACCAGTGTCAATTTTTTGTAGATGCGTTGCAAGCTAAGTCATCGCGCCGCGATTCCTGTTTTAGATTTTGTCGAGTGAGGCGTGCCGTCTTTAGCTACACCCTCTGGTCGCGCTTGCGGACTGGTTTTACTGTTGTGCAATCCCCTTTGATAGAATCTATTTGCGTACGAAGATCGTTTCTTCATAAGTTGTTGTAACTGAAAGTGGCGGCGTAGCTCAGGTGGCTAGAGCGACGGTCTCATAATCCGTAGGTCCGTGGTTCGAGTCCACGCGCCGCCACCAAGTTTTGAGTTTTGTTTTCAACGGACGCGGAGAAATTGAGCGGACTGATTCAGGAATGGGGATTAAAGCGGGTAAATAGTCTCACCGATATCATCAAAACCCAAATCGACATCATCGGAAAACTTGAACAAGTCGTGATCTCAAACAAAGCGATGGCGCGCCAGCGAATGACAGGGTGGCTCCATTTTGTGTCCCCCTCCCGTGACGGCGATCACACGTGTTCTTGCCAGACGACGGAGTAGCGGATTGATTGTTGTGGCAACCGTGGAATTTGTGGATTGAAGGCCGAAGGAGTGGCAAACCACATCACAACTTCGCCGCGGAGGTTCACTTAGTTCTTGCCTTCGCTGCTTGTGCGAGTTCTTTCAGAGCGGCCATGGTACGTGCCGTGTAATCTACACGCTTTCCCGACTTCGGTCGTCGGTGGCGTTTTGTGGCGGTATCGTGTTTTGACATTGGCACCTCGTACTTGCTTACAGTACCACGTTGTGTTGGCCACGAAGGCCTCGGCTTGGCAAGAGCGGCCCGAATTGTTGCGACTCAATCTCGATCCGACTCTTTGCGAATCTTTTTTCGGGCACGTTTTCGCGCCAACGCTTGCTTTAGCCGGCGCTTATCGCCCGGCTTCAGGTAAAAGGAGTGACGCTTTACCTCTTTAATAATGTCCTCGGTTTGAACCTTACGCTTGAACCGACGCAGGGCATTCTCTACCGATTCACCCTCTTGCAATCGAACTTCTGCCACGCTCATCACCTCAAGTCAATGCCAATTGGACAAATTAGAGATTACTCCATCTATACTACTCTCCGGATCGATTGCCGGATAACCCGGGGGCGACAGCGTCTATATCCTCGACCAGATCGAGGAACGATCACAACAGCCGAAGCGTCCCTACTGTAAATGAAAAATCGTAATGATGGAAGGATCAGAACCAGTCAAATCGAGTATAGTGTGGACAAAACCAACGAGGTTGTAAGTCCTTGAAGAATCGAATAAAGTAAAAAATTTTCATAACGCGACAAATTCCGGCCGTGTTCTCATAATCCGTAGGTCCGTGGTTCGAGTCTACGCGCCGCCACCAATCCTCAAGTTCCTCCTGCCGAGTTAAGACCACATGCGCGTTTTGATGATTGGCGGCACCAGGTTCATCGGGCAACACGTTGCGCGGCAGTTTGTAGACCAAGGCCATGAAGTCGTTCTCTACCATCGTGGACAGACTGAGGCCGATCTACCCAAAAGCATCCAGCATGTTCGCAGCCCGCTGGCTGCCATGCCGGTACTGCGCTTTCCTCATGAACTGCCGAGAGAATCGTTTGACGCGATTGTGCATATGATTCCCATGGGCGAAGCTGATTCGCGCGCCGCGATGGAAGCTTTTCGCGGTCGAGCCTCCCGGGTCGTGGCATTGAGCAGCGGCGACGTCTATCGTGCTTACGGACGTCTCACACGCATCGAACCGGGCCCCATCGAACCGGGATTGCTCCCCGAGGGTTCACCTCTCAGGAGCGTTTTGTATCCCTACCGGAAGCAGGCAAAATCGGCCGCAGACTGGGTCTATCACTACGAGAAGATTCTGGTGGAGCGTGAGATTCTCGGCAGTCGCGATCTGCCGGGTGTGATTCTGCGGCTGCCCAAGGTGTACGGGCCGGGTAACAACGCCGACCTCGCTACGGTCTACGCTTTCCGTCACTATCCCCAGTGGCGTTGGACACATGGCTATGTCGAAAATGTGGCCGCCGCCATTGTGCTGGCAGCGGGCCATCCTGCCGCATCAGGGCGTATCTACAACGTCGGTGAAGCTTCGACTCCAACGGTGGGTGAACGCCTCGCTTGCTTACCGCCTTCGAGCATCCCGACTGACGAACGTACAGAATTCAACCTGGCACAAGACATCGCTTACGACACGAGCCGTATTCGCGCGGAACTGGGCTATGCTGAGCACGTTTCGTACGAGGAGGGTTTGCGCCGAACCCTGATTCAGCGAAGTTAACCGATGACCTAGCGGCCAGGTTGATCATGAACGCTGCTTCACTCTCTCCTAATACTCGCCGTTGATACTGTCCTTCGAAAGTTCTGGAATAACCCTGATCTCATGAGCCAATTTCCCGAAATTTTGCGCTTCTGTAATTAGGGGCCGGAGCGCACCAATTCCACCCCGAGGAGGAAATCATGAAAAACCTGAAGGTAGCAATGCCAGCCTTGCTGATGTCCGTTATTGCTATCGCGTTTCTTGCCAACACCGCGGTCGCACAACAACGTCCTGCCACTGCTCCCATCAACCTGGTAGCCGGGGTCGGCGGTCCCGTATCGAGCTCCAACCAATGGTCGGACTATTCCGCGCTCAACCTCATTGCCGGAGCCTTCATCTTCCCGGCGGTAGCCAGCGTGAAAACTACGGTCTTGTACATCGGCTTCACCGCAGGAACCGAGGCAGATATTGGCAACATGGTCCTATACACAACCAAGCGGGGAAACTCCAAGATCGCGGCAGTTACACCGGTAAAGTTAAAAGGAGTCTCCGATCCAATCATCTCGCTGACCAATAAGAAGGTTTGTCCTACCCAACCCGTAAGCGTCACCAATCCTTGCGTCATTCGGCTGGATCCCATGGCGCTCACCCTATCGACCCTGTCGGACTACTACTTCGTGATGTATTTGTCGACCAGCAACAACAACGCGACCCTTGGCGCCGCCAATGCGCAATATCCGATTACCAGCCTTACCGGTTGGTACTTGAGCGGCGACCAAACCCGACTCACAGTTGGTAGTTCAATTCCGTCCGGCTATAGCGGCTCGCATCCGTACTTTCTTTTGTACGTGATGAGCAACTAAGAAGAGCAAGGGAGCGGATCTCGTCCGAGACGCGACGTCGGATTCGCTCCCACTTTCGATGCGCGCTGTCGCGCCATCCCCTGACGTATCAGTCCCTGCCATTTCGGCTCCGCCATGAGTTTGAGCGCAAGGATCGGAGTGTCGCGGTCCGGCGACAAGGGTTAGGCTACCCATTTACGCGAAAAGGTGAGCTTCATGAACGCAACAGCAAGCGGAGCAATTTCGTCGGCAAACGCTCTCAGCCGTATTCCGACGCTCGATTGGGAACGGATCTCGCGGGAGCTCGACGACCAGGGGAACGCGATCCTCGAGCGTATGTTATCGGTGAATGAGTGCCAAGCTTTGGCCTCGCTCTACCCAGACGACAGCCTCTTTCGAAGCCGCGTCGTCATGGCCCGACATGGTTTTGGACGGGGCGAATATAAGTACTTCGACTATCCCCTGCCCGAGATTGTTGCAGAAGTTCGAACAGCCATTTATCCGCGGCTGGCACAGATTGCCAATCGCTGGAACAACCTGATGGGCCTCGAAGTCCGCTATCCAGAGACGCATTCTGAATTCCTCAGGCGATGCCACGATGCCGGACAACTGCGGCCAACCCCTTTGCTGCTGGAGTATGGGGAGGGCGACTACAACTGTCTGCATCAGGACCTTTACGGCGAGCATGTTTTTCCCATACAGGTGACGATCCTGCTGTCTGAACCGGGGAGCGACTTTACGGGCGGAGAATTTATACTTACCGAACAGCGTCCGCGCATGCAGTCGCGGCCAGAGGTCGTTCCGCTTCGTCAAGGTGATGCTGTAGCTTTCGCGGTACACCACCGTCCTGTGCAGGGCAAACGCGGCAGCTATCGCGTTAACATGCGGCACGGTGTGAGCCGATTGCGCTCTGGCCATCGCCACACGCTGGGGATCATCTTTCATGACGCGAAGTAGGAATGCAATGACGATGAGCCTGTTCGATCATACGAGCAGCGAGAGCGCTGAACCTCGTAAGGAAGAGTTGTGCCCGGGTGCGTCCGTCTTACATGGTTTTGCGCTGCGGGATGAAACCGAGCTTCTGAGCGCGTTACACGAGGTGACCGCAAAAGCTTCCTTTCGCCACATGGTGACACCGGGTGGCTTCCGTATGTCCGTAGCGATGACCAATTGCGGCTCCCTGGGCTGGGTTACGGACAGGACGGGCTACCGGTACGGTGCCATTGACCCGGAGAGCGGAAAACCATGGCCCCCGATGCCGCCTCCGTTTTTGAAGCTCGCGCAGGACGCGGCCGCAGAAGCGGGGTTTGCCGGGTTCGAGCCCGATGCCTGTCTGGTGAACCGCTATGAGGCGGGAGCGAAGCTTTCGTTGCATCAAGATAAGGACGAGCGGGATTTTACTGCGCCAATCGTTTCTGTATCCCTCGGCATTCCCGCGGTATTTCTCTTCGGTGGAATGAATCGAGCCGACAAGACAAAGCGCGTGCCAGTAAGCCACGGTGACGTGATCGTCTGGGGCGGACCGGCGAGGCTTCGCTACCACGGAGTGCTGCCGTTGAAGGAAGGCCAAAATCCCTCGTTCGGCGAATATCGCGTGAACCTCACATTTCGCAAGGCTGGTTAGCTATGCGTTCAGAAACAACTTAGGGTCAGCCTGCAGTTTTGCTCTCACCAGCGTTCGCCGTCCGCTGTCAATGAATTGCACTTTCTGCAGCGCATCTTTTTGAGGTCTCCGAGTTATCGTACCGACCGCACTGCGTGATCGCCGGATGCGGCTAACGGCACGGTCGACGACACGAGCGAGTTCGGAACCGTAATCAGTGGTGCGGTCTTCCCGTAAGCGCCGCTTCGATTTTTCGGGGGAAAACCATGTGGGATTCCGATTGGGCTCTTGTGGTGGCTCCAGCCGCGAGACTTCACAGAGATGAGCCTGGACGATGAGTTCTTTTTCTGCAGACTTCGCGGCGGATCGCGAAGCACCTCGCAAGTCGCCACGTTTGCGACGAACGTACTTGGCAAACGAAGCTTCTTCCATCCGTCCGTGGGCTCCAGCCTCCTCGAAAGCTTCGAGGGCTGCCGCTTGGGCGTGCGTCAACCCCGGTTCAGCTTTGCCCTTAGGAAACGTCCAATGTCCGCTGTTGGTCCGAACCAGCAGGAACTCAATGCCGTTTGCGCGGACCCGGTAGCAAACAGCGGCGACTTGTTCGCAACCACGGAGCTTGCGAAGTTGCGACAGTCGAAGGAATTTCGCTGCAGGCCGATACGTCCGGGACCGCCCGTCGGTGGTCAAATGCGATTCGACGTTATCCGTGGCATCAGCGCGCATAGCAGCAGAGTGCACGATGCTGTCCACGTCTGGCTAGAGTACACCTTGGTTCCCGGGGATCGATAGGATGGCTGGACTTACTTACGTTCGATGCTGCGGGAATCCTTCTGCATACTTGCGATCCGCGAGGGTTGGCGACAGTATTTTCTCTTGGCCGCGATTGCTCGCCAGGAGGACCTTTGGAAAACTTGTATTGTCTTCGCTGTAATCGGGAACTCGAAGCCGGACACAAATCGGTTGCGGTCTATATGTTCGCGCAGACTGTAGGGATACGACCGCGCCAGAAATCGGCGGCCCAGCGGATATGTTTCTGTCCTCAGTGCTCGGTCTCCCTGGCCATGGGACCTCCACCAGAGGGCGCTCTGAACATTGC
>Ga0308309_10001052_pt1 | contig 16468 bp, 16 predicted proteins | sample HubBroMetageWFT5_FD_192491 | JGI IMG/M metagenome (GOLD analysis project Ga0308309, IMG submission 192491) | Warmed and freeze-thawed soil microbial communities from the Hubbard Brook experimental Forest, New Hampshire - Hubbard Brook CCASE Soil... | ecosystem: Environmental > Terrestrial >...
GAACATTACGGTCCCTATAACCATATAGACATCGCGCGCCAGTATGGCCTCGAGCAAAAGAGGCCCGAGACCGGGCCAATTCATGACAACTTCGATCAATAACGATGTGCTCAGAAGCGAGCCCAACGAATACCCGAACAGCGAGACAAGCGGCGCCGAGGCGGCGGGAAGAGCATGCCGAAAGAGAAGTCTTGAATAAGGGATCCCATGGGACCGCGCGGCCCGAATATAGGGAGTTTGCAGCGCATCGGTCATTGCCGCGCGAATGTGGCGAAGCAACACGGGCAGACCTCCCAGTACAAGCACCGCAACTGGCGCGATCAAGTGAAAGGCCAAGTCTCTACATTGCGCCACGGAACTTGCGTGTGCCGATTTCAGGGAGAACATTCCGCCTGCCGGAAACCAATGGGTCCGCAAAGCGATCCATAACAATCCCAAAGCCAACAACAGGTCCGGTGTGACCAGCAGGAACGATGTCAGAAAGCTGCAGCCATGGTCGATCCAGCGGTGACGTTCTCCGGCGCTGAACACTCCAATTGGAAGAGCAATCATCCAGCAAAGCAACATTGACAATCCCGTCAGCAGCAACGTGTTGCGTGCGCGCGACCAAATCAACGGTGCGACCGGAGCGTTATACGCGAAAGAAGTCCCCCAGTCCCCGCTCGCGGCGGATTTCAGCCAGGAGAAATAGCGGACAGGAAGCGGTTTGTCCAGTCCGTATTCCCTGTGTAGTCGAGCGACCGCTTCGGGTGAGATTTGCGGATTCAACCGCATCTCATCGAAGAAATCTCCAGGGGCAAGTTGCAAGAAGACAAAAGACAGCATGGAGATTCCCAGCAACAGGAAAATGCTATGAAGGCAACGCCGTGCGAGAAATCTCATGTTCGTTTCTAGGCTCCCGCGCTTGTGCCCAAGGCTGATGGTCCCTGCTGACAGGGCGTTGATACCGTCGCGCTATCACCCTGCGCGCGAGCTGAGAAATCGCTGGAGCTGGTCTCATCCACAATGCGACCCTTATCCATGACGGCGACTCTGTCCGCGAACTGGCTTACTAACCCGAGATTGTGGGAGATGCAGAGGTAGCTCAAGCCGTGAGACTGTTGCAACTCCATTAGGAGGTTCGCGATTTGGTTCTGAATGGAACGATCGAGTCCGACAAAAATCTCATCCATAATTAGCACTTTGGGCTGGAGAACCAGTGCGCGGGCGATGGCGAGCCGTTGTTTTTGTCCCCCGCTAAACTCCGAGGGCTGGCGGTGTGACCATTTTGGCGAGATCCCGACTCGTTCCATCATTGCCGCCGCCAAATCCCAACGCTGTTTCCTAGAGTACTTTCCGCAAAGGACCAGCGGTTCCTCCACGATTTGCATGGCAGACATACGCGGATTCAGCGCGCTGCCGGAATCCTGAAACACAAGCTGGACCTCTTTTCGCGCAGCAATCGCCGATGGCCTGTTGAGCGTCTGAAGGCTCTGGCCGTTTAAAACGATTTCGCCGCGGTCCGGTTGCTCCAGACCGACAAGGCACATTGCGAGGGCCGTCTTACCGCACCCTGATTTTCCGACTAGAGCAAGCGTCGTTCTTTGCTGAAGGGCCAGGTTGACATTTTCGAGCGCACAATGGCGAAGCCGATTGTGCCACCATCGGCCTCGAACAAAGGTCTTGCAGAGGCCACGCGCTTCCAGCGCAAATGTCGGTGCAGAATCCATGGCGGTTCTTAACTTGTAGTTTCGTATTGAAAACAGCGAACGGCGTGAGCCTGAGAAACTTCATGCAGGTCTGGATGCCGCGACTCACAAACCTCCATCCGATGGCCACAACGGCTCGAGAAAGCGCACCCTGGCAATACTTCGGAAGGATCGGGAGCATGACCCGGAATACAAGGCAACCTACGTGAGATGAAGGAACAATCCGTTACAGTATTTGTTCGCTTGCTGCACTCCAAAAGCGCGGTTGTGTATGGATGCTTTGGCCGTTCAAAGATTTCCCGTCGTGGTCCACTTTCGACGATTTCTCCGCCGTACATCACGAGGACCCGGTCGGCCGCCATTAAAGCATCAGGATCGTGGCTGATCAGAAGAAACGCCGTGCCGTATACCTGTCGCAGATGACGGAAGACCGCCAGAATCTCGGCAGTTGTCTCTGAATCAAGCCACGCGGTGGGCTCGTCCGCGATTATCAGACGAGGTTTGCAAATTAGGGCTTGCGCAACCGCGACACGGCGACGTTGTCCTCCACTCAATTGGTGAGGAAATGAGTGATAAATTCGATCGCAATCTTCCAAACCCAAAGACATGAATAGAGCACAGATGTCTTCCCGCATCTGCACTGCCTTCCCGGACTGGTGGGCGCGGAGCATCTCCATCACCTGATTCCCAACGCGCATGACTGGGTTCAGCACGTCAGCGTCCTGGTAAATAATGGAGATTTCTGACCCGCGAATCTCGCGTAGCCTAGCCTCATTCAACCCCAATAAACTGCGGCCGTTGAAAACGATCGAACCCGCTGTAATGCGAGCGTCCGGGGGAAGCGACTGAATCAACGATAGTGCGGTCGTGGTTTTGCCGCAGCCAGATTCTCCCAACAAAGCGACGATCTCGGCGTTAGCGATCGTAAAGCCGACGTGCTTCAATACCTGGGATTCGGGCTCGTGGTTCGAGCAGAAATTGACGGTCAACTCACAAACAGCTAACAGGTTATCGCCGGCAGGGTTCGACAGTGCGGCCCTATCTTGATTGGCGTCCCATACTTTCATCGGTTTGCGGAGCTTGGCAATCAGATGCAGGCTGTCGGGGACTTACACGTTACTGCGAACATCCTTAACGTTTTCTTATCGCAATGCGAACATACCCTCAAGAGTACAACGGTAATGACTTGACCGGCCTCTCCGTTTCACCTGTTCAAAATCCGTAAATCAATCACTTTTGTCGTACGTACTTTGCCCCGGACACCACCTAAACTGTTGACTCTGCTCATCCTGGCTGAGTATCGAAAGGTGGAGCGAGGATTGCTGGATTGGACAGCATGGCAAACCTGACTCTTGCTCCAGAAGACGACGACTTCAAACTCTCTCCTGCACAGAAAGATGGATCCAATGCAACAACCCGGTTAAAGCGATTCCGCCTCGATGTCAATGCCGAGAACATGGAATTCGGGAGCGTTTCTCCCTGGCCGGGTATCGAGCAAACGCCCGGCATCAGCGGCAGTGGAGTCACGCTCCCAGCGGGGAACCGGAAGGGAAAGGAGCGACAATGAACACTTCGGAACTAAGCGTCGTTCCCCTGCAACAGGCGAGCCTTTGCGTGGATTGCGAGATGATCACCCCTTCACAAACAAATTGTCTCGCATGCGGCTCCGTGGCCTTGATGAGCCTGGCCAGAACGCTGAATGGAGGGACATGTAGCAAGCGACCGCGGCGTAATGTCGTGGTTATCAATGACAATTATTTACGGCCCTCGCGCCCACCAGCTTTCAAGAAAGACGTGCCGGTCGCAACACTCAATTGGAAAGTGGGCGCGTATACTTTCGGAGAGTATTGATTTCAGCGCTGATTGGTCCAGGCATGCTCGCTATCCGAACCGGAATTCACTTCTGCAGTTTGTGAACCGGAGCCGAGAAACGGAATGAGGCGAAAATGGCGCTCAAACTCCTGATCGTAGAAGACGACGTGGCTAGTCTAGAGCTGATGGAAGAGGTCTTCGTCTCTCTAAAGGCTGAAGTGCGAGCGGTTAGCGAAAGCAGTAAGGCCGCTGACCTGGTAAATCGCGAACGATTCGATGGAATCTTTTTGGATTTGGAAATGCCTTACATGAACGGCTTCGACCTGGCACGCTGGATCCGCAGCTCGTCCCGAAACCGATCCACCCCAATCGTTACCGTGACGGGGCGAGAAGACCGTCAAACTATGCAGCAGGTGTTTGCCAGCGGAGCAACGTTCTATCTCCAAAAACCAGTGGACCGCCAGAAACTCACCAAGTTGTACCGCACCGTACGCGGATCGCTGCATGAGTCTCGACGAAAGTTCGTTCGGATTCCCATGCATTCGGATGTAATCTGTACGGTTGATTCACAACAACTCAGGGGAGTCTGTTGGAACCTGAGTCAGGGCGGAATTCAGATTGAGGTCGACGGCCTAAGGGTTGGCCAGAACGTGCACCTGTCGTTTCGCCTGCCTTCCACCAACGCGCTTATCGATGCGACCGGAGATGTGATTTGGGTCGTAGAGAAACGCCAGGGAATTCGCTTTGGGCATAGCAAGGGGGAACAAGCAATTCGTGATTTCATTGCTGAACACGAGTCGACCGAAGGAACCGCGATCAAATAAGGGCATGCTGCTTCCTTGTTGTCCTGGCTCGGTTCCCGAAGCTGCCTTCGGTTTGCCGATTAAGACGAACGATTTGTTTCTTGTAATGCACTAGGATCCTGCGCTCTAGCATCAATCGGCTTAGAGACATACCCGCTAAGGCCGCGTTTGAGACCCCTCGCGCGATCTCCTGGCATCGCGTAAGCGGTCGATGCTTTCCCTTTCCTTCTTACCGTCCGTCAAACGTGCTCAATTCGCATCGATAACCTGACGTTTGTGCGCTTTTCGATCGCCGCGGATTCGCTACAGGTGTCATCTGCGGACCGAGACTCTGGTCGAGGGCCTGAGGCAAGTTCACGCTTAAGGTAGTTACGAAGGTGATCTGTCTTGTTCTTACCATAGAGAATTAAAGTTTCATAAGCCTTGGTGTCACTCCGTCCCGGCGTTTTAACTCTTGCGGAGCCGGTTATCACGTCTGAAAAGTCGAGTTCCTATGTCGAAGAAGAGAATTCTAGTCGGTGAAGACGACCGTTCCATCCGATTCGCGCTGAGCGAGTTTCTTCAGTCAAACGACTATCTGGTGACGGAAGCCACTACGTGCGAGGCGATTCGGCAGAACTTTCGAACTTCCACTCCGGATGCGGCCATCCTCGACTATTCCTTGCCGGATGGGACGGCATTGGATCTTCTTCCGTTTCTGAAGCAAACCTATGCCTCCGTGCCGCTAATTCTGCTTACTGGCAACGGAACCATAGAGTTAGCCGTACAGGCAATCAAAGAAGGAGCGGAGCAGTTCCTAACCAAGCCCGTACAGATGTCGGTAATAGGCGTTGTTCTGGAACGCGCGCTCAAGAATCAGCGAAATCATCAAAAGCAGCTTGCGGGCAAGGTAAAAGAAAGACGGGAGAGTGTTGATCCCTTCGTTGGGGTAAGTGCGGCGATTCGACAGGTGGCGGAAGAGGCGGAAAGAGTTTGTGGCAGCCATTGCTCCGTGCTGATTGCTGGAGAAACCGGGTCAGGCAAGGGTGTTTTGGCGCGCTGGCTCCACGATCATAGTCCTCGCGCGGAGGAACCCTTCGTCGACTTAAACTGTGCGGGGTTTGGGCGGGAGCTCCTCGAGAGTGAGCTCTTCGGTCACGAGGCGGGAGCATTCACCGGTGCCGTTGCGCGCAAACTGGGGCTGCTCGAAGTCGCTCAGAAAGGAACTGTCTTTCTGGACGAAATTGGAGATATGGATATCCAGATCCAGCCCAAGTTGCTGAAGATTTTAGAGGAGAAACAATTTCGTCGCTTAGGGGATGTGCAGGAACGTCAACTGGATATTCGACTCATTGCCGCCAGCCATGCCGATCTATCTCAATTGATTCGCGACAAGAAATTCCGCAGCGACCTTTATTTTCGAGTAAGCACGGTCGTCGTCCGCATGCCGGCTTTACGGGAAAGGGCCGACGACATCGCTTTGTTGGCGCAACACTTCTTTCAGCGAATGGCTGTAGACTTAGGGCGAATTCACCTGACTCTTTCAGATCGGACTCTGGAGACGCTGACAACCTACTCCTGGCCCGGGAATATTCGAGAACTGAAGAATGTGATGGAAAGAGCTGTGTTGCTGGCCACAGGAGACACGATTCAGCCACGGGATTTGCGCCTGGACTATGGATCCGGATGTCCTGACCCTGGAGAAGACGAATCCAGGCTTACATTCCGGGAAGTCCAAAAGCTGCATATCCAGAAAGCCCTGACCTCCGAACAATGGAATGTGGCGCGCGCAGCCACGCGACTCGGGATAACCAGAAGTTCTCTCTATAGCAAAATCAAAAGCTTCGGGATAGCTCATCCCAACGGCAACAACTAGGAGCTCAGCGGGAAGAACCGCTGGTCCTTGACTAAGCCGGAACTTCCTCAGTCGCTTTCGCTCCCGCAGTCTGCCCCAATGCAATCGGCACTGGCGGTCGCGCAATATGCCCCGCCGCAAATAGTTCTTCCAGCCTAAGCGCTGGACAAAGAAGATTACATTGTACGAATTCCACCCCCATTTCTTCGAGAAGCACGATGTCCTCCATCAGTTCGACACCTTCGGCTACGACAGCACTGTGTAGCGCATTGCCAAAGGCCACCACCGACTCCACGACGGCGCGCCGTTTTGGGTCATTCCGCAGACCGCGCACAAAGTAGGAATCCAGCTTGAAGTATTCGGGATAGCAATCAACCATCATGCGGTAGTTCGATTGTCCAAGACCTACATCGTCGAGCGCAATACGTATCCCGGCGTTGCGGAGCGCCGCGATCGTGTGCAGAAGTTCCGGAATGTCGCAATTGGGGGCATACTCAACAATCTCTACAGTAAACCGGTCAAGGGACAATGAATGTTTATGAACGCGCCGGCGGAATGCCTCAGCAAATCCGGGCTGCTGCCCCAGCGTTGCGGCGTGGACGTTAACATTGATCCGCAGCTCACGAGGAAGCTTGACCGCCTCTGCGCAGATCGCGGCAAGGCAGCTGTAATCGACCGACCGCTCTTCTTTCTTGCGGTGCACATAGTCAAACAACATCGGCGCCGACTCGAAATGCGTGCCGCGTGGCCCACGAATCAAGGCCTCCACGCTGTGGAGCTGATTGCCGCCTTCGGCGATACGATAAATGGGCTGAAAGCGAACCGAGAGCTGGTCCGGGTCTAGAATCGTCTCAAGCAGGGACTTCCTCATGAGGTCCTCCTGTAAGTACTGAAATGGTTCTCGCCAGGTCCGACAGCCGCATCGGTTTGCGGTGAAATATGTCGACGCCTTGATTTGTAGCTTCTGCTTTGAGCTCCGGCCAGCCGTACGCCGTCAGCACAACTACGCGAGTCGGCAACGTAGTATCACGGACGAACTTGACCAGATCCAGCCCACCAAAGCTCAGCTGGCTCAGGCGCAAATCCGTGATGAGAACTGAATATTGAAAATGAGCCAGCAGTGTTTGCGCCTCTTCGATTTCTCCGGCACAGTCCACGGTATATCCAAGGCCAGAAAGATATTCCTGATAGGCACTTACTAACTGCTCATCATCATCGACAATAAGTAGTCTTTCTTTCATGCTCTGAAGTAGGCATTTGCGCGGCCAAACGCGACCGCCCGGAAGTTATTGACAGCAATGAAGCGCTGGGGTTAGAGATGGCAACTTGTATGAACTCTCGACAAGTTTGCGGAATGTGAACATATACCAATGTGCTCACCGTCAAGCAGCAATGGCCGATTTTCATCGGACTTAGGGTTTGCCGGATTACATACGTAATTTGACGATTAGTTTGTCCAGCCGCTACCGTTATAGGAATGCTCCAAAGATCGTGTGAAATCAAAAGGCTACAAACATGACCGCCACGCCTGCTACCAAATTGGAACTAAGCGCTGAGCAGTCGCCGCAGACTTCTTTTGTGCTATCGGCACAAAAAGCGGAACTAATTGGCGAACTCGCCCAGGCCATGGCAAACCACTTCAATAACGTCATGATGGCGGTTACCGGTTATGCCGAACTGGAGTTGAAGAAAGCCAACACCGCAAATCAGCGCGCTCTCGAGCAGGTTCTTGCGAACGCGACGCATGCTACCTCCCTGATTCAGTTATTATTGGACTTCAGCCGTAAGCGCGCTTCGTCCCCGCAACTCATCGACCTAAACGCGGTGATACGTGAGATGAGCGACTTATTGGACGCACTGCTGTGCGAGCAAATGAAGCTTTCGCTGAAGCTTGATGCCGCACCCTCAACTGTTTATGCGGACAGAAGCGATGTTCAGCATGCCCTGCTTGCTGTGTTCGTGGCTGCGCGCAATACTCTAGGCTCCGGACCATTAATAGTTTCGACTTCATCGTCAACGATCAATCAAGAATTCATCGGAGCCGAGCGGGCGGAGCCTGGCGAGTACGTAGTTTTTAGCGTGGAAGGCAATTCTTCCGTCAACGACCCGTCGACTAATCATCGCAAGGCTGACCAACCGGAAGCATCGCTTGAGCCTGTCCGGGCGGTGGTCCAAGAATTGGGTGGACTAGTGCGTTTTGTTAGCGAACCCGGCACGAGCAATTTCCGATTGTTTTTTCCAGCCTCAGGAACACAATCAATTGTCGAGCCAATTCCAACGGGTCCAAGGATTCCAGCGACGGCTCGAACTATTCTTGTAGTTGAGGATGATGACGCGGTTCGCCTGCCGGCCGCCGAGTTTCTCAAGATGGAAGGTTTCAAAGTACTTCAGGCGCGAACAGGCAGCGAAGCGCTCAGCGTGGTGGAGCAAAGCCGTTCAGCGGTGGATATTTTGATCGCAGATATCTGCATGCCGAAGATGAGCGGCCATGAAGTCGCAACCCAATTGCTAGAGCAACATCCCGACCTGAAGGTCATCTACATGTCGGGCGACCCAGGCAGATCGAGTTTCGTGGGAACGCGTGCTACTTCGCAGGATATGACTTTACGAAAACCATTTCGTCTTAACGTGCTGAGGGACAAGATTCACGATCTGCTGGGGGAGTGAGTGTTCACGAGCGTTTCTCCGGAAGATCGTTGCCGCCTTAGGCAGGATCGGGTTGTCAAGACATGGCGAAGGTTCGAGGCGCACGCAAGCGGGGCCGGGCGGAAAGCTCACCCACAAAAGAGGATGCTCGCTATCGCGCGCTGCTGGAGTCGGCTCTCGATTGCATCATCTGGACGGATGCGCATGGCAGAATCGTAGAGTTCAATCCGGCGGCCGAACGAACCTTTCGTATTTCCCGAGCTGCAGCTCTCGGCAGGGATTTGTCCGAAACCATCCTTCCTCCTGCTTTACGTCCTCACCTGCGAAGTGAACTCTTCGCTTCCGTGGCTTCCAGCGGCGTGGAACTGGTCGGAAGCCGGCTGGAGACGAAGGTGATCCGGGCCGGCACCGAGGAATTCGCCGCTGAACTTACCGTAACCAGCGCAGTTTTTGAAGCGAGCACGATCTTCATCGTGTACGTGCGTGATCTCACCGCCCGCCGTCTCGCCGAGGAAGCCCTGGTCCGGCTCGCGGCCATTGTTGAATCGTGCCAGGACGCGATTGTCGGGACCGACCTGAATTGCCGGATCACGAGTTGGAACAACGGTGCGGAATTGATGTATGGCTACACTGCAGCGGAAGTAATGGGCAACAACGTCGCAATCATCGCGCCTCCCGATCGCGTCGAGGAACCCCTCATCATCCAGGAGAAACTAAAGGCTGGGGTTCCGCTAAAGAGTTTTGAGACGATAAGAGTGGCCAAGGACGGCCATCGCCTCGATGTATCGATGCGTATTTCCCCTGTCTTTGATTCAGACGGAATCGTAGTGGGCATATCCGCAATTGGGCGTGACATCACCGCTTTCAAACAAACTCAAGACGCTCTCCGGAAAGCGAGTGAAACCAGCATTTATGCGTCGCCGGTCCCGATCATTGCCGTCGATACCGAGCGTCGCATTACGCTGTGGAATCCGGCGGCACAAGCAGTTTTTGGTTGGAGCGAAGAAGAGGTTTTAGGCAAGCTGAATCCCGTGAAGCTGGCAGGGGAGAGCCAACAAGCAATCGCGCTTCACAAGCGCGCCCTTGCGGGTGAGACTCTTACGGGTATCGAATTGCACGGCCGCAAACGAGATGAGACGCCTGTCACCCTAAGCCTTTCTGCAACCCCGGTCTGGGATGAGAGCCATAAAATAAGGGGCATTATCGGCTTCCTTACGGACATAACCGAGAGTAAGCGGTCAGAAGAAGCGCTTCGCAGCGCCGAGCAAAAGTACAGGAATATTTTCGAGAACGCGATCGAAGGCATCTATCAGGCAACTCCGCAGGGCCGCTATATTTCGGCGAACCCGGCTCTGGCGCGAATGTTCGGCTTCGCTTCCCCGAACGAACTGATGGAGTTGCGCACGGACTTGAGGAATCAGCAATACGTGCTCTCCGAGATGCACGAAGAGTTTGTCAGCCTGATGCGGCGAGAGAGCATTGTCCAGAACTTTGAATACCAGGCCCGGCGCAGAGATGGCAAAGTAATCTGGGTTACGGAGAACGCCCACGCGGTGCGCGATGAACAAGGACGACTTCTTCACTTCGAAGGAACTGTCGAAGACATCACGGAGCAGCGTGAACTCGAACAACAATTGCGGCAGATGCAGAAAATGGAGGCGGTTAGCCGATTGGCGGGAGGCGTTGCGCACGATTTCAACAATGTCCTCATGGCGATCAGCAGCTATGCCGAACTACTGCAGCTAAAACTCTCGGAGAACGACGTTGCGAGAAAGTACCTCGATGAAATCGGCAAAGCCATCGATCGCGCCGCTTCGTTGACCAAGGGATTGCTAACGTTCAGCCGCAAGCAGGTACTTTCTCCCAAAGTGTTCGACTTGAATACTCTGATTGCCGAGCAAATTAAATTGCTCAAACGCTTAGTCTCGGAGAACATCGACTTAAGTTTCTCTCCCGCTTCCGTGCAAACGTTTGTGAAAGCCGACGCGACCCAGGTGGAGCAAGTGGTGATGAACCTGGTCATCAATGCACGCGATGCCATGCCAGATGGTGGTCGAATTCTGATCGAAACCCAGGCCTGCGACCCAGGTTCCAATGGTGCCGGATCGCCGGTCGAAGCCGCGACACACGTGATGATTGCAGTAACCGATTCCGGCTGCGGTATGGACCAAGCCACGCAGTCTCAGATTTTCGAGCCATTTTTCACCACCAAACAAGCGGGAAAAGGAACCGGACTCGGCCTGGCTATCGTTCTCGACATCGTGAAACAGAGTGGTGGCAAGATTGATGTTCAGAGCGAAGTCGGACACGGCACGACCTTCCGAATCTTCTTGCCGCGTGTTGCCGCAGAGGACCGCCGAGTGGCCGAGGAACGCGTCGAATCGTTTTCTCCCGCCACAGAAACAATCCTCCTGGTTGAGGACGAAGATACGGTACGTGAATCCATCGCGGAATACCTTCAGCAGAGCGGATACCGTGTATTGAAAGCCAATGGGGGACCTCAGGCATTGTCAATCGTTGAGAAATTCGAAGCTCCAATTGACCTCATGCTGACTGACGTAATCATGCCGCAGATGAGCGGACGCGAATTAGCGCAACGGATGGCATCCATTCATCCGAATATGAAGGTAGTCTTTGTGTCAGGATATTCGGATAACTTGCTTTCGAGCCGCCAAGTGTTGGATCCCGCGAATGTATTGCTGCAGAAGCCCATTCGGCTGGCTTCTTTGGGCAAACGCCTGCGCGAGATCCTGGAACCGCGTGGCGTTGCAAGCGCTACCAGCGCCGGCAAATAGCCCGTACCTGATACTCCACGGATACCAGGGCTTGCGCGACGGCTCTCGCCAATTCCATAACCAACATCCAAACTTCGCATCTGGTAGGTTATACCCGGAACGTACATGATGAGGGCATCGACGGCCGCGGTAACTCGTCCTCGGTGTATGGTGCGCAGAAAGGACGTTACTTATACTCTTTAGTTTACCGACTCTTGCTGGGAAAAGCCTGGATTCTTTGAATCAGCTTCACCAAGTCGGCGAGCGAGCTTGCGCGCATCTTCTCCATCGCGCGGCTGCGATGAGCCTTTACTGTATTTTCCGAAGTTCCAATCTGCGCCGCGATCTGTTTATTGAGCATGCCGGAGACAACCATGGCCACGACCTCGCGCTCGCGAGGGCTCAGCAATTCGAAACGCTCGCGCAGTGCTGCAAGTTCCGCTTCTTGTTGGCGTCTGTCTCGATCCTTTTCGAGCGCCAGATGAATTGCATCCAAAAGATCCTGGTCGCGAAATGGCTTAGTGAGAAACTCCACGGCACCCGCCTTCATGGCCCGTACCGTCATCGGAACATCGCCGTGCGCAGAGATGAAAATGATCGGAATCTGAACATTGGTTTTGGCCAACTGCTGCTGCAAGTTGAGTCCGCTGATTCCCGGCAACCTGATATCGAGGACGAGGCAACTGGGCACATTCGGATGCTCGCTTGCTAGGAATTCCTGACCGGACCCGAAGAGTTCGACCTGCAGACCCACGCATCCGATAAGGCGCTTCAGTCCTCTCCGCACTGAGGGGTCGTCATCGACAACAAAAACCATGGACTCGGGTTCGCTCATGAAACACCAGCGTCACCGGTGGGCAGAGTAAATTCAAACAGCGCCCCGATTGAACTGGGCGTGTTCCATAGCCGGCCGCCATGAGACTCTACTATGGAATGGCTGATCGAGAGCCCCATTCCGATGCCCTTCGCTTTCGTGGTGAAGAATGGTTCGAAGATGTGGCTGGCCAGCTCGGGCTCGACTCCTGGTCCAGAATCTTGAACCTGGACCAAAACACCCTCTGGGTTCCTGGCCGACCTGATCCGAATTTCCCGCCTGCCTTCTGTGGACGTGCGGATTGCGTCGATGGCGTTCATGACCAAGTTGATCAATACCTGTTGCACCAGCACCGGGTCGCCGGGCACGCGTGACAGATCGGCCGCAAGTTCGGTGCGCAAGAGGAGACGATTTCGCGTAAATTCGGTACGCAGGAACACAGTTACGTCACGAATGATCTGGTTGATGTCTATTTCCGTCCGGTTAGGAGTTCTCTTCCTCAGTAAATCGCGAATCCGAGAAATGACCGCGCTGGCGCGAGTGCCATCGTTCACAATTTCCGTGATCGCCGTCCGTAATTCTTCAGGATTCGAGGTCCCACCCTCGAGTCGGCGCAAACAGAATTGGCCGTTGGTGACGATTGCAGTAAGCGGTTGGTTTACTTCGTGAGCAATTGCGGCAGCCAGTTCTCCCATCACAATCACGCGGGTCACGCGGGCGAGATCCTCCTGTGCCTGCTGCAATTCATCTTCGGCGCGCTTGAGGTCCTCGATATCAGTACTGGTTCCGTACCATTTGGAGATGTTTCCCAGTTTGTCACGTACGGGCTCAGCGCGAAGCAGAAACCGGCGATACACGCCGTCCGCCCGTCTTAGCTTCGCCTCCCTTTCAAAAGGTTCGCCGGCGGCAAAAGCGGCCCGCCATTCTTCCTCTGCGCGCTCTTCGGGATGGAATTCCCTCATCCAGCCCCAGCCCAATCCTTCTTCAACAGAGAGGCCGGTGTACTCCAGGAAACGTTGGTTCAAGAAATCAGCAGAACCGTCGGGCGATTTGCTCCAAACCATCGCGGGAAGTGTATCGATTACAAGCCGGAGGCGTTCTTCACTTCGGAGCCGGTCCACAGATGACGTCGCGATGGCGGCTGTAAGCACGGTCAACGTCGCAATGACAATTCCATTGTTGCCCAGCGGGGAGATACTCACGGCGTGGAAAAGGTCTGGGGGCGAGGCGGGGGTGAAACTGGCTGCAGCCAGGCCAGTGTAGTGGATCGCGGAGACAGCGACTCCAATCACCGTGGCGCTGCCCAGCCTTCGCGGACCACTCCACCTGGTTTCCTCGCGTAGACTGAACGCCAGCAGCAGCGTGATTGCAGAAAACAGGATTGCAAGCAGGATGGAGCACGCCACCCGAACAGGAGAAAAATGGGTGATCGCAGGCAATCTCATTGCGGCCATGCCGATGTAGTGCATGCCGGCGAGGCCGCTACCCAGAATGACGCTGCCGGTCAATACCTCGACCGGCCCCATCTTCTGGCGGCTTGCTATGTAAAGCGCGACGGCGGACGCGAGGATGGCCACCAAGAGTGAGGCCAGAACTGTCGGCCAGTGATATTCGACGGGTAAGGGGAGGCGGAAGGCCATCATCCCCTTGAAGTGCATCGCCCAGATGCCGAGGCCCATCGCAATCGCACCACCGCTCAACCACGCCAGACGAATCCGTCCGCGGGCGGGGGTTGCGCGTCCCAAAAGGTCAAGCGCGGCGTACGACGCGGCGATGGCGATCAACAGTGAGCGCGCAACTTCACCATAGTCAAATGAGCCCGACAGCGCGCTGTCTGCAGAGATCACTATGTAAGTCTCCTCCGCCGTTGGGAAGAGCCACTTTTACGGTCGCCCAACAGCAGCCAGATTCTCCTACAGCATGGCCCCCATCTTGCGCAGGCTAAACCCACGTGAGGAACAGTTTACGCCTCGTCCATCGGGGCGCACACAATCCGGGGATTTCAGACGCAGGCACTTGGGCGTTTGCGATAGGAGCGGGAACAAGCTCCCGCGACGCTCGTTGGGGATGATGCATGATCTGGAAAGAGTTGTCGCTCCCCCGGAGGCCAACAAATCCCGTCGTGGCGGGGTCCGTCCCGCCATGTCTTGAGATCTCCTAGCTCGGAGCCCGTGCAACATCATGACGCTAAACCCGACTACGACGGCCGACAGGAATGAAGGCAGTCATGAAGTGATGTATACATCACAGTTTGGCTAGGCCCAGGCTTCGTTTTCCGAAGGATCGACCAGGTCCATGGTGATTCCCGTCACGCGACCGACAATCGTGGCTTCACTAGGATATCGGACGTGCTGCGCCCGCCGTTTTGATTGCCGGGTTGGAATCAGAATCAGCCGGCCATCGTGCAGTTCGCACCAAGTGCACGCATAGCGCTCATGGAGTTCGATGAAGAAGATCGGCCGATCGTCGCTGTGCCAATTGACGGAAGGAATTTTCTTTTGCCTAGGGTCAATTCGAACGAACGCGATTGTGCGGAGCCCTTCGATTCATTGAACGTTCGGGAGAGTCGATGAATGAGAAGGAATATGTCCTGCAGAAGGTCATCCGCCTCGGACGCGTCCTTTAGGACTCGCAGGGCGACCCCGCGTACAAGACGCGCGTAGCGGCGGAAAAGAATTGCCAGCGCTTCCCTGCTGCCAAGGCAAACTTCGGCGATCAAGGCCTCGTCTGAAACGGAAATCTCCGAGACGCGCAAGTCGACCGCAGCCTCTTGCTGCTCGGTAATTCCGACCTCCGGCAAGCGGATTGTGATGGAGCCGTTCATGGCGGGCGATTCCCGCTAACCCCTTTTAAAACTAATGACTTCCGTGCTCGACTTCCCTGCTCCACGTGCAGTCGATAGACAACGTCCGTTGTGCGCCTATTAATAAAGATCGAGGGCTTCCATAAGGACGTCGTATCTCGCACACTCCATTACACATTGAAACGGTTTAGTTTCAATGACTTACAAGGACAACGGGCGCGACGGACTCAGTCTTACCTTGCCGACGCCATTCGTTGCTGGAGACCGTCGTTCGCCCCCCAGCTTTGTGGCCGTCCCGAGAGCAACTCGCCTTCCCTCGTGCTTCCATTGGCGGACTATAGTCACTGAATGATTCAGTGTCAAGCAAATGAATATGGGCTGTGCCCAAAGCTATCGGCGCTGACAAAAAGAGAGAGACCGATACGCTCGCACGCGCTATTGGTACCGAACTCACCGAACTGCGCCGCGCACGGAAGTTATCGCAGCAGAGACTCGCAGACCGGCTCGGCTATGACGTAAGCCACGTTCGGCAAACAGAGATGGGCGGTAATCCCACATTGGAGTTTCTCAATGCTGTCGCCACATACTTCTCTCTCAAACTCTCCGAGTTCATCCACAATGCTGAACAACGAGTGACTCCCGCTCGCCAAGTCCACAATTAATGCAGGACTATTGTCCCTGAATTAACTACAGGCTAGTCGCCAATTATGGTGGGTGGCGAAACCAATCGGCGCCGACAAGGAACGCAAAGTTCGCAATCTGGATGAGGCTCTGGGAGCCGAATTAACGGATCTGCGAACACGTCGCCGTTGGTCACAACAGCGTCTGGCGGAAATCGCAGGCTACGACGAAAGTTACATCCGCCAGATGGAAAGAGGCACGAAGAGCGCGACGCTACGTACACTCTCAGACTTGGCAGCCGCATTCTCAGTTTCTGTTTCTGCGTTGATCCGAAGAGCAGAGTTACGGGTGCCAAAACGCGACTAACGAATCCCTTTGAAGTGCGCTACGCTAAACGCCCATCAACGCCGCTTCCACCTTCGCCGCAGCGTCATCTTGCATGTGGGGAAGCACGTGCGAATAGACATCCAGCGTGAACGCTGCGCTCGTGTGTCCCAGTTGCTCTGAGACCACTTTCGGTGACACGCCTACTGTCAGCGCTAAGGTGGCCGCCGTATGCCGCAGGTCATAGAGCCTGATGTTAGGCAGTTCGGCTCTTTTCAAGATGGGCTTGAAGTGCTTGTACACCAAGCTGTTCACATTGACTGGCCGCCCGAATTCCGTAACGAAGATC
>Ga0308309_10001054_pt1 | contig 16452 bp, 15 predicted proteins | sample HubBroMetageWFT5_FD_192491 | JGI IMG/M metagenome (GOLD analysis project Ga0308309, IMG submission 192491) | Warmed and freeze-thawed soil microbial communities from the Hubbard Brook experimental Forest, New Hampshire - Hubbard Brook CCASE Soil... | ecosystem: Environmental > Terrestrial >...
TTCGGCTCGCATCTGCGCCAGCACGGCCGGACGCACGTCCTTGCAATGGACGTGGTTGATGCGCGCACCGTGTCGCCTGGTCACGGCCAGGCAGTCGCCGCCGGCATAGGCAATATGGCCGGTATCGACCAGCAGGCCCACCGCGGCGCCGGTATGGGTCATCAGCAGGTCGATCTCAGCATCGGTCTCCACGATGGTGCCCATATGGTGATGATAGGTCATGGCCACGCCGCGTTCGGCCATGTATTCCGCCAGTGCCGTCAGACGGGCGCCATAGTCCTTGAACGCGTTGGCGGCCAGCCGCGGGCGGCGGCTGACCGGCGTCTGCCGCGCGGTCTGCACGCTGCCGGTCGTTTCGGCATAGACCATGACCGGCGCGCCCAGCGCCTTGAAGGTCGCGAGCTGCCGCTCCATGCGCTCCTTTTCGCGCGCGACGGAACCCTCCAGCAGGCGGCCCGAGAACCAGCCGGAGACAAGCTTCAGCCCGTGCGCGTCGAGGAGCGGACCAAGCGTGGCGGCATCCATCGGAAACTTGCCGCCGGTCTCGGTTCCGCTGAAGCCGGCGGCGCGGCTCTCCTTCAGGCAGGTTTCCAGCGGCGTGTCGCCGCCGAGCTCCGGCAGGTCGTCATTGGACCAGGCGATCGGCGCGACGCCGAGGTTTATCGTCATGGGCGTATTGTCATGGCTACACTCCGGTGCGCTGCTGCTTCCTCTTGTCCTCGGCGTGCTGGGCCGCCGCTTCGCGCACGCTCGGCCGCGCGCTGACCTCGGGAACCCCGACGTCCCACCAGGCGTCGCCCGGCGTCCACTCGGTGGCGCTGACCTTGATCTCGATGACGTAAGTGCGGTCGGCCGCCTTGGCGCGCTCGAAGGCCTGCTCCAGCTCGACGACCGACGTCACGCGCTCGGCCAGCGCGCCCAGCGACCGCGCGTGGCCGGCGAAGTCCACGCCGACCTGCCGCACGCCACGGCAATGCTCGAAGAGGTTGTTGAAGGAAGGGCTGCCTTTGAAGTTCTGCAGCCGGTTGATCACGGCGTAGCCGCCATTGTCGCAGACCACGACGATGAGCTTATGGCCGGTCAGCACCGTGCTGTAGATGTCGGAGTTCATCATGAGATAGGAGCCGTCGCCCACGAACACCACGACGTCGCGGTCGGCGTGCGCCATCTTGATGCCCCAGCCGCCGGCGATCTCGTACCCCATGCAGGAGAAGCCGAACTCGCAATCGAAGGTGTCCACCGACTTGACGCGCCAGTTCTTGCTGAGCTCCCCCGGCAGGCCGCCGGCCGCCGTGACGACGATGTCGCTCGGCGCCGCCTTGCGGTTGATGGCGCCGACGACATGGGCGTAGGACGGCAGCGACGCATTGGTCGGCCCCGAATGCTGGTCGACCGTGCGGTTCCACGCGGCGGTCTCCTGCTCAGCGCGGCGGCGCCAATCGTCGGGCGCGCGCCAGTCGCCGAGGCCGGCCGAGAGTTCCGCGAGGCCTACCCGGGCGTCACCGACGACGGCCAGGGCGCGGTGCTTGTGGGCATCGAAGCGGGCCGCATTCAGCGCGATCAGGCGAAAATCCGGGTTCTGGAACACGGTCCACGAACCGGTCGTGAAATCCTGCAATCGCGTGCCGACCGCCAGCACGACATCGGCCGCCGCCGCCAGCGCGTTGGCCGAGGCCGCGCCGATGACGCCGATCGGCCCGACATTCAGCGGATGCTCATGCAGCAGGACGCCGCGTCCGGCGACGGTCTCGGCGATCGGGATGTTATGGCGTTCGACGAAGGCGGCGAGCTCGGCGTCGGCCAGTGCATAGCGCACGCCGCCGCCGGCGATCAGGAGCGGTTGCCGGGCCAGCCGCAGCAGTTGGGCGGCGGCCGTGAGCTGCTCGACGTCCGGTCGCGGGCGCGGCACGCGATGCACGCGCGGCTCGAAAAACGCGACGGGATAGTCGAAAGCCTCGCCTTGCACGTCCTGCGGCAGGGCGATGAAGGCCGGCCCGCATTCCGCCGGATCGAGCAGCGCGGCCACGGCCTGTGGCAGCGAGCCGATGAGTTGCTCGGGCCGCACGATGCGATCCCAATAGCGTGTCACGGCCCGGAAGGCGTCATTCACCGTGATGCCGGGATCGCCGAAATGCTCGACCTGCTGCAGCACAGGATCGGGCAGCCGATTGGCGAAGCTGTCGCCGGCAAGCAGCAGCACCGGCAGGCGGTTGGCATGCGCCACGCCGGCCGCGGTGACCATGTTGGCGGCGCCTGGCCCGATGGAGCTGGTGGCGACCATGAACTGCCGGCGGCGGCGCGTCTTGGCGAAGGCGACGGCGGCCAGCGCCATCGACTGCTCGTTCTGTCCGCGCCAGGTCGGCAATGCCTCCTGCGCCGCCGCGAGAGCCTCGCCCAGGCAGGTGACGTTGCCGTGCCCAAAGATGGCGAACACGCCGGCGAACAGCGGCGCCTCCTCGTCGTCGAGCACCGTGCGCTGGGCAATCAGGTAGTGGACCAGGGCCTGGGCCATGGTGAGACGAATGGTCTGCATCGCGCTGCATCCGAATGCGACAACCGGCGGTTCTTGGAGCGCCGTGCTGACTTGTGCTAGATCGGCACTCCTCTAGCGCAGCGCTCGCGCCAAGTCACCCGGCGCACTCGGCCGGTCGTTTCCGGAGCGACTATCAATGACCAAAGACAGGCGATGGCCAAGGACAGGCTGAACTTCTGCGTCTTCGGCGCCGGACGCATCGGCACGCTGCATGCGCGCAACCTCGCGGCCCATCCGCGGGCGCGCGTCAAGACCATCGTCGATCCGATCGGGCAGGCAGCGGCGGATCTGGCGCGGGAGGTCGGCGCCGCGACGGCGCCCGACCCGGCCGCGGCGCTCGCCGATCGCGATATCGATGCCGTGGTCGTCGCCTCCTCGACGAACACGCATGTCGATCTCATGGTGGCGTCGGCCCGGATGGGCAAGGCCGTGCTGTGCGAGAAGCCGATCGACCTCGACATCAGGCGGGTCGACCGCTGCCTGGCCGAGCTGAGCAAGCACCGCACGCCCGTGGCGATCGGCTTCAACCGCCGCTTCGATCCCACCAACCGCGCCATCGCGGCGGCGATCCGCCGGGGCGAGGTGGGCGATGTCGAGCAGATCGTCATCACCAGCCGCGACCCGGCGCCGCCGCCATTGGCCTACATCAAGGTCTCCGGCGGCCTGTTTCGCGACATGATGATCCATGATTTCGACCTCGCCCGCTGGCTGTTGGGCGCAGAGCCCGTCGAGGTGGTGGCCAAGGCGAGCTGCCGGGTCGATCCCAAGATCGCCCGGGCGGGCGATGTCGACAGCGCCATGGTCATTCTCAAGACCCGCGGCGGCGCGCTGTGCCACATCAACAATAGCCGGCGCGCCGCCTACGGCTACGACCAGCGCGTCGAGGTGTTCGGCGCCAAGGGCATGGTGCGCTCGGACAACCTGCGACCGACCGCGATCCTGAAGTCGAACGAAGCGGCCACGGATGCGCGCGATCCCCTGTTGCCCTTCTTCGTCGAGCGCTATGCACAGTCCTATATCCATGAGATCGACGACTTCATCGCTGCGGTGCTGTCGCGCCGCAAGCCCTCGGTCGGCGCCGAGGACGGACGGCGGGCGCTGCTGCTGGCCGATGCCGCGCTGCGGTCGCATCGCACGGGCCGGACGGTGACGGTCGGCGCTGGTTAGAGCGGGATGGCTCTTGCTCGAATCGCTGACAGAAGGTCCCTCCGCTACGCCTCGCTGCGCTCGGCTCCGGTCGGGACGACGGATGGAGCTAAGCTCCTCTCTAGTCCGGAAGACATGCGGGATTACCGCTGGACAGGGACGAAGACGCACGCCTAGGGTTTTCGCAACCAAGAAATAGCCGCGCGAAAAATTCGTCGCGAGTGCAGAGTCGATGCGAAGGGAGGATCGGTGGCTGTTCTCGAGCTCCAGGGAATCTCCAAGCATTTCGGCGCCATCGAGGCCTTGTCGCAAGTGGATTTCGCGCTCGACGGCGGCGAGATTGTCGGACTAATGGGCGACAACGGCGCCGGCAAGTCGACGCTGGTCAAGATCATGGCCGGCAACTTCCCGCCGTCGGGCGGCCAGATGCTGCTGGAAGGCCGGCCGGTCCATTTTCACAAGCCGGTCGATGCGCGCGCTGCCGGCATCGAGGTCGTCTATCAGGACCTCGCCCTGTGCAACAACCTGACGGCGTCGGCCAACGTCTTCCTGGCGCGCGAGAAGATGCGGGGCTTCGGCCCTTTCCGCATTCTCGACGACCGCGCCATGAACGAGCGTGCGCGTGAGCTGTTCGACGAATTGAAATCCGAGACGCGCCCGGCCGAGAAGGTGCGCATGATGTCCGGCGGCCAGCGCCAGGCTGTTGCCATTGCCCGCACGCACCTGTCGCGGGCCAAGATCGTCCTGATGGACGAGCCGACCGCGGCGATCAGCGTGCGGCAGGTGGCGGAGGTGCTCGACCTTCTGCGGCGGTTGCGCGAGCAGGGCATGGCGGTGCTGCTGATCAGCCACCGCATGCCCGATGTCTTCGGCGTCGCCGACCGCATCGTCGTGCTGCGGCGCGGCCACAAGGTTGCCGACAAGCCGATTCGCGACAGCTCGCCGGAGGAGGTCACCGGCCTCATCACCGGCGCAATCCGGGACGCCTGAGCCGTGGCGAGGCAAGAGACGAGCGATGGCGTCACCGTCGGCATCGGCCGGCACCTGAAGGCCGCCGCAGAAGCCCCGTTGGTGCGGAGGTGGCTCGCCGCGCAGCCGTTCTGGGTCGCCGTCGCCGTCGTCCTGATCTGCGCGGTGATGAGCTGGCTGGAGCCCGATTCGTTTCCGACCCGGGACAACTTCTTCAACATTACGCGCAACTTCGCCTACATCGGCATCATGGCGCTTGGCATGATGGCGGTGATCATCACCGGGGGGATCGACTTGTCGGTCGGCTCGGTCATGGGCCTCACCGGCATCGTCTGCGGCCTGGTCCTGCAGGCCGGCCATTCGTGGTGGCTGGCGGTGCTGGCCGGGCTCGGCGCGGGCGCGCTCTGCGGTCTCGTCAATGGCGTGTTCGTCGCCTATGTCGGGCTGCCGTCGTTCGTCGTCACGCTGGGCATGCTGGCGGCCGCGCGATCCTTCGCGGTGGTGCTGTCGGAAAACAAGATGATCTACGAGTTCGGACCGGATGGCGACATCTTCACGGCCATCGGCGGCGGCGAGATTGCCGGCGTCTCCAACATGGTCTGGCTGCTGCTGGCGATGACCGTGGTCTTCGGATTCGTCTTCCGCTTCACGCGCTGGGGGCGCCATGTCTATGCCGTCGGCGGCAACGAAGCGGCGGCCCGGCTGGCCGGAGTCGCGGTCAACCGCATCAAGCTGCAGACCTACACGCTCTGCGCGCTTACGTCGGCCATCGCCGCGATCATGGTGGTCGGCTGGCAGGGGTCCGCCATCAATGCGCTGGGCACCGGCTATGAGCTCAGGGTCATCGCCTCTACGGTGATCGGTGGCGCCAACCTGATGGGCGGCGAAGGCGGCGCTTTCGGCGCCTTCATCGGCGCCACGCTGATCGAGGTCATCCGCAACAGCCTGCTGATGGCCGGCATCGATTCCAATTGGCAAGGCGCCTTCGTCGGCGCTTTCATTGTTCTCGCGGTTCTGCTTCAGCGGATCCGCGGAAGCCGCGCCGACTGAGCGGAGGCTCCTATGCCGAGCCCAGGCGGCGGTCACCTGCGAACGGAGGAAACGCCATGATTGGAAAACTGTTGAGTGCGACGGTAGCGGCGGCGGCAATCCTCGCCATCACCCAAGGCGCCGAGGCCCAGCCCAAGAAGTATGTGTTCGCCCTGGTGCCGAAGAACACGAACAACCCGTTCTTCGACCAGGCGCGCGACGGCTGCAAGAAGGCCGAGAAGGAGCTCGGAGGCGCCATCGAATGCCTGTACATCGGACCCGGCGAGCATGGCGGCGGCGAGGAGCAGGTGCAGGTCGTCAACGACCTGATTGCCAAGAAGGTCGACGGCATCGCCGTATCGCCCTCGAACGCGGCGGCGATGGGCAAGGCGCTGGAAGGCGCCAAGGCGGCCGGCATCCCCGTCCTCACCTGGGACAGCGACCTGCTGGAGAAGGACAAGGCCCTGCGCCTCGCCTATGTCGGCACGCACAATTACGAGATCGGCGTGAACCTCGCCAAGCTGGCGCAGAAGATCAAGCCCAAGGGCGGCACCATCTGCATCCAGTCCGGCGGCGCGGCCGCGGCCAATCACAACGAGCGCATGCAGGGCATCCGCGACACGCTCGCGGGCGCCAAGAGCGCGCAGTCACCCGGCACCAAGCTCACCGGCCAGAACGGCTGGACTGAGGTGGCCGGCTGTCCGCTCTACACCAACGACGACTTCCCGCTGTCGGTGCAGCAGATGGAGGACATCCTCGGCAAGTATCCCAAGCTCGACGCGTTCATCCCGACCGGCGGCTTCCCGCAGTTCATCCCGCAGGCCTACCGGAAGGTCGCCGAGAAGTACAAGTCGCGCATTGCCGACGGATCGCTGGCCTTGGTCGTCGCCGACACGTTGCCGGTGCAGATCGAGTTGCTGAAGGCCGGCTTGTCGAAGGGCCAGGTCGGCCAGCGGCCGGCCGAGATGGGCTACAAGACCATGTTCTTCCTGAAGGACATCAAGGACGGCAAGCCGGCGCCGAAAGACCCGACCTACACCGGCCTCGACGTCTGCACGCCGGAGACCGCCGCCACCTGCGTCGGCAAGTGACCGAAGCGCCGTCGTCCCGACCAAGGCCCCGAAGGGGCCGCGCGGAGGGACCTTCTCTCAACAACAAGCCGCTTATCGTGGAAAGAAGGTCCCTCGACTTCGCCGCCCTTCGGGCGGCTTCGCTCGGGACGACGGAAAAGCCGCTGCCCAGCGGCTCCTAACGAGCCACCTGGGCGGTTGACACGACGACCTCATGGACGGCGCCTGCGTTGCTCAAGGGAAGCAGACGCTTTTCGACATCGCGCAGCATCTCTTCCGCTCTGTCGCCGAGCTCTCCGGGGGATGACGTAGAGAAGGTCAGAATGCGCCGCGCCAGGTCCTTCACGCGGACCTCATGGGTGCTCTCGACGGCAATCGTCTCGCCGACACGGAAGCGCGTTCCGCGCAGGAGGGTGTCGAGTACGTGGTCATAGCGTTCGCCTTCGGCAGATCCCGACCAGAAGCGTCGGGCTCTGTTGTATTCCTCGAGCCACGGATTGCGGCCGTCGGGCGCACTGTTGGACGTGCAGACAAGGATGGCCCCGCCGGGCGCCAGCAACCGGTCGAACAGGGCGGCGGTCGGCTCGGTCGCCATCCAATGCAAGGCCCGGCCTATGGTGACGACATCGAATCGCCCGACGTCCAGGGGAAGCGCTTCGGCTCTGCTCTCGATCAGCGTGAAATCCTGCCCAACGCCGGCGGCCGCTTTCCTTGCGGAAGCGAGCATTCCCGGCTCCGGATCGACTCCGACGATACAGCCGACGTACGGCGCGAAGCCCAGCGCCAGCAGCCCCGGACCTGTCCCAAGGTCGATCAGGCGATGCTCCTTGCGAAGTTCCAATCTCCGGGAAACCGCACAGAAGAATTCGGCCGGATAGGGAGGCCGGAACTTCTCGTAAAGCGGAACCGTGGTTGCGAAACGTCCCATGAGATGCGCCCCCGCGCGGCCGATCAGGCCGGCATCCTGAACCCGGCCTCAGACTCAAGGGTCCTCTCCGCCGCGAAGCGGGGGAGAGGAAGGGACCCGTTGCGAAGCAACGGGGAGGTGAGGTGGTGCTTCGTGCAAAGGCGACGTGCGGATTGTGAGGCGACAGCCCACCTCACCCTCCCCGCGCTGACGCGCGGGTCCCCTCCCTCTCCCCCCGCTGCGCGGGCCGAGAGGGCCTCTGAGGGGAGACGCAGGGATTTTGCGCGAAGCCATTCTTCCACTATGGCGCGTCAGATTATTGTTCGCGACTGCGGTGATAGTGACGCCGCGCCTTGGCGCGGTTGCCGCAGCTTTGCATGGAGCACCAGCGCCGCTTGCCGGCGCGGCTGTCGTCGAGGAACAGCCAGCCGCATTCCGGGTTGGCGCAGCGCCGGACGCGATCGAGGCGCGGGCCGGCCAAAAGGTCGCCGGCCGACCACAGCACGGACGCCAGCAACGCCAACGCCGTTCCCGACTTCACATCGACGTCCCAGCCATAGGCGCCGCGCTCGCGCCTGAGCGCCGTGCGGTTGGGCGCCGCCGCCAGCGCCTCGTTCAGCGCCGCAAGGTCGCGCGCCGCCGGTGTCTTGTCCTGCGCCTCGGCGTCGAACAGGCGGTGCAAGGTCTCGCGCAGCTCGATCGCCCGCTCGAACTCACGCCGGGCCGGCGGCTTGACCAGCCGCGGCCCGCCATTGGCGGCCGTCCAGCCCGCGAGATCCTCCGGCGCTTTCAGCGTCTCGGTGGGCTCGGCCTGGCCGCGCCAGAAGCGCGTGTTGACGAACTCCAGGCAGAGATCGGGGCGATTCATCGTCAGGACTTAATAACCGGTTGACAGGTTGACAAGCGCGATCCTTCGTCTTAACCCTATAACCAGTTATCTAGTTATGGAAAGAGGAAGCCATGTTCGACCATGTCTCGATCGGCGTCGCCGACATCGCCCGCTCGAAGAAGTTTTATGACGCCGCACTGAAGCCATTGGGCTACAGCCGCCTCAGCGATGGCGAGACCTCGCTGGGCTACGGCGACAAGGCGGTCGCGCTGTGGCTGGGCGCCACCCAGAAGCCGGTGAAGCCCGACTCCGACTCGGGCCTGCATTTCTGCTTCGTCGCCAAGGACCGTGCCGCGGTCGACGCCTTCCACGCCGCCGCCCTCAAGGCCGGCGGCAAGGACAACGGCAAGCCCGGCCTGCGCGCCGACTACGGCCCGAAGTATTACGCCGCCTTCGCCATCGATCCCGATGGCTATCGCATCGAGGCGTATTGCGGGAAGTGACCGGCCGCGAAAGCGACTTGCGCGCGTCGTCGGCGACCCCAATCTTGAGGCGATGACGACGCATAAAGTGGAAACGGCGACAGCGGCCGATGAGGCTGCGGTTTTCGCCGTCCTGACCCTGGCCTTCAGCAACGATCCGGCGACGCGCTGGACCTGGCCTGATCCCAAGACCTATCTCGAGGCCTTCCCGCCTTTCGCCAAGGCCTTCGGCGGTGCGGCCTTCGGGGCCGGCAGCGCCCATCGCATCGGCTCGGCCGGGGCGGCGCTCTGGCTGCCGCCCGGCGTCGAATCGGACGATGCGGCGATCGGCGCCCTGATGCAGCGCACGGCCGATGTGAAGACGGCGGTCGACGGCCCGCAGATCATGCAGCAGATGGCGCGCTATCATCCCAGGGAGCCGCACTGGTACCTGCCGCTGATCGGCATCGACCCGGCGCACCAGGGCAAGGGACTGGGCGGCGCCCTGATGAAACATGCGACTGACATCTGCGATCGCGATGGCGCGCTCGCCTACCTGGAATCCTCCAACCTGCGCAACGTGCCGCTTTACGAGCGGCACGGCTTCGGGGTGCTGGGCACGATCCAGGCCGGCCAGTCGCCCACCATCGTTCCGATGTTGCGCAAGCCGCGGAAGCGCTGATGCCGCAAGCGATCCGTCCGGCAACCCTCGCCGACGCCGATGCCATCGCGGCTCTCCATGCCGCGAGCTGGCGTTCCGCCTATCGCGGCATCCTGAAGGACAGCACGCTCGGCCCGACCCTCGACGACGACCGTCGGACACACTGGCGCGGCGAACTCGCCGCGATGGCGCCGGCCGACACGGTGCTGATCGCCGACGGGCGGGGCTTCATCGCGGCATGGGCGGAAGGCGACCCGGGCTTCGGCGCCTACATCGACAATCTTCACGTCCATCCCGAGCGACGCAGCGCTGGCCTTGGCCGCCAGCTGCTGGGCGCGGCGGTGCGGCAGGTCGCCAGTCGCGGCGAGGCGTGCGCCTATCTCTGGGTGTTCGATGGCAACACGCGCGCCATCGAATTCTATCGGCGGTTGGGCGGTGAGATCGTCGAACACGGCTTCGAAGTGATCGACGGGTCGACGATCCCGCAAAGTCGCATCGTCTGGCGCGACACGCTGCGTTTGGCCGAGGCGTGCGCCTGATCAGGCGCCGGTGATTTCCTTCAGCAGCCCGAAGAAACCGCGCTTGCGTGCTGACGAGATCGTCCAGTCGACCGGCAGCGACTGGAAGCCGTCCTCGAAACGCTCGCGGCTCATGCGGTAGTCGAAGTAGCCCCAGCTCGCGCCCGACTCGACGGCGGCGACCAAGTGGTTGTCGGGCTTGTCGAACTCGAAATGGTCGTCCTCGTTGTAGACGATCGGCTGGCCGCGATAGGCCTTGCTGGCGCGCCAGTTGGCGACCTGCAGGCGGATGCCGTGCGGGCTGGGCTGGGTCGGGCCGTCGGGACCGTGGATGCGGTTGCCGTGCGGCAGCAGGAAGTCGGCGGCGGCGACGATGGCGGCCGGCGGTGCCTCGCGCATGATCAGGCTGGTGCTGACCAGCAGCTTGCCCTGGCCGCGCTTCTTCGCCAGCTCGATCAGTTCGTGGCAGCGCGCCGTGGTGATGATCGGATGAGCGAACGCATTCTCGAGATCGACCTCGTTGCCGATCTCGATCAGCACGTTGGTGGCGCCGCGCGCGAGCAGCCAGTCGACGGTGTTGGCGACGGCGGCCTTCACCGCCGCTTCGTCCTTCAGGGTGCCGCTCTGCTTGCCGTAGAACAGCCCGAGGATCACGACCATGCCCAGCCGGTCGCAGGCGGCGATCACGTTGGCGAGCCGCGCCGCCCACGCGGGCTTGATCGCGCCTTCCGGCGTGAAACCGCCGATCTTCCACGGCTGGTGCCACGAATAGCCCTGCGGGCTGCCGCCCTGCAGGTTCAGGCAAACGCCGAGCAGTCCGTGGGCGCGGTAGGAGGGCAGGGCGGCGATGAACTCGCGCGTGCTGCGCTCGGCGTCCCAGTCGCCGTCGGCATAGGCCCAGGCGCCGCGTGTAGAAGGGTTGTCGTCGTCGGCGATGGCGTTGGCCATGCGGCTGTTGAACAGCAGGCCTTCGATGCGATGGCCCTTCCAGCTGCGGCCGGCGTAGGTCGGCGCGCCGTTGACGGCGAAGCCGCCGTTGGCGATCGAGATCACAGTGGGCATGGCGAGGACTCATTGCTGGGAGCGCGCCACTCCGTGGCGCTCATGGGCAGTGTGATCAACAAAGACGCGCCACGGAGTGGCGCGCTCCCAGCAATGACCATCAGAAGCCGACGGCGGCGCCGTCGCGGCGGCTTTCCGAGGCGCCGAGATAGGGGCCGCCCTCGGAGAAGCGCCAGATGATCTGGCTCGAGCCGAAATCGAAACTCGGCCATTTGCTGCGCGTGACCTTGTGGCCGCGCGCCTCGAGGCCTTCGAGGGTCGCTGACGGCATGTGCTCCTCGGTCCAAATCGTCCTGTCGAGCTCGTGCACGCGCCAGCGCGGGCCGTCGATGGCGGCCTGCGGGTTCTGGCCGTAGTCGACGATGCGCGAGAAGACCTGCATGTGGCCCTGCGGCTGCATGGCGCCGCCCATCAGGCCGAAGGTCGCCACCGGCTTGCCGTCCTTGGTGATGAAGGCGGGGATGATGGTGTGGAACGGCCGCTTGTTGGGTCCGACCTGGTTGGGATGGCCTTCGGTCAGCACGAAGCCCCAGGCGCGGTTCTGCAGCGCAATGCCGGTGCCCGGCACGACGATGCCCGAGCCGAAGCCCGTGTAGTTCGACTGGATCAGGGACACCATCATGCCCGAGGCATCGGCCGTGCCAAGATAGATCGTGCCGCCGTCCTTCGGCACCCCCGGCCCGAAATCCTTGGCCTTCCTGGGATCGATCAGCTTGGCGCGGCTCTTGAGGTACTGCTTGTCGAGCATCTGCGCCGGCGTCACGTCCATGAAGCGGGGATCGGCGACGTAGCGCCAGATGTCAGCGAAGGCGAGCTTCATCGCCTCGATGCGCAGATGCGCCACCTCCGGGCCGTCGCAATCATGGCCGGCGAGATCGAAGTTCTCCAGGATGCCCAGCGCCATGCAGGCGGCGATGCCCTGACCGGAGGGCGGGATCTCGTGCAGCGTCGTGCCGCGATAGGTGAGGCCGATGGGATCGACCCAGTCCGCCTTGTGCTGGGCGAGATCCTTCAGGCGCAGCGCGCCGCCGGTCTCCCGCGCGTACTTGTCCATCGCCTCGGCGAGCTCGCCGCGATAGAAGGCCTCGCCCTTGGTCTCGGCAATCCGCGTGAGCGTGCGCGCCTGGTCGGCGAACTTCCAGATCTCGCCCGGCTTGGGCGCGCGGCCGCCGGGCAGAAAGGCCTTCACCCAGCTCTCCTGGCCCTTCAGCCGGTCGATGGCGCGCTCCCATTGGCGGGCGACCATGTAGGAGACGCGAAAGCCGTCGCTGGCATACTTGATGGCGGGCTCGAACAGGTCGGCGAAAGGCAGCTTGCCATAGCGCTTGTGCAGCTCCATCCACAGCGAGACCGCGCCGGGCACGCTGACGCTGCCCCAGCCGAGGTTCGGCATGCTCGCCTGGCCCCTGTACTGGTCGGGCGTCATCAGCGCCGGCGAATGGCCCGACGCGTTCATGCCTATAAGCTTGGAGCCGTCCCACAGGATGCAGAAGGCGTCAGCGCCGATGCCGTTCATGGTCGGCTCGACCACGGTGATGGCGATGGCGCTGGCGATGGCGGCGTCGACCGCGTTGCCGCCCTTCGCCAGCATGCGCAGGCCGGCCGTCGCGGCGAGATGCTGCGAGGAAGCGACGACGTTGGCGGCAAAGATCGGGAGTTTCTTGGCAGCGTAGGGAAAATCGTAGGAAAAAGACGGCACCTAAAGATCCTTTCTATTTGTTCTTCGATGCCGTGAGGGCCTCGATACGCGCCACGAAGCGCGGCGCCAGCAGGAATCGGCGGTGGTCCGTATCGCTCTTGCCGAACAGGCCGGAGAGATCGAACACGCCGGAGCCCGCGATCTCGCCCATCCGCCCGGAGAGCAACACGCGTTCGCCAAGCCGCAGGGTTTTTAGCGCCGCGATGGCCGTATCGGAAAGGCCCGGCGGCGGCGTCTCGCGCGATCGTGTGGAAAAGAAGTCGGCCAGCGAGCCGGCGAGCGCCAGAGTCCAGTCGTTGAACGCGTAGAGCGAAACCTGGCGCCCGATATCGATGGTGATGGCGACGGTCTGGGCGTTGCCCTCGATCCTGGTGAGGGTGCCGCACCAGCCGGCGAAGCCGCCGACCTTGTCGGCCAGCGCCACGCTCTGATTGGCCGCTTCCTCGACCTGCAGTGGGTTGTTGGAGGCAAGTGCCGGCTTGGCAAGCGCCCGCAGCCCGTCGAGGAAGGCCTTTTGCGCCGGGTTGTCCTCCTCGCACGGCGAGTCGAAGCAGCCGCCGAGCGCCAGGCTTGCGCCGCCCAGCAGGAATACGCGACGCGGTGCCGTCATGGTCTTCCGGACCGCGAGCCTCCGGCTCGCTCATCCTCTGGCTCCTCTCCCCCGCTAGGGGGAGAGGCTGGGTGAGGGGGCATCGACAGCTCGCGCAACCCCCTCACCTAACCTCTCCCCCTAGCGGGAGAGGAATATGAAAGAAGAGGATGAATCATGATCACTACGCCGCCTTGGCCCGCGCCTTGGCGCGCTCTTCCTCTTTCAGCTCCTTCTTGGAGAGCTTGCCGACGGGAGTCTTGGGCAGCTCCGGCCGGATTTCGAGCGCGACCGGCATCTCGTGCTTGCCGATCTTGCCCTCGAGATGCTTCTTCAGCTCCTCGAAGGTGAGCGCGGCACCGGGCTTCAGCTTGACGAAAACCTTAGGCGCTTCCTGGCGGTAGGGATCGGGAATGCCGATCACGACACATTCGTCGACCGCGGGGAGCTCGTAGACCGCCTCTTCGATCATGCGCGGATAGACGTTGTAGCCCGACGAGATGATGAGGTCCTTGGAGCGATCGACCAGGAACAGCCAGCCGTCGGCGTCCATGTAGCCCATGTCACCGGTGCGTAGGCCCTTCCAGTTGCTGTTGGGATGGCTGAACAGCACCTTCGCGGTCTCCTCGGGCTGCTTCCAGTAGCCCTTCATCACCTGCGGGCCGATGATGCAGACCTCGCCGACATTGTCCTTGCCCGCCGGCAGCACGCGCTCGCCCTTCTCCATGTCGCGGATCTCGATGATGGTGCCCGGCATCGGCAGGCCGCACGAGCCCACCCGGCGCACGCTCTTGTCGACCGGGCAGATCGCGCCGGTGGGCGAGGTCTCGGTGAGGCCGTAGCCCTCGATCAGCGTGGCCCCGGTCAGCTTCTCGAAGCTCTGCTGCACCTCGACCGGCAATGGCGCGCCGCCCGACATGCAGATCTTCAGCGACTTCAGGTCGAGCCCCTGCGCCTTGGGATGTTTCAGGATCGCGGTGTAGAGCGTCGGCACGCCGGGCAGGAAGCTCGGCTTCTTGGTTGCAAGGTCGCTCACGATCATGTCGATGTCGGGCCGCGGATAGAGGAGGAGCTGGTTGCCGTTGCGCACCGCGCCCAGCATGATTCCCGACAGCGCGTAGATGTGGAACAGCGGCAGCACGCAGACGACCTTCTCGGTGCCCGGCGTCGTGTAGGGCGTCGTCCAGGCCTGGCCCTGGCTCATCGCCGCGATGATGCAGCCGTGCGTCAGCATGGCGGCCTTGGGCAGGCCGGTCGTGCCGCCGGTATATTGCAGCAGCGCCACCTCGTCCCACAAATTCTCGCCTGCGGGATAGGACGTGTACTTGCCGTCGTTGGCCAAAAGATCCTTGAACGACAGGTGCCAGTCGTCGCGCGGCCAGGCCGCGATCTCCTTCTTCTTGGCGATCGGATAGAGCCAGTTCTTGGGCCACGGCAGATAGTCGGCGATCGAGCCCACGACCAGCTTCTTGAGCCGTGTCTTGCCGCGCATCGCCGCCATCTTGGGGTAGAGCGCGGCGGCCTCGAGCGTGACCAGGATGTCGGTCTCCGAATCGCCGATCTTGAACTCGAGCTCGCGGGCGGCATCGAGCGGGCTGTAGTTCACCACCTTGCCGCCCGCCTTCAGCACGCCGAAGAAGGCGATGATGTAGTGCGGCGTGTTGGGCAGATAGAGCCCGACATTGACGCCGGGCTTGACGCCGAGCTTCTGGAAGCCGGCGGCCGCCTTGTCCGACGCCTCCTTGTAGTCGCGGAAGGTCATCAGCTTGTCGAGGAAGTCGGTGAAGGGCCGGTCGCCGTATTGCGCGCAGCTCTCGTCGAAGATCTGATGGATGGTCTTCTTGGGAACGTCGAGCTCCCAGCGGACGCCGGGTGGATAGCTCTTCTCCCACGGGTAGTGCGCCATTTTTTGTTCCTCCCTCGGGCGACTATTGAGGGCGGGTGACAGAGGGTCAAGGCGAGCGGTTCAGCGTGGCGGCAGCACGCGATATTCGTAGCCGTAGACGGTGCGGAAGCCCTGGGCGGCGTAGAGCGGCATCGCCGCCTGGTTGGTGGCGACGACCTGCAGATAGGCGAAGCGCGCACCGTGGCCCCAGGCCCAGGCGTAGAGGCTCTCGGTGATCTTGCGCGCCAGGCCGCGGCGGCGCGCTTCCGGCATCACCAGCACGTCGAACAGGCCCATGTGGTCGCCCTGCACTGCGCCGATCGCCATCGCCAACGGCCTGCTCTCGGCTTCGACGAAGGCGAAACCGGCAGGCGCGGCGATCGCCGCCAGCATGCGCCGCATGACGTCGCGATGCTCCGGCCGCACCGGGCTGTGGGTGCAGAAGGCTTCGATCCAGGCCGGCGTCGGCTCAGCGTGGATCCGGACCTCGGGGGCGGCGGCGAAGCCTGCGTGCAGCGGGCAGAGCTGCAGCAGGCTGTGCTCGATGGTGCGGTAGCCGCGGGCCGCCAGGATGCCGTCGATGGCCGCCGGGGCGAGCGGGCTCAACCGCCAGACAGGGGCTTGGTTGCGCGCCCGATAGGCCGCCTCGAGGCTCTGGAGGGTCGACGGATCGGTCTCAGCATCCGGCCCTAATGCATTGATCGAATTGGCTCTTTTGGTGTAGCCGCCGGCGAATCGCAGGCGCCAGCCGGCGCGATCCTGGGTTTGCAGGGCAGGCCAGCCACGGAATGCCAGCTCTTCCAGCCGACGCACCGCGGCCAAGTCAATGGTTCGTGACATTGTGCATCAATTGTGTTAGTTGAAAACCAAGTAATAACAATCGTTTATTTTATCTCCTGCAAGTCATACATGAATTTCGACTCCCCCTCCGTCGATGTTCGTGTTTGCTGGCAGCCGCCCGTCCTGCGTTCCTCCCACGCATTCGGTCACCGGCTGCCAGCGATCCTTCTGCTCGCCCTCGTTTCCTGGACTCTGGCCGGCTGCGGCAGCAGCGGCCAGCGCACCGGCGGCGGCTACGCTGATCGCGCACCCTC
>Ga0308309_10001055_pt1 | contig 16450 bp, 15 predicted proteins | sample HubBroMetageWFT5_FD_192491 | JGI IMG/M metagenome (GOLD analysis project Ga0308309, IMG submission 192491) | Warmed and freeze-thawed soil microbial communities from the Hubbard Brook experimental Forest, New Hampshire - Hubbard Brook CCASE Soil... | ecosystem: Environmental > Terrestrial >...
CCTCCGGCGCTGGTTGCACGGCCGCGAGTCTGGCGCTTCAGTAAAGTTAAGTCTCGACTGGGCAACTGGTCGGGAAAGAAATCGACAGAGCACGGGATGAAAGTCCCGTGCTTTGTCATTTTTTTGGACCACATTAGAGCGCCTGGAACTTCCCGGGACCAGAGTCTCCTCGCTCCTACTCTCAGAGTTGCCCTCACACGAGTAGCGATGCCCTTGCTCAAGTTGCGGCACTCATCGCCCGGTGCCATAATCCAAACTTGCAACGCAGAATGGTGTGACAAGAGACGGTTCTTGTTCGCCAGAGGTATTCGGCGCGCTCATTGAGGGGGCTCCATGGCGATACGCGAGAGTTGGATTTCATCGAGAGAAGCAAACGCCGCGACGGCAAACGGAAATCGCAACATGTCGCAGATGCACTTCGCGCGGCAGGGCGTGATCACCGAGGAGATGAAGTATATCGCGAAGCGGGAGAAGCTCGAGCCGGAGCTGATTCGGAGCGAAGTAGCCCGCGGGCGCTGCATCATTCCGGCGAATGTGAACCACCGCAACCTGGAGCCGATGGCGATTGGCATCGCCACGAAGTGCAAGATCAATGCGAATATCGGGAACTCCGCCACGAGTTCGAATATCGACGAAGAGCTCAAGAAGCTGCATCACGCCGTGCACTACGGAGCGGACACGGTGATGGACCTCTCGACCGGCGGAGATATTCCGGTGATTCGCAAGGCCATTATTGACGCATCGCCGGTTCCAGTCGGCACTGTGCCGGTGTATGAAGCGATTTCACGTGTTCGCCGTCCTGAAGATTTGACAATTGATTTGATGCTTGAGGTGATTGAAGAGCAGGCCGAACAGGGCGTGGATTACATGACCATTCACGCGGGCGTGCTTCGCGAGCATGTGCCGCTGGTGCGAAAACGGATTACGGGGATTGTCAGCCGCGGCGGATCGCTGATGGCGCACTGGATGGAGCACCATAAGAAGCAGAATTTTCTTTACGAGAACATCGGGAGGATTTGCAAAATTTTCAAGAAGCATGACGTGAGCTTTTCTTTTGGCGATGGGCTGCGGCCGGGATGCATCGCCGACGCCAGCGATGAAGCGCAGTTCGCGGAACTGAAGGTGCTGGGCGAGCTGACAAAAAAGGCGTGGGAGCACGACGTCCAGGTAATGATCGAAGGCCCGGGACACGTGCCGATGGACAAGATCAAGGAGCAGGTCGACAAAGAGATGGAATGGTGCCACGAGGCGCCGTTCTATACGCTGGGGCCGCTGGTCATCGACATTGCGCCGGGGTACGACCACATCACCAGCGCCATTGGTGCGGCGATGATCGGGTGGCACGGCGCGTCGATGCTCTGCTACGTCACTCCAAAGGAGCACCTGGGGCTGCCGAATCCGGAAGACGTGAAGCAGGGCGTGATTGCGTACAAGATTGCGGCGCACGCGGCCGACGTGGCGCGTCATCGGCCGGGAGCGCGGGACCGCGACGACGCCCTGAGCTATGCGCGGTTTTTGTTTGACTGGACCAAGCAGTTTGAGCTGTCCCTCGATCCGCCGACCGCCAAGGCCATGCACGACGAAAATCTGCCTGACGATTTCTACAAAGAAGCGAAGTTCTGCTCCATGTGCGGACCGAAGTTCTGCTCGATGAACATCACGCAGCTAGCCGAAGCCGAAGGCGGCCACGATCAGACGGAACGCAAACAAAAATTCGTCGAACTCTTGGCCAAAGTGCAGGGCGCAGGCGCTTAAGTGTCATTTCTTTCTGGTGGTGTGGCCGTCGTAACGGGCGCTGGGAGCGGCATTGGGCGCGCGCTGGCGCAACAGCTCTCCGCGGCTGGTTCTGCCCTGGCCATCGCGGACATCGATGAGAAGGGGCTAGCCGAGACGGCAGCCTCGCTCGCTCCCAAGCAAGCTGCGCTCTCCACACATGTGCTTGATGTATCCAATGAGGCGGCCGTTAAAGGTTTTGCGGAAGATGTAATCTCACGGCACGGCCGTGTGACGCTGCTCATCAATAACGCGGGCGTAGCGTTAATTGGCAGTTTTGAAGAGGTGTCTCTCGACGATCTGCGCTGGCTGATGGGCATCAACTTTTGGGGCGTCGTTTACGGAGTGACGTATTTCCTGCCGATTCTGAAGCGGCAGCCGCGCGCCCAGATCGTCAATTTGTCGAGCGTGTTCGGGATTGTCGCCCCCGTCGGGCAGAGCGCGTACTCGGCGAGCAAATTTGCGGTCCGGGGACTCACCGAGGCGTTAAGACACGAGCTGGAAGGAACCTCGGTTTACGTCTCTTGTGTTCATCCTGGCGGAATTCATACTCCGATCGCGAAACACGCGCGGTTGGGAGCGCATGCATCCCCAAGCAAGCACCAGGCGTCGATCGACTTTTTTGAGAAGGTAACTCCCACTTCTCCGGAAGCGGCCGCGGCCCGTATCCTAAAAGGCGTCGAGCGGCGCGAACCACGAATCCTCATCGGGCGCGATGCTCGGCAAATTGACATCGTCCAAAGGCTCCGGCCCGCCACCTATTGGAAAATGATGGCAAAGCGAGCCAACGTGCCAGCCGCGGCGAAGTAATTGGGGCATCCTTCTGTTTTGACCCGACATCGCTCGGAAGTTATACTCGGCGGCGAGAAATGACATTTCCTGGAGAGTTGTGCGTCGAGGTTTTCAGTCAGCAAGGAGCTAATATGCCATTTGTGCGCGCCGCCAAGGTTGCCGAAGTGCCCGCGGGCACTATTCACGAGGTACAGCTAGATGGCAAAGCTGTGGCGCTCGCCAATGTAGGCGACAAGTTCTACGCCATCAATAACACTTGCCTCCATAGAGGAGGGCCGCTGGGCCAAGGGTCGCTCCAGGATAGGATTGTTACTTGCCCATGGCATGGGTGGGAGTACGACGTGACCACAGGAAAGCTGGTCCAGAACCCGAATATGGGGGTGGCTTGCTACCCAACTGAAGTCCGCGGGGAAGAGGTTTTTGTAGACATCGCTTGAAAGCCAGTCCAAACCATTAAAAACAAAAGAGATATGAGGGAAACGCGACGTCTCGACAGTTTTGGGCTGTTTTCCTCAGCCAGCCTCCCATAGCGGCTAACCTCAACATTTTGTTTCGCTTTTTGGTCCTCCCCGTGTATATTGCTGCCGACTCGACGCCTCGATGGCAACTCCGACCTCGCAACGACACTACTGGATATTTAGCGCCGACCCGCACCACTACCACTGGGATACGCTCTTCGTGAAGGGCAAGGAAATGTGGCACGGTGCCGAGTCGAAGCCCGATGCCATTCGCGCGCTCAAACAGGTGCGCAAAGGTGACCGCGTGTTGTGTTACCACTCCGCGCCTGAGCGAACGCTCTATTCGATAGCCGAAATCACGCGTGACCCGTATCCCGATCCTCACGACCATAAAGAAAAGAACCTCGTGGCGGACTTGCGAGCATTTGACCGGTTGCCGAGGCAAGTCACGCTGGCGGAGTTGCGCGCCAACCCAGTCCTGAAAAAAATGAAGCTGCTGAAAAACGTGCGCGTGCTGGTTTCGCAAATCACCGAAGCCGAGTACCAGGAAATCTTGCGCATGGCTGGCATTGTGGCTTCACCGGGAATCCCGCTCCCCTGACGCCATGTTCGAAGGGATTCTCTCCGGGAAGACGCGGGTCCTGGACCTCGCGTACGCCATCAGCGACAGACTGGTCCCTTGGCCTGGCGATCAGCGCTGGTTCGAGGCAAAGGTCAATGCCAGCGTCGAGAGGGACGGCTACTTCACACGTAGCTTTTGGATGCTGGAGCACTATGGGACGCATCTGGATGCACCGATTCATTTTCCTCCAGGGAAGACGCCCGTAGACCGGATCCCCGTAAGGCAACTTTTTGGAATGGCTGCAGTACTAGATGTGCGTGCAGAGGGCGTCGCGGACGCGGACTACCAGGTTCCTGCCGCGCGAATTGATCAGTGGGAAGCACGGCATGGGCAGATTCCAGAGGGAGCCATAGTGCTGCTCAGGACTGGCTGGGCGGCACGCTGGCCGGATGCGTGGAGTTACCGGAATCAGGACGCAACTGGGCGCATGCATTTTCCGGGGTTTTCCGTGGAGGCCGTGGAACGGTTGATCGAGCGCAAGGTGAGCGGCATTGGATGTGACACAATGAGCGTGGATTGCGGCGCCTCAGAGCAGTTTGCGGTGCATCGTTTGGCGCTCGGGGCAGGGCTCTATCATCTGGAGAATCTGTCGGATTTGAGCGAACTGCCGGAAACAGGTGCGTTCCTTGTCGTGGCGCCGATCAAACTCGAAGGTGGCTCGGGCGGGCCGGTCCGCGTGTTTGCGCTTCTGCCCTGAGGGCGCGCGGAATAAACGCAAACATTTCCGGGTTCCCTTACGTCTTAAGAAGGAAGGGTTTGTCTGAGGGTGGGCTCATGAAAACGATCAGGTACCGCAGGATGGCGTTGCTGTTGTTGTGCACCTTGGGCATTCTCGCACCGCTAGCGCGTGCACAATCGCAAGAGTTTCCCGTCAGCACCCGCACTCTGAAAAACGGCATGAAGGTGTTGGTGCAGCCAGACCACAGTATTCCAAATGTGGCGCTTTACATCTTCTACCGCATCGGATCACGGAACGAACATCCTGGAACGACCGGCCTTTCGCACTTTTTCGAACACATGATGTTCAACGGCGCAAAGAAGTACGGGCCGGGTGATCTCGACAAAGTGATGGAAGCAAACGGAGGCTCGAACAACGCCTATACCACGCAAAACGTCACGGTCTACCAGGACTGGTTTCCTCGCTCGGCGCTATCCCTGATTTACGATATCGAAGCTGACCGCATCCGCGATTTGACCTTCGATCCCAAGAAAATCGCGTCCGAGCGGGAAGTGGTTGCTTCCGAGCGGCGCCTTAGCGTCGACAACGACAATTCCGGTTTGCTAGACGAGCAATTGTGGGCCACGGCTTTCATCGCTCATACCTATCAATGGCCCGTCGTTGGATGGATGAGCGATATCGAGCATTGGACGATGGATGACCTGAAGCACCATTTTGAAATGGGCTACTCGCCCAGCAACGCCACGATGGTGGTTGTTGGAGACGTCTCGCCTGAGGAAATTTTCCAGCTTTGCGAAAAGTTTATTGAGCCGATTCCTTCCCATGCACCGCCTCCGCCTGTAACCACGATTGAGCCCGAGCAGCTCGGTGAGCGGCGGCTGGTGGTGCACAAGCCCGCGGAACTACCTCTGGTCATGATTGGATATCACGTCGCCAAAACCAACGATCCGGACTTCTACGCGCTCAACATTCTCCGCAGCGTGCTCTTTCAGGGGGAAAGCTCGCGAATGTACCAGCGGCTCGTGGACAAGGATCAGTTGGCGCTCGACGTTTCCTCCAGCGTGGAGCCGGCGTTTGATCCCACATTGGCCATCATCATGGCTCAACCGCGGCAAGGAGTGGATCCACAATCGTGTGAAAAAGCCATTTACGAGGAACTGGAGAAAGTGAAGGGTGCGCCGATCGGCGATCAGGAACTCGAGAAAGCGAAGAACGGCCGGCTTGTTGAATTTTACCGGGAGATGCGGACGATCAGCGGGCGAGCGAACACGATCGGAACTTATGAAGTTTTCATGGGGGACTACAACAAACTGTTTGATGCGGCGAAAAACTACTCCGCCGTGACGAAAGAAGATGTGCAGCGGGTGGCAAAAAAATATTTCGGCGCAAACAACCGAACCGTCGCGACCCTGCTTCCCGAGAATGAAGGGAAGGCAAAACAATGACAAGGAAAAATAGATTGTTGCTTCTTTTCGCGCTCTTCGGATTTTTGTTTATGCTCTGCCCCGTCGCTCCCGCGCAGTCGCTTCGTCTGCCGCCACATGAGAAATTCGTGCTCAAAAACGGATTGACCGTGCTGATGATGGAGAAGCGCGGGGTGCCGCTGATCAATATTTTCGCTCTCGTAAAAACCGGGGCTGCAGCTGATCCAGCAGGGCAAGAGGGGCTCGCTTCCGTCACTGCCGGCCTTTTGCGCAAAGGGACGAAGACCCGGACGGCCCAGCAGTTTTCCGCGGATTTCGATTACATCGGCGGCTCGTTTGGCGCTGATGTCGGAGCGGATTTCACGAACATCAGCGCCGAGTTTCTGACCAAGGATCTGGCCCGGGGGTTAGAACTTTTTTCGGATGCGGTTCTGCATCCGACGTTTCCCCAAAGTGAGACCGACAAAATCCTGGCGCAGAGTCTGGACGGCGTCAAATCCGCGAAGGACGAGCCGCAGTCCGTCCTGGGCTTGTACTACGGAGGTTATCTCTACGGTGCTCATCCATACGGGCGCCCATCGGACGGAGACGAGCTTTCGCTCAAGCGCATAGAGCGGGATGCCGTCGTAAAATTTTACGAAGCGAATTACGCTCCGGGGAACACCATTCTAGGAATCGCTGGCGAGTTCGATGCCGCGGAAATGCGGAGGAAACTCGAAGAGGCGCTGGGTACATGGCCGTCGCGGACCGTGGCAAACACATCGATTCCCCCCGCACTTTCGGCGAAAGGGAAAAGGCTCCTGCTGATCGACAAGCCCGACGCGACCCAAACTTACTTTGCCATAGGGAGCATCGGCACTGCCGTGAACGATCCGGACCGCGTCGCGATTCGCGTGGTTAATACCGTTTTTGGCGGCAGGTTTACATCCGAGCTTAATGAAGCGCTGCGCGTCGAATCAGGCTACACCTACGGCGCGGGATCATTTTTTGATTCGCGCAAAGCTCCAGGACCATTCGAGATATTCAGCTTCACAAAGAACGAGACTACGACGCCAGCGATTGATCTTGCTCTCCAGGTCTTGGAAAAGCTTCACAAGAACGGCGTGACCGAGGAACAACTCAAGTCAGCGAAGAGTTACATCAAGGGCCAGTTTCCGCCGACGATCGAAACATCGGGGCAGCTTGTGCGTCGCATCGTGGTCAACGAGTATTACGGTCTCGGCGATGACGAAGTAAACCAGCTGGAAGCGCGCCTCGATGCAGTAACGCCGGCCATCGCGAAGCAGGTCATCGACAAGCATTTTCCGCAGGATAATCTGGTTTTCGTCCTGATCGGGAAGGCGTCTGCTATCGGGCCTGCTGTAAAAAAGTACGCCGACAAAATGGATCAACGTCCCATCAGCGATCCCGGCTTCTGGCCCCCGCAGGCGGGCGCCCCGAAATAACAGGATGCGGCACAAGTCCGAACGCCAAAAGAATTTGCTCAAAGTTTTTCAGGAGGAATGATGCATTTTCGAATCTCGGCAGTAATTGCGGCCCTGTTGCTTGTGCTGTTCTGCGCGGCGAATTGGTCCGCCGCGGCGGAAGAGGCTCCGCTGCTCGTGCAGGCGCCCACGATGAGCAAGACGCAAATCGTGTTCGTCTACGGCGGATACCTTTGGAGCGTGCCACGGGAAGGCGGAGAGGCGCGCCAGCTCACGACCAACGGCCACGAGGGCAGGCCGAGATTTTCTCCGGACGGAAATTGGATCGCGTTCACGGGCCAGTACGACGGCAATATCGACGCCTACGTCATGCCTGCCGATGGCGGCGAACCGAAGCGCCTGACCTGGCATCCCGATCCCGACGTCGTTGTCGGGTGGACTCCGGACGGCAAGAAGGTGTTAATCAGTTCAGGCCGCGAAGCGTACGCGGACTTTGACCGTCTGTACACCGTGCCGATCGAAGGCGGCGTTCCAGAAGTTCTGCCCATGTGGCGCGGCGAGGCCGCTTCCTACTCTCCGGATGCCGCGCGTATCGCTTATGTGCCAAACCTGAAGTGGCAAACCGCTTGGAAGCGATACCACGGCGGACAAACAACGCCAGTCTATCTGCTTCGCCTGAGCGACTTGCAACTTGAGAAAGTGCCCCGTGAAAATTCAAACGATGACGATCCTGTTTGGGTCGGGGATACAGTCTATTTTCTTTCCGACCGCAAGGGTCCGGTAACAATCTTCTCCTACGATACGAAAACGAAGAACGTGAAGCAGGTGCTGGAAAACAAAGGACTCGACCTGAAATCACTCTCTGCCGGCCCCGACGCGCTTGTCTATGAGCAATTCGGCGGAATTTACACACTCGATCTGAAGAGCGAGAAAGCAAGTAAGGTGCCGATTCATATCTCCGCCGATTTGCCGGCGACGCGGCCGCACTATGAAAAAGTAGGTGACAAGATTCAGAATTCTGCGATCTCGCCAACCGGCGTTCGGGCCGTCTTCGAAGCCCGCGGCGAGATATTGACCGTCCCCGCAGAGAAGGGCGACGTGCGAAACCTCACGCGAACGACAGCAGTAGCGGAACGCGACCCGGCGTGGTCGCCAGACGGAAAGTCGATTGCGTTTTTTTCCGACGAATCTGGCGAATACGCGCTCCGTATCGTGGATCAAACCGGATTGGGCGTGGTGAAAAAAATCAATCTCGGGAATCCTCCTTCGTACTTCTACGGACCATTGTGGTCTCCAGACAGCAAGAAAATTGCCTACACCGACAAGCGCATGAATCTCTGGTATGTGGACGTGGAAAAAGGCTCGCCCGTGAAAGTGACATCGGATCGATATGAGGATCCAACCTCGACGATGAATGAAACCTGGTCGCCGGACAGCAAATGGCTGACCTATGCGAAGTATCTCGAAAATCACATGCGCAATGTCTTCGTTTATTCGTTGGAGTCGGGCAAGGAATCGCAGATCACGGACGGCACCAGCGACGCGCGTTATCCGGTATTCGACAAGAACGGAAAGTCCCTCTACTTCGCGGTCAGCACGGATCTCGGGCTTTCTATAGGATGGCTTGATCTTTCGAGCTTTCAGCATCCCGTGTCGAGAAGCATTTATGCAGCCGTGTTGAAAAAAGGCGATCCATCTCCCGTAGAACCGCAGAGCGACGAAGAGAAAGCCGCGAGCGATGAGAAGGGCAAGGATGCTGACAAGGACAAAACCAAGGACGCGGACAAGAGCGCGGATAAAGGAAAAGAAGGCGATAAGAAAGAAGGTGAGAAGAAAGAAGGTGAAAAGAAAGAAGAAGTGAAGGTGACGATCGACCTGAATGAAATCGGCCAGAGAATCGTGGCGATGCCAATCAAAGCGTCGAACTACGTTGGCCTGGATGCGGGCAAGACGGGGGTGCTGTTTCTGAGTGAAATCCCGGGTGTGCCGAGCCTGACAGAGCCGACGATGATCTCAGTTTCGAAGTTTGACCTGAGCACACGAAAGACTGAGCCATTCCTCGGCGGTGTGAGTGCATTCGTTGTTTCGGCAAATGGCGAGAAGACTCTCTACCGGCAAGGTCCATGACCCAGCGCGCCATGGTTCATCGCGGCAACAGCTGTTGTGCCCAAACCGGGGGATGGCGCGCTAAATCTTGAAGGGATGGAGATCTACACCGATCCGCGCGTCGAGTGGAATCAGATGTATCACGAAGTCTGGCGGATCGAGCGCGACTTCCTTTACGACCCGAACCATCATGGGCTGAACATCGCTGCTGCGGAAAAGAAGTATGCGCCTTACCTGAAGGGCGCCGGAGGCCGGGCCGACGTCAATCATCTCTTTGACGAGATGCTCGGCGAGATCACGATTGGCCACATGTTCATCGCCGGAGGGGACGTGCCGCAACCGAAGAAGGTCAAGGGTGGACTCCTTGGCGCGGACTACAAAGTGGAAAACGGGCGTTACCGTTTTGCGCGCGTTTTCAACGGAGAGAATTGGAATCCTGAATTGCGCGCGCCGCTGACGCAGCCGGGCGTCGACGTCAAGGTGGGAGATTATCTGCTGGAAGTGGGCGGCCGCGATGTGCGCCCTCCGGTTGACGTCTACAGCTACTTCGAAAATACGGCGGGCACACAGATCAAAATCAAGGTGGGTCCCAATCCTGACGGCAAGGACTCTCGCGAAGTGACCGTGGTGCCACTGCCTAGCGAGTTCCCGCTGCGCAACCTCGCTTGGGAAGAAGACAATCGCCGCAAGGTCGATCAGTTGAGCGGCGGCAAGGTCGCCTATGTCCACGTTCCGGACACCGCCACCGGCGGCTTCATCAATTTCAACCGCTATTACTTTGCGCAAGTTGGCAAGCAAGCCGCGGTCATCGACGAGCGTTACAACCACGGCGGCGAAATTGCGGACTACATCATCGACATGCTCAAGAGGCCGCTCCGCAATTGTGACATCACGCGCGAAGGCGAGGAATTCTGCTCCCCCCTCGCGCAAATCTACGGCCCAAAGACGATGGTCATTAACGAAATGTCCGGCTCCGGCGGCGATGCCTTGCCTTGGATGTTCAAGCAGGACAAAGTAGGGCCGCTGGTCGGGACACGGACGTGGGGCGGCCTCGTCGGGATTTATAATTATCCACCACTAATGGATGGTGGGTTCGTTACAGCTCCGCGCGTGGCGATTTTTGGCCTTCAAAACGATTGGGAAGTGGAAAATCACGGCATTGCGCCGGACATCGAAGTGGAAAACGACCCGGCGTCCGTCGCGGCCGGCCACGATCCGCAGCTCGAAAGGGCTGTCCAGGTCACACTGGAAGCATTGAAGGCGCATCCAGTTGTGATTCCCGGGCATCCGCCTTATCCGAATTATCAGAAGAAGTGAAGCGCATAAATCTCTGCTGATCGCGGCTCTCATGGGATTTGTGTGACCAAACGGCGCCGCGGCGGGGGATGTGCTATTTTGATGGTGATCCCTTCATGCCGGAACTTCCTGAAGTCGAAACAGTAGCGCGCGGCCTGCGGCGAACGATTGTGGGCCGGCGGATTCTGTCCGTGAGGCTCGGGAAAACGGATTTTATCGACGACCCTGCGGCGCTCGAACAACATCTTCCCGGCAGGCAAATCGAAGCCGTCGAGCGCTACGGCAAGTTCATGCTGCTGCGGCTCTCGCCCGCGAACAGCGGAGGCTCTTCGGCTGTAAACGGTGACGCGGCCCCAGCCGCGCTGCTCGTGCATCTCGGAATGACTGGACAGATTGCTCCGAATCCCGCGGCGCAGCCTTGCGAAAAACATACCCATGCCTGTTTCTTGCTCGACGATAATCGCGAGCTGCGCTATACCGACGCGCGGCGATTTGGTCGCCTCGCCTATTTGTCGGCAGGGCCACTTGCGGAAGAGTTGCGAGCCTTCGGCGCGGATCCGCTGGAAGTCACCGTTGAGGAATTTGTGGAGCAGGCGCGAGCGCGCCGCGCAAGGATCAAGGCGCTGCTGCTGGATCAAAGGTTCCTGCGGGGCGTCGGAAACATCTATGCGGACGAAAGTTTGTGGCGCGCGAAGATTCATCCTGCGCGCCTTGGTGTTTCGTTGAAAAAGGAGCAGGGAGCGAGGCTACACCGCGTCCTGCGCGAAATCCTTGAAAAAGCCATCGTCCTGCGCGGCTCATCGATCTCCGATTTTCTTGACGCCGAAGGCCATCCGGGCGAATATCAGCGCCACCATCGCGCTTACGGGCGAGAGGGCGAGGGCTGCTATCGCTGTGGCGCTGTGATCCGGCGCGCGATTGTCGCGGGGCGCAGCAGCTATTTCTGTCCCAAATGCCAGCCGCCGCCGCGGGACTGCCCCACGCTTTCGCTCCCGCGAAAGACGGTGAAGAAAGCCGCCAAATAAGAAGGCCGAATGCGAGCCGTAGTGCAAAGGGTAAGCCGTGCGAGTGTGACAGTCGAAGGACGCGTGACCGGCGAAATCGCTGCCGGGCTGATGATTTTGCTCGGAGTCGGCCGCGAGGATTCTTCGGCGGTGGCGGCCTCCATGGCGGAGAAAGTCGCAAATCTGCGCATTTTTGAGGATGACCAGGGAAAAATGAATCGCTCGCTCCTTGACGTGAAGGGGAGCGCTCTGGTCGTTTCGCAATTTACGCTGTACGGTGACGCGCGCGGACAGCGCCGGCCAAGCTATATCTCGGCGGCTCCGCCGGAAAAAGCCAAAGCGCTTTACGATGAATTTACCCTGGCGATGCAGGGGCTCGGTGTCAGCGTTGCGACAGGAATTTTCCAGACGATGATGTCTGTGGAGCTGGTAAATGAAGGGCCGGTCACGATCCTCCTCGACTCCGACAAAACCTTCTAACTCGGCGCGCCGCTCGAAAGCCGCCAAGTGGACGAAAGCCGCCGCACTTCGAGAGCTGAAAAGCCTCGCCGATCCGAAGGTCCGCGCGAAGCTGGCTTATTTCGGTGTAAACGTTCCGAAGGCTTATGGAGTCTCAGCGCCCGTCCTACACGCTTTCGCGCGGCACATCGGGAAAGACCAAGAATTGGCGGAGCAGATGTGGGCCTCCGGCATACACGAAGCAAGGATCCTTGCTACGCTGATCGGCGAAACGGAGAAAGTCACCTCCGCGCAGATGGAGCGCTGGGTACGTGATTTCGACTCGTGGGATGTGGTTGATGCAGCGTGCTGCTATCTTTACGCGGCCGCGAAGCCTGCCTGGGACAAGATTGAGGAATGGAGTAGTCGGCGAGCGGAGTTTGAAAAGCGCGCCGCATTTTCTCTGGCAGCATATCTGAGCTATAAAGACAAAACCGCGCCGGACGCGCGATTCGAACGGTTTCTTTCCGTGATCGAGCGCGAAGCGCACGATGAGCGAAACTTTGTAAGAAAAGCCGTCAACTGGGCGCTGCGCAATATCGGCAAGAGAAATCTGCGCCTCAATGAAGCAGCCATTGGCTCTGCAGAACGGATCCGCCAGCAGGATTCGCGCGCCGCGCGATGGATCGCCGCAGACGCGCTGCGCGAGCTGAAGAGCGAAGCGGTGCAGGCGCGGCTGCGCAAGAAAGCAGGTTGAGAGATGGCTAAGGCCGAGAATAAAGGCGTCACAATTCGCCGCGCGCGAAGCAGTGACGCTGCACGGCTGGCTGAGCTGAGCGGCCAGCTTGGCTATTCTGCGTCGGCCACCGAGATTACAAAACGATTACGCAAACTGAAGCCCGCATCGCAGAACGCATTATTTGTGGCAGAATCTGCGGACGCAGGAGTTGTCGGCTGGACTCACGTCAGTGTCACCCACCTTGTCGAAGTTGGAACGCGCGCGGAATTGAATGGCCTGATTGTCGCCGAAGGCCAGCGAAGCCTCGGAGCGGGCGCGCGGCTGCTCGAGGCAGCCGAAGATTGGGCGCGCAAGCACGGTTGCCCGAACATGTCCGTGCGTTCAAACGTGATCCGCGACCGCGCCCACAAATTTTACGAGCGGCAGGGGTACGAACACTACAAGACGCAGAAAGCCTTCCGCAAGACGCTCTAAACCACTTCCTGCCGCCGCGGTCGATTACCCTGAGAAGACAGTTCAATCTTGTCGCGTGGCAAGGTATATCGCATTACGATATACTTAGCGCATGGCTTTGGATATTACCCCCGCCGAGTACCGGGCATTGGCCGAGTTGCGTTACCGCATCCGCCATTTCCTGCGCGAAGGTGACGCCAAGGCGCGGGCCGTCGGACTCGAGCCCCAGCAATACCTGATGCTGCTCGCCATTCGCGGTCTCCCCGAAGGCAGCGAGGCCACCATTCAGACGCTTGCCGAGCGGCTCGCTCTTAAACACCACAGTGCCGTGGAACTCATCGATCGCCTCGAAACGCACGGATACGTGCGCAGAACCCGAAGCCGGGACGACCGCCGCCGCGTGTTCGTAACTTTGTTGCCGCGCGGCGAGCGCTTGCTCGAACAAGTCGCTCGGAACCGCATCAGCGAACTGCGCAGCACCGGAGAGGCTTTAGTCGGCGCAATCGAAGCCCTCCTCGATCGCGGGCGCGATGCCGGCAACAACCTGAAAAAAACAAACAAGAGGGAAGTGTCAGTCAAGCGTGCCCGACGATAACAAAGGAACAGGACCAAGCCGGAATACCGCCAGGCTAACCGGCACAGAGTGTTGGTAAAAGAATGTTGCAACTCTCAGAACCGACTCACACAAGCTGGTGGAAATCTCCATGGCGATATTGGAACGCTCTGCTTCAGGAGCGCGAAGAACAGCTCTTTCTGATCTTGACCCTGCTCATTGGCGCCCTGGTGGGCCTGATGGCTGTCACTTTCATTTTGTTAACCGAGCGAGTGGGATCGCGACTCTATCCTCTCGGCGGAGCGCCCTGGCATCGCGTGCTTATCCCTACGGTTGGCGCCCTTGCGATGGGGTATTTGCTGTACCGCTATTTTCCCGACGCGCGCGGCAGCGGCGTCCCGCAAACGAAAGCCGCTCTCTATGCGCGAGAAGGCCGCATCACCGCCGGCACAATGTTCGGGAAGTTCTTCTGCACGTCCGCCACGCTCGCTAGCGGAATTCCTCTGGGACGCGAAGGGCCGACAGTCCAGGTCGGCGCCGGCATCGCTTCTGTGCTGGGCCGCAACCTCGGGCTGCGCCCGGAAAAAGTGAAAGCGCTCATCCCCGTGGCAGCGGCTGCGGCCATCGCCGCGGCGTTCAACACACCATTGGCGGCAGTCCTGTTCACACTGGAAGAAGTCGTGGGAGATCTTCACGCGCCCGTATTGGGTTCGGTTGTGCTGGCTTCCGCCACTTCCTGGGGCGTCCTGCGGCTTTTGCTGGGGAATGATCCACTCTTTAAAGTTCCGCAATACCAGCTCGTCAATCCGTGGGAATTTGCAATTTACGCCGTGCTCGGTGTCGCCGGCGGCCTCTTGTCGGTGGCCTTCACAAAGCTCCTGCTCGGTATGCGCGAACGATTCCTGAAATTTCCTCGGAAAACGCTGCCTTTACAGCCAGTCGCCGGCGGCATCGTGGTCGGCATAATGGGCTGGTTTGTTCCGCAAGTGCTGGGCGTCGGGTACGAGCATGTAGGCGCGGCTTTGAATGGTGGCATGGCGCTCAGGCTGATGGTTTTGCTACTGGTCTTAAAACTTTTCGCGGTCACCACGAGCTACGCCTCCGGAAACGCCGGCGGCATCTTCGGTCCCAGCCTCTTTCTTGGTGCCATGCTCGGGGGAGCCATCGGCTCCGTAGCCCACAATCTGTTCCCACACTATGCAGCGACGCCGGGTGCCTATGCCTTGGTCGGGATGGGAACAGTCTTTGCTGGAATCGTACGCGCGCCGATGACCTCCGTCGTCATGATTTTTGAAATTACGAGGGACTATGCGGTCATCGTTCCATTGATGATCTCGAACCTGGTAAGTCTTTTCATCGCTTCACGCCTCCAGAAGCAACCCATCTACGAATCGCTGGCGCGCCAGGATGGCATCCACCTGCCCACGGCCGAGACGCGCCAGCAGGAAGGATACCGGCAGGTAATCCTTGCGATGCGACCCGCTTCGCAAGTCCTTGCGGTCGATATGACCGTGCAGGGCGCTCTGGAAAAGATAAGCTCGAGCGAATCCACTGCTTGGCCCGTGACGGACGGCCAAGTTTTGATTGGGCTCATAACCTTTGGCAAACTTCAGCAAGCTGCAACAGCCGGTTCCCGGACTAAACATCTTAAGGAACTACTCGACGGGGCAGACTTCCCACATCTCCATGCGGACCACCCCCTCAGTCTTGCCCTCGAACGCATGGGCGCGTACCAGGTCAATGCGCTCCCCGTAGTCAACCGCGCCAACGTTCACAAACTTGAAGGCATCGTCACCTTAAAGGATGTGTTGGCCATCTATGGCGTCGGGTCCACCGAAAAAGCATAATTAAACGTCAGCCCTTTCCGCGCAACCAAGTCATTGGAGTCGCAGCGGCCTGGACCACCAAAAGCACTCAGGAGAAAAGATGGACTACCTCAATCTTGGCAAGACTGGCCTCAAGGTCTCGCGCATCTGTCTTGGCTGCATGACCTACGGTGCGCCCGCCGCCGGCAAAATCAAGCCCGGCAGCCATGCTTGGGCTCTCAACGAAGAAGAAAGCCAGCCCTTTCTTCGTCAGGCGCTCGAACTTGGCATCAATTTTTTTGACACTGCCAACGTTTATTCTGGGGGTGCCAGTGAGGAGGTGCTTGGCCGTTTCCTCAAAGCAAACGTACGTCGGGAATCCGTTGTCATCGCCACAAAGGCCCAGGGCGTCATGCGCGAGGAGCCGAACGGCCGGGGCCTCTCGCGCAAAGCCATTTTCTACGAACTGGACCAGAGTCTTCGCCGTCTTGGCACCGATTACGTCGATCTCTATCAAACGCACCGTTGGGATTATGAGACACCCATCGAGGAAACTCTCGAAGCGCTGCATGACGTGGTGAAATCAGGCAAAGTGCGCTATATCGGCGCTTCGTCAATGTACGCGTGGCAGTTCACCAAAGCCCTCTATCTCGCCGATCTTCACGGCTGGACACGTTTCGTTTCCATGCAGAATTACTACAACCTGCTCTATCGCGAAGAGGAGCGCGAAATGATGCCGCTTTGCCAGTCCGAAGGCGTCGGCGTCATCCCTTGGAGCCCTCTCGCGCGCGGTCGCCTGACCCGCCCTTGGCAAACCGAACCCACCAAGCGCTTCGAGACGGATCAGTTCGGCAAGACCTTGTACTCGAAGACAGAAGACGCGG
>Ga0308309_10001056_pt1 | contig 16446 bp, 15 predicted proteins | sample HubBroMetageWFT5_FD_192491 | JGI IMG/M metagenome (GOLD analysis project Ga0308309, IMG submission 192491) | Warmed and freeze-thawed soil microbial communities from the Hubbard Brook experimental Forest, New Hampshire - Hubbard Brook CCASE Soil... | ecosystem: Environmental > Terrestrial >...
TCGATGTGCGGCTGCACATCGGGATTGCCCGCTTTGCCAATCGCCGCAATATGCCCGTCCTTGATGCCGATATCGGCTTTCGCAATTCCCCAGTGATCGAGAATAAGTGCGTTCGTGATGACCGTATCGACGGCACCCTCATTGCGGGAACGCTGCGACTGACCCATGCCGTCGCGGATCACTTTTCCGCCTCCGAATTTCACCTCTTCGCCATAGATCGTGAAATCCTTCTCTACCTCAATGATGAGGTCTGTATCCGCGAGGCGCACCTTGTCGCCGACCGTTGGGCCAAACATCTGCGCATAGGCGGCGCGGCTCATTTTGTGAGGCATGCTCGATTACCTCATTGATTCGGACAGATGGTCATGACGCCGGCACGTTCGGCAGTGCTCCCATGACCGCCTTGTTAAAGCCATACACCAAGCGCGCGCCCTCGTAAGGGATCAGCGAAACTTCGCGGGATTGGCCCGGCTCGAAGCGCACAGCTGTTCCGGCGGGAATGTCAAGCCGATGCCCAAGAGCTGCCTTTCGATCAAAGGCGAGAGCCGCATTGGTTTCGGCGAAATGATAATGACTACCGACCTGAATCGGTCTATCCCCCGTATTTGCGATCTTGAGGGAGATAGCTGCCCGATCCTTATTCAGGTCGATCTCACCAGAGGCTGGAAAGGTCTCACCGGGTATCACGTTTGGCTCCTCAGCGAATCGGATCGTGAACACTTACAAGCTTGGTGCCGTCCGGAAACGTAGCTTCCACTTGCATCTCGTGGACCATTTCAGGGATGCCTTCCATGACCTGATCCCGGGTCAGGATCTTGCCGCTTCCGGACATGAGCTCTGCAACGGACTTACCGTCCCGCGCCCCCTCAAGAACGAAATCGGTGATAAGCGCGACACTCTCGGGATAGTTGAGTTTGACGCCCCTTGCGAGCCGTCCCCTAGCCACCAACGCCGCGAGCGCAACCATAAGCTTGTCTTTTTCACGCGGCGTGAGATTCATGAGCTTCTCCCTTCGGCAGGGGCTTCAGCATAACCACATTTTTGGCACTCGGAAAGGCCCAGGTCCGAATTCACGACTGAATTGCTGGAGAAAACTGCGCAAAGCGAGCCTCAAGTCGGAGGAGGCCTCCGCGGCAAAGCGCGCGACAATGAGACCGGCAACCGACGTTGCGCCGCAATGACACCCGAGGGCAGGGGCAATGTCGCGCAAAAACTCCAGTCGAGTGTCGAGAGCAGGCCCGAAATAGATTAGTGTTCCAAGGGCTTTGTAATTCGAGATCAGAGCCCTCCTATGAAGGTGCGCGAACGTTTCGTCCGTGGCCCGGAAGCTGTCCGCCCAGATCAGTCGGCCGTCTTTCTTGACACGCCAGCCATCATCTATGTGCCCGCCGACCATCTTCTCGCCGTACGCGGCACGGCCCAGCACAAGGCACTCAAGGGCCAGTAGCTCTGCTCCCGAAGAAAGCTCAATCTCTGTCGCCCGCCTGAGGCGTCCCCAATTAAATACGATTGTTTCCTGCGGGAGCCACGCGAGTTTCGCGCCCTCGCACGCTTTCAGTTTTGTCGCAATGCGCGCGGGCTCGTTGAGTGCCCGATAGACCTTTTCAGCGGCCTGTGAGGTCACCGCGATGGAAGCATCGGCTAGCGCCGTCACACTCGACTCGAGCCGGTCTCCGCCGGCAACGCCACCTGCAGTGTTTACAAAAACGGCCTCTTCTAACGCAGCACCGCCGGCCCTCGGGAACAAGATGCGAATGGGAGACCGTTGGAAAACATCCATGATGTGAGTACCGTTTTCAGAACCGCTCACTACGATGCGGCCGGAGCCTTCCGACCGCTGCAAATCCTTATCGGACGGCGGATTCCCCGCACGCCATTCCGGCGAACCAAGCGCGCTCAGACCGTTCGCGAGATCAGACGATGACGTCACGTCCAACACCGGCTTTCCACCAACTCTTCAGGTCCTCCCGAAAGGGCAAGTTCCCCTTCCAGGGGACGATTGTCCTTGTTGACCATGTGGCAATGCAAGTCTCGTGGTGGTGCCGAGCTGCCCGTGTGGGAATTAGAAGCCGTCGTGTTTGGCGCAGCCGCTCCCGGGACCGGGCTCGCCATGCGCCTGCGAAGTCGTGTCCCGGAAGCAGCCGCTCATCGCGCCCGCTTGCGGAGGAATCAGAACCCCGCCAACCCCTCCGGGCTGTTATAGGGAATCGCAACGCTGGTGACCTCCTCAAGCGAGCCGTCTGGCTTCGTGGCGTACCCCACCAGTTTCGAGGCGTTCCCGTAGATCTGGTAGAAAAAGGCGCCATCCGGCGAAACCCAGCTATCGCTCGGTCCGCTGCTGACGTCTCCACAAAGTCCCCTGAAGGTACCATCGCCCTCGATTTCGGGGCACGCAGGATCCTTCGCGACTCTGATCTCGGGGCCGTCGATATGGAAGCTGCTGACGTTGCTGTACCCGAAAACCGTAGCGTACAAGAAACGGTCATCGGGGGAGACCGATAGCCAGCAAAGTTCAGCGATCTTGCCTCGCTTTGTGTCGATCGGTACGACCTTGTCGACGCCAATTCTGCCGTTTTCGTCGATGCGGCCCAAGCCGACCCCGTCGCCGACGGCGTATGCGAGGATGAAAGTATCCGGTCGGTTGTGTAGGAAGGCGATGTAGAAGGGAGAACCGCCCCCTCCGTCCTGGAACGATGGGTCGCTGAGCGTGCCGTTTGCATTCACGCGGAATACGACGATCCCGTCGGGATCTGGCGCATTCGAAGCGACGGACCGTTGTTTGCCGTCTGGACCAGGCACCCAGAGAATGGGTGAACCGTCCGGATAGGTGCCGGAGATCGCAATAGGCAGATCGAAGGTGGTGCCAACAAGGAGAAACTTCTCATCGGGTGAAAGTACGGCCTGAGTTGGAACACGGTGCGGTTTCTCCGGTGTATTCGCCGTGTATCGCTCCATGCGCGGCGTAAGCTTGCCATCGCTGGAGACCGACATGAGCCGGATATGATCAGGTCCGAAGGAGTGGACCACATAAAGCATGCCCTTGGACGGAGAATATGCGAGCGATTTGGCAGTCCCGCTCTTTCCTTCTACAGCGTTCCCAGTCGGTTTGGTGTCGATTAGTGTGAGCCTGCCCTGTTCGCCGACAGCGAAGCTGGAAACCGAATTGTTCCCGCCGTTTGTGGCAAACAGAAACCTGCGATCTGGTGAAAGGATGACGCTGCCCGCCCCTTCAAAAGAGTTGGGCGCGCTGTCCTGGCCGCTGATCGGCTTGAAAGTCCCGGAACCGGCACCCCCGGTGGCTACTCGCTCCACCTCGGTAAGAGTCCCGTTCGCAGACCGATGATAGTGGATGATGACGTTCTTTACTTCGTTGGTTTGCATATAGAGATGTCCGCCGCGACCGTTCGACGAAATCACCTCTCTGGACATACCCGCCTCGTTCGACATACTCATCTCTTTTTCCTTTGCCATACTTATTTCTCCTCTTTCTTTCGCTGAATTTGGATCCGATCGGATCCGCTCTTTTCCTCGTCTACTCGGGCCCCGCGCTGATAGAAATCTCGGTGCCTAATAGCCTTTTTTGTCACGAAGCAACGGATAGAACTGAACCCAGGTCATGTCTGTGGCTGCGACATTAGCGATGTGGCACCCCGCACATACGGTCACAGGTTGTTCCGTGGCGCTCTCGTCATAGGGCAATGGATGATGCCCGAAGGTGAAGAAGCCCCAGCCGTTGGTCGCAGCAAACCGCTTAGTGTCTTTCACCGTTACGTCGATTCCGTTGTACTCACCGTTGAAATACCCGCGTCCGGATGGTTCCTTCCGAGACCCGTCCGGAAACGTGGGATTTAGAACGCGAGTCAACTCTTTGACAATGACCGTTCCTTCGGGAAAGGAGCCCGTCGCCAGGTACGCATCGACGTTTTTCTTTTCTATGTATACGTGGTGGTACTCGGGGAAGTTGGCCTTTCCATTGTTGAGGCCGTTGGGCGTTAGGGGCGCACCCACAAAGATCCACGCACGATAGCCGGTGGGCAACTTCATCTTGCCATTCGAATCGAACACTGCTGTCGATTGTTGCGTCTGAGCCGCAACGCGGCCCGTGTTGGACGGGAACAAGCCCATAGCCGCCAGGCTCACCCCCACGACCAGAACCGATACACCCAGATACTTTTGCATTGCACCTCCTCCTTTGAGCCGCTTTCGAAAATCAGGTTCCACCGCATGGTGCTTGCTTACTTTGCGGTGAGAACTGGATAGCCCTGGACGTAGACCCAGTCCGTCTTCTGCGCAGGGATGTGGCAACCCAGGCAATCTTTCTTGAAGTCAGTCGCGACCTGCTTATCGGGCGCGTCGGACTTGAAGAGTGCCCATCCCCATCCATTGCCCCACAGCGGGTTGCCAGGATGGCTTCCTTTTTCGTCTTTGATCATTACGAACCACACTTTGGTCTTCGTGGCCCACCGTACATCGCCTGTCGTCATTTGGGCGTGATCGGTCATGAACGTTTCTTTGACCAGTACAGTTCCATCGGCAAACTTCCCGTTTTTGCGGTAATACTGAGCCGCGCCCGGAGAGGCGTAGGTGACGTGCATTTCCGTGTCACCGTTGAGATCTGTCGGAACATATGTTCCGAGCGCCTGGTAAAGATCCCGAACGTCGGCTGGCTTACGAATGTTTCCGGCCTTGTCGACCAGATCCCATCCGTTGTAGCTGCTATTGCTTTGTGATTTGACTTGCTGATAGCCAACCAAAATGAGGAGCGTGAGAACAAACAAGGCGATACGGAAACTCATAAGGATTCTCCCTACCAGCTTATTGGCATGGTCGCTGCGCGAAACGTTACTGCTAGGTCGCCGATGCAGGGCCTGCGTGTCTTGACTCTGTCGCAGGCCCCGGGGTGGGACGTCTAGTCAGCGATTCTGATCGAAACCGTCAAGTTGTTGTGTCGTTTTCATTTCACCCGTGGTCATTGCAAGCGTCGGGCCAGTATCGAAAACCGTTCTCCTCTCATCGCAAGACACGGTTTAGCTCGTGGGCCGCGGTGCATCTGTCAAAACGGACGTCGAGCAGATGTCTCTGTGACGCTATAACGACACCGCCAATAAGGCGCAGGAGCACTACGCAATTTGCGCGGTGGGGACAGGTCGGGGGGCGGCATGAAGCGAACCAAAAGCGTTATACTTGGCGCCGGGAAGCGCCTCGTCGTATCGAAGTGAAGTGGCTATGACCCAGCGGAAACTTCAATTGCAATTTGCCCATTCCGTTGTTCCGCGCTACGGGTTTGCAGTCGCTTGGGTCGCGATTGCGCTTGCGATCGCCTTTTTTCTGGAACACCATGAATTTCACCGCGGCGCACTTCCTCTTTTCCTGCTTGCAGTAGCTTTGAGCGCTTGGTATGGCGGTGTAGGACCAGCCATGCTGGCGATTGTGCTCTCAATACTTTCTTTCGATTACTACTTTGCGCCACCCGTTCACACCTTCAATTTCGCTCTCGAGGATGCCCCAGCCTTCCTCTTTTTATTGATTTTCGGTGCGCTAATTGCAGGTTTCAGCGCCGTTCGGCGCCGCGTGGAGGCAGAGCTTCTTCAAGCTCGCGACAAACTGGAATTCGAAGTCGCTGCGCGAACCCAACAAGCTAGCCTGCTCAATCTGACACACGACACGATCTTCGTCCGAGATATGAACGAGGTCATCACGTATTGGAATCGGGGAGGGGAGGAGTTGTACGGGTGGAGGCCAGAGCAGGCGATTGGAAAGAGCTCTCATGAACTTCTGCGGACCGTTTTTCCGTCGCCGCTCGACGACATCCAGGCAGAGTTCCTACGGACCGGGCGTTGGGAAGGCGAACTCAAGCACACGAAAGCGGACGGAACTGAAGTGGTCGTGTCGAGCCGATGGTCCTTGCGCCGCGATGAGCAGGAGCAGCCCGTTGCCGTCCTGGAAACGAACAATGACATCACTGTGCGCAAGCGTCGGGAGCAAGAAATTGAAAGCCTCAACCAGGAACTGGCAAAACGCTCGACGGAGCTCGAAGCCATCAACAAGGAACTAGAGGCGTTTGCGTATTCCGTCTCGCATGACCTTCGCGCACCCCTTCGCCATATTGCCGGTTTTACAGAGCTGCTTCAGAAGAAGGCTTCCGCGCTTGTAGATGAAAAGAGCAACTACTACATCGAGACGATCTTAGAATCAGCCAAGCGCATGGGCAATCTGATTGACGATCTCCTGGCTTTTTCGAGGATTGGGCGCGCGGAAACGCAAAAGACGCGGGTTAGCCTGGCGCAGCTCGTGAAAGAAGTACTCATCGAAGTTCGCGAAGATACGGAGGGACGCAACATTGCGTGGAAAATCGGCGCGCTGCCCGATTTTTATGGGGACCGTTCGATGCTAAGACTTGTGCTGGTGAACCTTATTTCCAATGCGATCAAATTCACGCGCACGCGCGCGCAGGCTGAAATCGAGATCGGATGCGCCGACGGGGACAATGACAGCTTGATAGTATTTGTTAGGGACAATGGGGTGGGGTTTGACATGAAGTACGTGCGTAAGTTGTTTGGTGTGTTTCAGCGCCTGCACGAGTCCGCCGTATTTGAAGGCACTGGCATTGGACTGGCTACTGTTCAGCGCATAATACATCGTCACGGAGGCAAGGTCTGGGCCGAGGGCGCCGTTGATAGTGGCGCGACTTTCTATTTCTCAGCGCCGAAAACACAAGGACAATTATGCCGACCATGAACAAGCTGGGACGTATTTTGATGGTGGAAGACGATCCCAAGGACGTGGAACTTACGCTGACGGCCCTTGAGGACTACAACCTCGCCAATGAGGTCGTGGTCACTCGAGACGGCGAACGGGCCCTCGATTACCTGTATTGTCGGGGCGAATATAAGATGCGCTCCAGCGACAACCCGGCCGTCATGCTGCTGGATTTGAAGCTGCCTAAGGTTGATGGGCTGGAGGTGTTGAAGCAAATTAAGTCCGATGACAAGCTGAGAACGATTCCCGTCGTGGTGCTGACTTCATCGAAAGAAGAAAAGGACATGGTAGCAAGCTACAAACTCGGAGTGAACGCGTACGTAGTAAAGCCAGTTGACTTTCATGAGTTTGTGAATGCTATCAAGGAACTGGGCGTTTTCTGGGCAGTCATCAACGAACCACCGCCGGGAAGCGTAAGGAAGTGAGTATCGTCAGGAATGAGCATGCGGCATCCACTACGGATTCTGTCGATCGAAGATGATCCCAAAGACATTGAGCTGATTCAGAACCTGCTCGAGACGGAAGACATCGTCTGCAAAGTAACGCGGGTCGATACTCAGGCTGCGCTGCTGGCCTCCCTCGAGAAAGGCGGAATTGATCTGATTCTGGCTGATTACAGCCTTCCCTCGTTCGACGGCATTTGCGCCTTGAAGCTTGCGATGAAAGCCTGCCCGGACGTGCCTTTCATCTTTGTTTCTGGAACACTCGGTGAAGAAGTGGCGACTGAAGCGCTCAAAATCGGCGCAACGGATTATGTTCTCAAGGCGCGACTATCGAGGCTTGTGCCGTCGGTGGTTCGCGCGCTGCGTGAAGCCAGGGAAAGAGCAGAACGCAAGCAAGCAGATGAGAACCTACGCCGCAGCGAAGCCTACTTGACCGAAGCACAGCGACTAAGTCACACCGGCAGCTTCGGTTGCACACCTTCCACAGGCGAGATGTTCTGGTCGGAAGAAACCTTCCGAATCTATGGATACGACCAATCCACCAAACCCACCGTGGAACATGTTCTTCAACGGGTCCATCCGGAAGATAAACCTTTAGTTCAGGAGCACATGGATAGAGCGTCCCGCGAAGGTAAGGCTTGTGATATCGAATGTCGCCTGTTATTGCCTGACGATTCGGTCAAGCATGTCCGTATTGTGGCCCACGCATCAAAAAATGAACCAGGGATCATTCGGTTTATTGGGGCGGTGATGGATGTCACCGCTACGAAACAGGCGGAAGAGAAGCTGCGACGCAGTGAAGCTTACTTGGCCGAAGCGCAGAAATTGAGCCACACCGGAAGTTTCGGCTGGAGTGTTCTCAACGGGGAAATTTACTGGTCGGAGGAAACCTTCAACATTTTTGAACAAGATCGAGCGGTTAAGCCGACGATGGAGTCGATATTTCAGCGAATTCATCCTGGCGACAGAGATCGCGTGCAGCAGACTCTCGACCACGCGATCAACGAAAAGACAGATTTTGATATTGAGCATCGTTTACTGATGCCAGATGGTTCGGTCAAGCACCTTCATGCTATCGCCCGCGCGTCGAAGACCTCGTCGGGCAACCTCGAATATGTGGGTGCAGTGACGGATGTCACTACAACAAAGCGGACCGAGGAGACGCTTCGGGAGCGCGAAGCATACTTAGCCGAATCGCAGAGGCTGGCCCACACGGGCAGTTGGGCCCTCGATGGCACAACCCGCGAGGCCCGGTACTGGTCCGAAGAAATGTTCCGAATTTTCGGATTTGATCCGCGACAGGGCTTTCCGAAGCGGGACCAATGGCTGCAGCGAATGCACCCAGAAGATCGTGACAAGGTCAAGCGGCAGGCCAGCGATAGGATGTTCCTCCAGAAGGTAGATTCCGACATCGAGTACAGAATCGTGCTACCCGATGGAACAGTCAAACACATTCATGGCCTGGCTCATCCAGCATTGAGTCCCAATAAAGAGCTTGTTGAAGTAGTCGGCACAGTTGTGGATATCACTGAGCGCAAAACAACCGAGGAGGCGCTACGGCGAAGCGAGAGCTACCTCGCACAGGCCCAGAAACTTGCACACATCGGGAGCTGGGTGTGGGAAGTGGCTGGAAGGAGCGCTTTGTATCTATCCGACGAGTGGTATCGAATATACGGCTTCGATCCGAAGGATGGTATGCCCACTTGGAAAGAACGGCTGCAGCAGATTCATCCCGAGGACCGGGCCCGCTGGCAATCGGCTATCGATCAAGCCATAGCCGACAAATCGGATTATGACGTCGAGTTCCGAATTCTGCCCCCGCGCTCGACGGTCAGATACATTCATTCCGTGGGTCACCCTATTTTGAGTCCGTCCGGGGAATTGTTGCAATTCCTCGGTGTTGCGATGGACGTAACGGAACGCAAGTGCGCCGAGGAAGAGCGCGAGAGATTACGTCAGGCGTTGGCGGAACTTGCGCACATAAACCGTGTGAGCATGATGGGCGAACTGACCGCATCGCTGGCGCACGAAATCAAGCAGCCGATTTTCGCCGCGTCGGCCGATGCTGAAACCTGCGTGCGCTGGCTTGCGCGTGATCGGCCCAACTTGGCAGAGGCTCAAGAAGCAGCTTTAAGACTCATGAAGGACGTAAGCCGTGCGTCTGACATCATTAATCGCATCGTTTCGCTGTTCAAGAAGGAGGCTCCACAGCGGGAGCTGGTTGACCTAAATGGGGTCGTTCAAGAGATGATCACCTTGCTGCGCAGCGAGGCGAGCCGCTATTCAATTTCGATCGATGCCGAGCTTACAGAAGGTCTACCCAACGTGATGGCTGACCGAGTGGCACTGCAACAGGTGTTGATGAACCTGACGTCGAATGCAATCGAATCGATGAAGGAAGTGGGCGCTCCAGGCAAGCTTACGATCGCGACGCGGCAGGGCGAAAATCATCAACTCCTCATTTCGGTTGCGGATACGGGTGTGGGAGTACCGCCCGGACAGAGGGAGCAAATCTTCAATGCGTTCTTTACCTCGAAACTCCAAGGTACCGGTATGGGATTGCGGATCAGCCGATCGATTATTGAATCGCACGGCGGCCGGTTATGGGCCACCTCCAACGCCGGGCCGGGCGCAATCTTTCAATTCACCTTGCCTGTCGAAGCCGCTGCAAGCCAGTCTGCCTAATTAACCCAGAAGTAATCACAACCGACCGACTGCGCTTAACGCCTTTGGCGCTCGGCATGCCTTCCGAGAGTCCAAACTGCCGGTAATCGCCTGCGTCGAACGAACGGACAGCGGACCCGCGAGGCGGCCAGCAGAGTAGCTGAAGAGGGGAGCATGGTTGTCTGTAGCCCACAATTGATCATTCGAATCGGCGAGCACACCCAAAACTGGGAACTTCGTGACCGCACGGGCGTCGTTGTCGCGAATGGACACAAAAGTCAGGCCGTCAAATTTGAGTATCCCCATCGGCGGACTGAGTCATTGAGCGGACGTATCCGCCTGGAAAACCTGAGCCCGCATCCCGGATGTCGTGTCCGTGGCTTTGGCGGAATGCCGCTCTGGACCGCACCGAAGGCGACACCGGACGCCAGTAGGAATAAGGCATATCGGAAAACACGCTGCGTTCGACTGCGCGACCTACAACAACTTAGGGCAAATACTCAAATCGTTCGACGACCACTTCGGCGGGATGCTGAAGAGCGGACGGTTCTTGGTTCGGTTTCCTGTAAGCAAAAAAGGTCATCCGGAGTAACTCGAACCCAGACGTCGGAACTTCTGACGTTAAGCAAATCTGACTTAGTGCGTGCCGGCCGGGGACTAAACGCTCGCCAGCGATGGTACTGACAGCGGTCAGACGTCCTGATCTTTCACGGCAACGACCACCAGAGTCATATCGTCGCGTTGGGGACCGTCTTTGGTGAAGGTCAAAACCTCATCCAGGACGCGTCCAACGATTTGCGCCGGTGTGCAGTCACGGCAACCTCGCAGCAGCTTTTCGAGCCGCTCCTGTCCCCACCAAACGCGTTCGGAGTTTTCGGCGTCCGTTATGCCATCTGTGTACATAACCAACACATCTCCGATTTCGAGTTGCAAGGCTTGGGAGTTGAAGTGAGAAAGTTCCAGGAGTCCAAGCGGAGTCCCGCCGGGTTCCAAGCGGAAGACCCTGTATTGACGGCCCTCCCACCGGAGCACAATGGGGGCATTGTGACCGGCGTTGACGTATTGCAGCATGCGTGTCGCAGCGTCGTATTCCGCATAGAAAAGAGATGCGTACAGGTGTTTTGGTGAAGTCGCTAGAACCAGCCGGTCAACGTCGGCGACGAGCGTGGAAGGGTCCGAATAGGCGTGCATGGCTTGCGCCCGGAGCGACGCCTGGAGGCTGGCCATGAGCAGGGCGGCACCGATTCCCTTTCCACAAACATCGCCAATCGCTATTCCCCAGCGGTCAACCTGCAAGGGAACAAAATCATAATAGTCGCCACCGATGGACTGAACGGGCCGATAGAAAGTCTCGCAGGCCAAACCGGGAATTGAAAGATCCTTCTTAGGAAGAAAGGCTTTTTGAATGTCCTTGGCGTCCTCCAGGTCGTTGCGCAATGCTCTGTGAAATCCAGAATCTGATCCGGCCAGAAACTCAGAGTCGTTCCACCAATAATCGCGAAGTTTTGCTGTCGCTTTCATCTCATTTCGCTCCATTGCACGAATGGGACCAAAATCGAAACCCAATGGTTTCCGTGTCAGACCTCGTAAATAGGCAGGATGCGTTGAGCAAGTGTCAAAACGGGTGCCGAGCAGATGTCTCTGTGACGCTATAACGGCACCACGAAATGCGGCGCAAGACCGCTACCGAGTTTGCGCATTGGTCGCTTCATGCCTGGGCGAGGATGGTTTCGGACAAAGCGAGAATGGACGCCGAGGATAATGACGCGGCTTGCTTCGCTAAACAAATCTGACTCAGTACGTGCCCAACGCCGAGAAAATCTTGAGAGGCCAAAACGCGGCCGAACGTTAGACTGCTGCTAACAGCTCGTGGTAGCTTGGTGTCTGCAACTCTCAGAATATGTGGTTCCAGTTGGCATCATGGAACTTTCAGCATATGCGCTCCAACCCCTCCGTGAGGATGAGGAGTTTATCCTGTACCGCGGCCGACCGATACAAGCGGACGCGTCGTCTGTACTGTTGTTAGCGCCTACCTTAAGACACCCCGCGCTCGAAACCCTCGAGAAGATAAACCACGAATATGCGTTGAGAAGCGAACTCGACGCAACCTGGGCAGTTCGGCCCCGCGATTTATCCCAATACGACGGGAAAACGGTCCTTGTGCTCGAAGATCCGGGTGGGGACCCCATCGGATCCGAAGCCTTAAAAGGCAGGACTAGGTCGCGGCCGTGCCGTACATATCGGCGGTCAGCAGTTCAGCGATGAAGGAAATGGGCAACCCAGGCAGGCTTACGATCGCGACGCGCCGGGACGAGAAACGTCAACTCCTCGTTTCGGTGACGGGTACCGGCGTCGGCCTACCGCCGGGACATGCCGAGCAAATCTTCAATACGTTCTTTACCTCCAACCCCAAGGCACCGCTATGGGATTGCCGATCAGCCGATCGATTATTGAATCGAACGGCGGCCGGTTATGGGCCACCCCCAACGCCGGGCCGGGCGCAACCTTTCAATTCACCTTGCCTGTCGAAGCCGCTGCACGCTGGTCTGCGTAACCGGCCGACGCAGTAGACGGTAGGTAGCGGACAGATCTCATTCACGCGCCGGGTGCCACTCCTCTTGTTCGACGTTTTCGCCGAGACGAATTGTGTCGGTTTGGCATGACGTTCGGTAAATCCCGAGCTTCTTCATCTTGGCAATCAGGGTGGTCCGCTTCAGTCCCAGCCAAGTGGCGGCGCCAGCGGGTCCTCCGATAACCCAACCTGTCTCTCGCAACGCCCGCAAGATCAGTGCTCGCGTGGAATCCGTAAAGGTATCCTGCAGAGGAGTTGCTGGAGTCGCCGTCACAGGATTCTTGCGCGGTAAGGGATTGGGGAGCACTCCGTCGTTCGACCGGATCACCGCTCGTTCGATCAGGTTCTGAAGCTCTCGCACGTTCCCCGGCCAGGAATAGGAGACGAACGCATCGAGTATGTCCTGCGGTATAGGATCGATTCGCTTGCTCATGCGCCGAGCAAAAATCTCCACAAAATGCGAGGCTAATTGTGGAATATCTTCGCGGCGCTCGCGCAAGGGCGGCAGCACGACAGGAAATACGTTTAGACGGTAGTACAGATCACTGCGGAACTCTTTCCGTGCGACCATCTCCGCTAGATCTCGATGTGTTGCTGCAACCAGGCGGACGTTGATGCGATGCGTCCGGCCACTTCCCAGACGTTCGAACTCTTGCTCTTGCAGGACCCGCAGCAGCTTAGGCTGCAATGCTAGGGGCAGATCCCCGATTTCGTCCAGGAACAGGGTCCCTGTATCGGCCATTTCAAAACGGCCGATTTTCTGCGCAACAGCGCCGGTGAAAGCGCCCTTCTCGTGTCCGAAGAGTTCGCTTTCTAGCAGGTCAAAGGGAATGGCTGAGCAATTCAGCTTTACGAACGGCCGGCCGCAGCGGGCGCTGATGTTGTGAATGGCACGGGCGATCAACTCTTTGCCGGTACCCGTCTCCCCGAGGACCAAGACGGTGGAATCGGTTGGCGCCACCCGTTCCACCTCAGCGAGAACGAACTCCAGAGCCGGGCTGTTCCCTATGATTTCGTCAAATCCATTCTCGGGGCGACGATCCTCAGATGACCGAAGTGGGTTGACATCTTCCACAGACGACCTTCCTACCAAAAGTGGGACTTAGGTATCCAGTGCTGTGCGTACGCTGTCGAGCAATACTCCCCTGTCCAAAGGTTTAGTCAGAAACTTCACTGCCCCCGCCCTTAAAGCTTGCATCCGCATTTTCTCGTCACCTTGTGCCGTGATAAATATGATAGGAATTCTGTGGTGATCTTTCATTAGCTCTGATTGGAGCTCCAAACCTGACATTCCCGGCATACGGATGTCCGCGATCAGACATGCGGTGCGCTCCAGTTCGCCGGAGTTCAGGAATTCTTCGCCAGATGCAAACGCCAGAGCGGGAAAGCCGGCTGCTCGCATCAGGCCATGCAGGGCGTCTCGGATGAACTTGTCATCATCCACGATCGCAACCACTTTTGATTTCTCCTCGGAAGCCACGCTGGAATGATAATCAGCCCAAAAAAAAGCGCAACCATACTTTGGTATAGGGGACACAATTGTGGCCGACGGTGGAGATCCAGCTGTCCAACCTCTGTAAGTCAGATCATCTTTCTGCGCGAGAGTGGGTCAGATGAGCCGTGGCAATCAAGGCGGTGAAACCGGAATCAGCCGACGACCCAGGAACCCAGGGATTGGGAGCGATAAATCGAGGGCTACTATGGAAACGTTCCTGCCGATATCACACGATTCCAGGTGCAAACCAACGCACAAGCGTCAGCTCCGGCGTTTCTAAGTCGACCGGAAGAGCCTGAGCTTTTCTGCCATTCTGACCAGCTCGGCGAGAGATCCAGCCTGCATCCTATGCATCACCTGAGCGCGATGAAGCTTGACCGTGATCAGAGTAGTCCCAAGCTCCGACGCGATCTGCTTATTCAGCAGTCCCGACACCACTAGCGCCATGACTTGGTGTTGGCGCGGAGTTAGCATGTCGTAGCGCTTTTGCAAGAGAGCAATGTCTGCCTGCTCGTGGCGACGGACGGAATCGCGAGCCAGAGCCTGCTGAATGGCGTCCAGGAGTGCGTGGCGCTTAAGAGGTTTGGTCAGGAATTCCACCGCGCCTGATTTCATGGCCTTCACTGACATCGGAATATCGCCACACCCCGTAACGAAAATGATCGGAATCTGCAGACCCGCGTTTCTAAGTTGCTGCTGGAAATCCAAACCATTGATTCCAGGAAGGCTCACATCCAATATCAGGCAACTGGGAGTATCCGGGGGCTTTCTCTGCAGGAATTGTTCCGCCCTCTCGAAGCATTCAGCCCGCAGGTCCGCAGATTTCAGTAGGCCCTGTATCGATGCACGAATGCCGGCGTCATCATCGATAACAAATACCGTGGGAATATTCGCGAGAACCATTTGCGGCCTATTGTAAACCCGAAATTGCAGACGATCGATACCTAGGAAAGCAGACCAAGGTAAGCCTGTCGTTCAGCGCAGCGCGGCGGCGAAGATTGGACAGTGTCATCCTGCTGAGTCGTCCTGCCGACAGCTGATTGCAATTGAACTGCACGTAATCATCGCGTTTGATGCCAACTGCAATGTCATCAGCAGTTCCGCGACGCTGTCGAATGGAAACCGGAATGCAACTAGGACGCCGAGGTTAATAAATACGAAGGAGTCCTAGTCCAGATGATTCAGCGTATAGAAACGACGGCGGTACCAGTGCAATCAACCGGAGCCTATGCTCGCTGGGACGAAGGGGACGTGGTGGCCCGAGCGAAGACGCACTCCGAGGCCGCATTCGAACAGCTGGTCGATCAATACAAGCGGAGAGCCTTCCGCCTGGCTTGGAAGATCACGCGCCACCACGAGGACGCCGAAGACGTCGTGCAGACCGCATTTGCGAAGGCCTTCCAAAATCTGCCTCACTTTCGAGGCGACTCACGCTTTTACACTTGGCTCGTGCGCATTACGATCAACGAAGCGTTGATGAAGATTCGACGGCGCCACTCTGGCGAAGTCTCGATCGACGAGCCCAAAGAAACCGATGATAGCTCGATCCGAGTTGAGATCAAGGATCCAGCGCCGAACCCCGAGCAGCGTTACTCGCAGCACGAGGCTCGACGAATCCTGGCCGCAACCATCAACGACCTTGAGCCCCCATATCGAGATGTCCTTCAACTTCGCGACTTTGAAGGATTCTCGACGAAACAAACGGCCCACGCTCTCGACCTCACATCAGCTGCGGTGAAGACGCGTTTGCAACGGGCACGGATCAAGCTGAGGGAATCGCTAAAGGATTACTTCCGGCCAACTCCTGTCAGTAGGGATCAAGGCCGTTGTGCCGAGTGGTATTCAAAAACTGTGTCGTCAAGCACAGCGAAGCCATCACGGGAGAATAGATATCGAGCCGGCTTAGAAGAAGCTCCGGCCATCTATTTTAATTCGAAAGGATCAGGAGAGTAAGCAGCAGAGGAGCACGGCGATGGCGACAGAAACAATGCGTCTCGACTTAAGCAGACGGAGCACGGAGTGGAAGGACTTCGAGGCAAGCCTGCGCGGGAAGATTGTGGGGCAGGACGAAGCGGTGCAGGCGGTGGTGGATCTGTACCAAGTGTTTCGCGCCGGATTGAATTCGCCGGGGCGGCCGGTAGGGAATTTGCTGTTCCTGGGGCCGACCGGAGCAGGGAAGACGCGCGTGGTGGAAGCCACGGCGGAAGTGCTGTTTGGAGATCCACGCGCGGTGATCAAAGTGGATTGCGCGGAATTCCAGCACTCGCACGAGATTGCGAAATTGATCGGGTCGCCTCCGGGATATTTGGGGCACCGCGAGACGCATCCATTGATCACGCAGGAAGCGCTCGCGCAATATCACACCGAGAAGCTGAAGATCAGCTTCTTGCTGTTCGACGAAATCGAAAAGGCCAGCGATGCCTTGTGGCAACTGCTGCTGGGGATTTTGGACAAAGCCACGCTGACGCTGGGCGACAACCGCAGAGTCGACTTATCACAGACGATGATTTTCA
>Ga0308309_10001058_pt1 | contig 16436 bp, 16 predicted proteins | sample HubBroMetageWFT5_FD_192491 | JGI IMG/M metagenome (GOLD analysis project Ga0308309, IMG submission 192491) | Warmed and freeze-thawed soil microbial communities from the Hubbard Brook experimental Forest, New Hampshire - Hubbard Brook CCASE Soil... | ecosystem: Environmental > Terrestrial >...
CGTCAGGCCGGCTCGGAACGCCCACGGTCACGCTCCTCGAGGAGGTCCGCCTCGACCGTCTGGCGGCGCTCTACGCGGCGTCGGTGGCCTTCTCGCCGGCCTCGCATCCGGCCTAAAAGTCATCGGGCAGCAGGTCGTACGAGCCCTTGCGTCCGCGCTCGTACACTTTGGCCGCGGTCTGGTAGATCCGACTACGATTGCGGTCGAAAGCGTTCAGCAGTCCCGCCTCATCGGACGGCATGTCGGGTTGGATCCGCTTCAAGGCGCCTTCGCCCACGAAGAAAGGCGCCTCCATCGCGCCGTCGTATCCCGAAAAACGCACGGCGTGCACCGCCGAATCGTAGAAGCGGCTTTCGTTGGGAAAACCCAGCGACATTGGCCGGACACTCCTTGTCACCAGGTTGCGACGCGGTCAAAGCGCCAACGCTGGAAAAACTCGGAAGTTGCCGACGGTGCGCCCCCGGGACCGTAGAGTCCACCGGCAAAGGCCGGTCATCTGCCCGCCTGCCCATGCCGGCTAGCGAGGCGGCTACCCATGATCGTCGCGGCGATGGCCGCGGCGACGAAACTCATCGGCACCCAGAAGGCAGCGCTGGCGATATCCGCCCGGTTGAGGCCGGCGGAAAGCCCGGCGGCATTGGCCACGAGCCCGGCCAGCGCGGCACCCAGTGCAAAGCCGGTTTGCTGCACGGTGGCGACCGAAGACGCGGCGCGGTCCTCCTCCCCCAACCGCGCGCCGCTCATGACCCTCTGGGCTATGAACGCCCAGCACGAGCCGATGCCGGCGCCCACCAGTGCGATCGCCGGAAACACGATCGGCGACGGCTCGAGCGGCATCAGCAAGGCGACACCGAGCAGACCCAACGCCATCATGACCGGGCCGGCGATCAGCAGTCGGCCGGTGCGTTCCGGCGGCGTGCCGGCAACGACGAGAGACATTCCCGTCCAACCGAATGAGGCGCCGGCCACCATGTAGCCCGCGCTCAGGGGGTCGATGCCATGCAGGCCCTGCAGGAAGATCGGCACGAAGATCTGCAGCGGGCTGTAGGCGATGGCGACCAGAAGGATCAGCCACAGGCCAATGCCGGTTTGGCTACGCAGCGAAAAGGCATCGGTCGGCAGTAACGGCCTGGCGGCGCGGCGATCCACTGTCAAGGCGAGCGCCAAGGTGACCACGGCGCCCGCGAACAGCCCCGCCTTTGCCAGTGCTCCTGGAGAAACGGCCATCGCCGACATGGCGGCGATCGCAACACAGATCAGCACCACGCGAAGGCCCGGGACGCGCGCGCCTTCTCCGGTCGTGGCGCCGCGCGGCAAGGCGCGCAAGGCAACCAGCGCCAGGAGGCAGGCGATCGCGGTCACCAGGAAGAAAGCGCCGCGCCAGTCGCCGTAGCGGGCGAACACGCCGCCGACCAGCGGGCCGACCAGGATCGACAGGCTCCAGGCACCCGACAGCAAGGTGAAACCGCGGGCCCACAGGCTCTCGGGGAAAGTGCTGCGCACCAGGACATAGGCCATGGCGGTCAGCAGGCCGCCACCGAAGCCCTGCACAAGGCGGCCGGCCACGACCTCGGCCATGGAAGACGCGAGGGCGCAGGCGAGCGCGCCCAGGCCGAAGATCAACGCGCCCGTGCAGAACACGCTGCGGGCGCCCAGGATCGCCGTCAAGTAACCGGTGCAGGTCGCCGCCACGATCGATGATGCGAGGAAGGCGCTGCTCGTCCAGCTCATCAGGGCGGCGCCGCCGAGGTTGTCGACCACGCTCGGCAATACCGTCGCCAGCATCAGCACGTTCATGGAATGCAGCAGCACGCCGCCCACCAGCACCGACACCGCCGGCAGCCAGGCGGGCCGCAGCAGCGCGGACCAGCCATTCGTCACCGGGTCCTTGCCCATGGCGAGCATTTCTCCCTTGCCGGCCTGCGACTGACTTGTGACGTGCAGCTTTCCGGCTTATTTTACGAATCAGTTAGTTATAATAAGTAATCCGTTACTAAAAGGACCGTCAAGCCCGAATGCCGCGATCCAGCGACGATCGAATCCTGTTCCACCTCAAGGCCCGGGGGCCGCAGACGGCCGCCGACGTGGGCTCGCGCTTCGCCATGACTCCGACCGGCGCACGCCAGCATCTGTGTAACCTCGAAGCGGACGGGTTGGTCGAGGCCGAATTTCGGCGCCAACAGCGCGGACGGCCGAAGAAGTATTGGCAATTGACGGCTCGGGGGCACGGGCGCTTTCCCGACAGGCACGCCGACCTGACGCTTGAACTGCTCAAGGCCACCAAGTTGGTGTTCGGCGAAAAGGGTTTGGAAAGACTCGTTCGGCGCAGGGAAAACGAGACCCTCGCCCTATACCGCAGGGAACTTTCACAGCGGCGCTCCTTGGCCGGGAAGCTTACGGCTCTGGCCGACATCCGCAGCCGCGAGGGCTATATGGCGAGCTGTTCCGAGCAGGCCGACGGCACGTTTCTGTTCGCTGAGGACCATTGTCCGATTTGCGCGGCGGCGGCGACCTGCCAGGCGCTCTGCCGCTCGGAATTGGCAATCTTCCGCAAAGTGCTGGGCGGGGGCGTCGTCGTCGAGCGCGTCGATCATGTCCTCGCGGGTGCCCGGCGGTGCGCCTATCGGGTGCGCCGCGCCAACCAGCGGGAATGAGGTCCGAAAACCGCGAGCGCGACCCGCGCCCCCATGGGAAGATGCCGCCATGGAATTGCTCGACCGCACAACCTACTACCGGGCCTTCGAGACCCGCGACGCCCGCTTCGACGGCCGCGTCTTCGTGGGCGTGACGTCGACCGGTATCTACTGCCGGCCGATCTGCCCGGCCCGCACGCCGAAGTTCGAGAACTGCCGCTTCTTCGTCTCGGCCGCCGCCGCCCAGGAGGCGGGGTTCCGCCCCTGCCTGCGCTGCCGGCCTGAGATCGCGCCCGACCTCGCTTTCTGGCGCGGCACGGCCAACACGGTGAGCCGCGCCCTGGCGCTGATCGCCGACGGCGCCCTGGACGGCGACGAGGCCGATGTCGAGGTGCTGGCCGAGCGGCTGGGTGTCGGCGGCCGCCAGCTGCGACGGCTGTTCCAGCACCATCTCGGCGCCTCGCCCATCGCCGTCGCCCAGACGCGGCGCGTGTTGTTCGCCAAGCAGCTCCTGCACGACACCCGCCTGCCGATGACCGAAGTGGCGTTGGCCTCGGGCTTCGGCAGCGTGCGCCGCTTCAACGAGATTTTCCGCGCCCTGTTCCGCCGCCCGCCCAGCGCGCTCAGGCGCCAATCTCGCAAAAAGGCGGGCGGCGTCGACAATTCGGCGCGCGATGGCGTCACTCTAAGGCTTGCTTACCGGCCACCCTATGACTGGCCGGGCATGTTGGCGGCCCTGGCGGCGCGCGCGACGCCGGGCACGGAATGGATCGAGGACGATTTGTGGCACCGCCGCATCGAGCTCGATGGCAAGCAGGGCCTCGTCGCCGTCGCTAACCTGGCGCAACGCAATTCGGTCCTGGTGACCATCCGCTTCCCTTCGGTGAAGGCGCTGCCGGCCATCGTGGCGCGGGTGCGCCGCGTGTTCGATCTGGGCGCCGACATCCTCACCATCGACAGCCACCTCGCCCGTGATCCCAAGCTCGCACCGCTGATCGCCAAGCGTCCCGGCCTGCGCGCTCCCGGCGACTGGGAGCGCGAGACGATGGTCATCGCGACACAGAACAACAGCCCACCCGCCTGGCGGCCGTGGCACGCCTATGCCGCCCAACATCTCAGGATGGCCTCCCATGGTTAAGCGAAAGACAGAACCCCTCGCGCTGCTGGTCGACCGGTTGCAAACGCCGATCGGCGAACTGCTGATCGTCGCCGACCGCGCCGGCAACCTCCGCACCGTCGACTGGACCGATCACGAGCCGCGCATGCGCCAGCTGCTTGATCGCTATTACGGCAAGGGCGGCTACACGCTCGAGGCCGCGCGCGACCCCGGCGGCCTGACCCGCGCCATGCGCGCCTATTTCAAGGGCGACCTCGGTGTCATCGACAAGCTGCCGGTCGAGACTGCCGGGACACCGTTTCAAAAGAGCGTGTGGCGCGCGTTGCGCAAGATCGGCAGCGGCCGCACCATCAGCTACGCCGAGCTGGCGCGGCGCATCGGCAAGCCCAAGGCGGTGCGCGCCGCCGGCCTCGCCAACGGCCAGAACCCGATCAGCATCGTCGTGCCCTGCCATCGCGTGATCGGCTCGAACGGCACCTTGACCGGATACGGCGGCGGCCTGCCGCGCAAGAAGTGGCTGCTGGAGCACGAAGGCGCCTTGAGAGGCGGTTCGCCCTGATCAGCCTTGCCGATTGCTGCTCCAGGTCAGCATAAGAGTGGATGGACATCGGCCCTGAGGCGACGGACGATCCTCGCTACAGCGCCAGCATCGTTCATCTCGACGAGTACCTGCAAGCCTATGGCCCCGAGACGAGGGCGCTTCGCAAGCACATACGGCAGGTCGCCCTCAGCTTCGAGGAGCGCTGGCCCGGCAAGGACTTCGGACCGACGGGTCCGACGCCGGATGCCGGCAGGCGCCGGTACGTCGACGTTCAGCGACAGATTCTGGCGCTGCAGCCTGGCGACCCGGCGCAAAGGTGGTTCCAGTCCCAGGCGTTGCAGGTCGCCGAGCGCCTGTCTGAGCTTCGCTGGCTCGTCCTGAGCCAGGGAACGGCAACCGCGCCGCTGGTGCCCGTATTCATCCTGATATTCTTCTCCACGATCGCGATCTTCGGGAGCTTCGCCCTTTTCGATCGTCGCCCAGATGCTCGGTCAATAGCGTGGTCTCGCTGGCCGGCGATCAATTCCGGAAGATCCGACGGGCCCAAGCGCAGGCCTCTGCCATTGCGGTGTCGGCACCGCCCACCAGGCCGACCCAGAACAGGAAGCCGTGATTCATGCCGGGACGACGCGTGATCTCGGTTGCCACACCGGCGGCGCGCAACCGCTCGCCGTAGCGCTCCGCCTCGTCGCGCAGGGGATCGTACTCGGCACTCATGACGTAGGCCGGCGGCAATCCGGCGAGATCCGGCGCGCGCAGCGGCGAGGCGTGCGGATGCTGGGCCTCGGCGGCGTCGTTGAGATAGTGGCCCCAGAACCATTCCATGGTGTCGCGCGTCAGCCCATAGCCGTCGGCGTTCTCCGAATAAGAGGGTGTGCCCGGCGTGTGGTAGTCGGTCACCGGATAGAGCAGCATCTGGCCACGCAGCGCCGGCCCGCCCTCGTCGCGCACGCGGAGCGCCGTGACAGCGGCCATGTTGCCGCCGGCGCTGTCGCCGGCCAGCATGATCCGGCTCGGGTCGGCTGAAAATTCGGCCGCGTGCACGGCCGCCCAGCGGGTCGCTACGAGGCAATCGTCCAGGCCGGCGGGAAACTTGTGCTCGGGGGCGAGGCGGTAGTCGACTGACACGACGACACAGCCGATGCCGGCCGCGAGGTTGCGGCACATGCCATCGTGAGTGTCGAGGCTGCACAGCACGAAGCCGCTGCCGTGGAAGAAGACCATGAGAGGAAACGGCCCATTGCCGGAAGGCGTGTAGATCCGTAACGCGATCGCACCGGCCGGTCCGTCGATAGAACGTTGCTCGACTTTGGCGACCTTGGCCGGCGGCGCCATGACGGCGATGCGCGCCTCGTAGAGCCGCCTCGCCTCGGCGACCGGCAGCGTATGCGTGGCCGGGACACCGGTCCCCTTGTCGAGCAAGGCTTGGATCTGTGGATCGACGGGCATGGTCGTGTTTTTACTTCTCCTCCCCAGCTTCGCTGCTACGGAGTGGACACATCACCGAATCAGGCTCCTCTCCCCCGTCAGGGGGAGAGGTTGGGTGAGGGGGATGCGCATCTCGTTGCCCCCTCACCTAGCCTCTCCCCTCAAGCGGGAGAGAGGAATTTGAGTTGTGTCCACTCCGTAGCAACTTCGCTGGGGAGGAACTTTAGGCGGCGAGACTGATGCCGAAGGATTGCAGGTTGGGCGCGATTCGCTCGGTCAAAAGTCCGACCTTGCGCAGGTTGCGCACCAGGCCGCCATGCAGGTCGCGGCGGAAGTACTTGCGGAAGGCGGTCTCGTCGCCGCCGGCCGCGCGCTCGCGCCGGTAGCGCTTGATCTCCTCGAGGTCGGACTTGCCGAAGCCCATTTCCTGATAGACGGCGAGCGGGAAGATGCCGGAAAGCGTGCGGCTGAGCGCCCACACGGCGAAATCCTCCATCTCGCGATGCTCGGCTTCCGTCGCCTGGCCGACGATGGCCGGCAGCGACAGCATGGCGAAGCCCATGTGGCGAGCCTCGTCCTGCAGGATGCGCCGACAGACCTGGCGCAGCACTTCGTCCTTGGAGGACTCCGCCAGCATGCGGAACAGCGAGACGGCGAAGGTCTCGGCAACCAGCTGCAGGCCGATCGTCTTGAGGTACCACGACGAGGTGGCGAGCAGCGTGTCGAAGATCTCCCGGACGTTGCCGCCGACCGCATAGATCTCGCCTTCGAGCCGCAGCTCGAGATAACGCTGCAACACCTCGTTGTGCCGCGCCTCGTCTGCCACCTGGGTCGCCTGGAACAGCTTGGCGTCCTGGCCCTGGACGTTCTCGACGAGCTGGCTGCACAGCAGCATGGCGCCATGCTCGCCCTGCACCAGGGTCGAGAGCCGCCAGCGGGTGACGCGGCGGTTGAGTTCGATTCTGTCGGCCTGTGAGAGACCGTCCCAGAATCGCGTGCCATGGATGTCGACGAGATCGTCGGAGATCAGCCCGCCATCACCCTCGAGCGGCACCGTCCAGTCGATATCCTTGGCAGCGTTCCATTGATCGACCTTGGCCTGCTCGTAGAGCCGGCGCAGGTCGGACTGGTCGCTGCCGTAGTCATGGCGGAAGTGTGCGGTGTTACGCGTCTCGACCTGGTGCCCGTTGTCCACAACGCTCCTCCATGCCGTTCTTATTCCAGAGACGGTAGGCCGAACGCCGAGCCCATTCAACCCGCCTCCCCCGTCTTACGGGGAAGGTGGCCCGTAGGGCCGGAGGGGGAACGCCTCAGTCGAAGAGTCTGGCAATTTCAGATCTGAGATCTTCCAAGGTTGTCTATCTGACCTCACTCTCCTCGTGCATGACGAGGAAAGAATGGTCAGTCGAAGCGCCCTTCCATTTCCGGTCGGTGTAGCGCTTCGAAGATAGTCTCGACGACAGAGTCGGGCTGTGAGAGCACATCGCCGTTCCAGAATCTCAAAACACGGAAGCCGCGCGATCTCAGAAAGGCGTCACGGTTGGCGTCGTAAGGTGCTTGCGTCACGTGCTGGCTGCCATCCAACTCGACAACGACGGACGCTTCCAGGCAAACGAAGTCACAGACATAAGGTCCGACTGGACGTTGGCGGCGAAATTTAAAGCCGTTCAGTTGACGTCGTCGCAAGCGCTGCCATGGGCGGCGCTCAGCGTCGGTGGCGCTATTGCGCAGTTCTCGGGCGTAGTCGTTCACCAATAAATGGTGAACCCAAGATACGACACAAGTGTGACTTTAATACAACCCAAGATGGCACTCTTGAAATATCGCAATGATCTCAATCGCTGCGTACGCTTCGACTGGGGCTTTCCCCCTCCGGCCCTCCGGGCCACCTCCCCCGTATGACGGGGGAGGTATGTTTGAGGCGCAGCAGCGAGGCCGTGCCGCGGCCATCCTCGGTGGGCTGATAGACGACACTGAACAAGGTCCGTGCCCTGGTGAGCGCCTCGCCAAAACCCTTCTGCTCGCTTTCGAAGGCATCGAAACCGCAGCGCAGCATGAACGGCGCCTGATCCTGCAGGACGTTGCCGGTGGCGCGCAGCTCGCCCTGATAGCCCAGCCGCTCGCGCAGCAGGCGCGCCTGGCTGTAGGCGCGACCGTCGCTGAACTTGGGGAAGTGCAGCGTGATCAGGTCGAGCCGCGAGGTGTCAGAGGCCAGCGCCTCGACCGGATCGGTGTTGGCGAGCGCCACGCCGATCGGCCCGCGTCGCGCCAGCAGCGCCGCCCTCGCCTCACGCCAGCGTGCGAAGCTCACCAGCACCATGCCGTCCGCAGGTACGGGCGTGTCGTCGGCGAGCCTCTGCCAAGGGTCCTCGACGATCCCGGATTCCCTAAACAACGGCATAGACGCGATCCTTGAAAGGTTTTACGCCGATGCGCCGATAGGTGTCGACGAAACGTTCGCCCTCACCGCGCGCGTCGAGGTAGGTCGCGACCAGGGCATCGACCGCCTCGACCACCTTGTCGGCGGTCACGGCGGGTCCGAGGATCGTGCCGAGGGCTGTCTTGCCGAAATCGACGTCGCCGCCCAGGCTGATCTGGTAGAGCTCGACCCCGTTCTTGTCGACGCCAAGGATGCCGATGTGGCCGACATGGTGATGGCCGCAGGCATTGATGCAGCCCGAGATCTTGATCTTGAGATCGCCGATGTCGTGCTGCAGGCCGATCCTGGCGAAGTGGTTGGAGATACGCTGGGCCACCGGGATCGAGCGCGCGTTGGCCAAGGCACAATAATCGAGCCCCGGGCAGGCAATGATGTCGGTGATCTTGCCGACATTGGCTTCGGCGAAACCCAGCCGGCCGAGCGCCAGCCAGACCACCGGCAGATCCTCGACGGCGACATGCGGCAAGACCAGGTTCTGCTCGTGGCTCACCCGGATCTCGCCCTGGCTGTAGGCGTCGGCGATATCGGCCACGCCTTCCATCTGCACCGAGCTCGCATCGCCCGGCGGCGCGCCGGCGGGCTTCAGCGAGGCAGTGACGATACGGTAGCCCGCCAGGCGATGAGCCGATACGTTGGACTTCAGCCACAGCGCGAAATCACGATCTTCGAGCTTCAGTGCTTCCACCGTGGCAACCACGGCCGGCCGATGCGGCAGCGCCGGTGGCGCGAACTGACGGGCGATCGCCTCGATGGTCTCGGCCGGAAGCTTCAGCGCGCCGTCCTTGATGTCGGCGTATTCGGCCTCGACCTCCTCGCGCATCTTCTCCGCGCCGACCTCATGCACCAGGATTTTTATGCGCGCCTTGTAGAGATTGTCGCGGCGTCCATAGCGGTTGTAAACGCGCAGCGTCGCCTCGAGATAGGCTAAAAGCTCGTCCTTGGGCAGGAACTCGCGCAGGGTCTTGCCGATCATCGGCGTGCGGCCGAGGCCGCCGCCTACGATCACCTCGAAACCGACCTCGCCCGTCTCGTTGCGCCACAGGCGCAGGCCGATGTCGTGCACGCGCACCGCGGCGCGGTCGTTGGGCGAGCCGGTGATGGCGATCTTGAACTTGCGCGGCAGGAAGCTGAACTCGGGATGGAGCGTCGACCACTGGCGCACGATCTCGCACCAGATGCGCGGATCCTCGATCTCGTCGATGGCGGCGCCGGCGAAATGATCGGCCGTGACGTTGCGGATGACATTGCCGGAGGTCTGCATCGCATGCATGTCGACTTCGGCCAGTGCGGCCAGCGCGTCGGGCGCGTCCTCGAGCTTGATCCAGTTGAGCTGCAGGTTCTGGCGCGTCGTGAAATGGCCGTAGCCGCGGTCGAACTTGCGCGCAATGTCGGCCAGCTTGCGCAGCTGGCGCGACGACAGCGTGCCGTAGGGGATGGCGATGCGCAGCATGTAGGCGTGGAGCTGCAGGTAGAGACCGTTGGTCAGCCGCAACGGCTTGAACTGCTCCTCGGTGAGCTCGCCCGAGAGCCGGCGGCGCACCTGGTCGCGGAACTGCTCGACGCGCTCCGCGACAAGCGTGCGGTCGTAGTCGTCGTAACGGTAGAAATGGGTGTCAGGCATAACGCACCGCATCGGCGGCGATGGCGTCGAAGGTGAGGCCCGAGACGCGGATCTTTTCCCTGAGCGAGAGCGGCTCGAGCACGCCGTCATCGTCTTCGGAGACGGCCACGAGATAGGGATCGACCACGGTGAAGGCCTCGGCCTTGGCGCGTTCCAGCAAGATCTCGCCGGCACGCTTGTCGCGGGCGACGGCGGCCCGATCGAGACGCTGGATCCACTCGCCGGCATCGTCGAGGAACACGACGACGCCGTCGGTGAGGCGGTTGGCGGACGCGACCAGAAGGTCGCCAGCGAGATTCTTGGCCATCAGGAAACCTTTGCCAGAAGCGGTTGCTCGGCTTTGGCGGCAAGAGCCGCGACATCGCCGACGATGATGAGGCTGGGACCGGCATCGCCGCGGGAGTTATGGGGAACGGCGAGCCGCACCAGGTCGGCGAGACGGCCGAGCGACACCCGTTCGTCGGGTCGCGTGCCGTTCTCGACGATGGCGACCGGCGTGTTGGGATCAGCACCGGCGCCCAGTAGACGGTCGCGCACGGAGGCGGCTTCCGTAGCGCCCATGTAGATGGCAAGCGTGTGGCCCTGCGCCGCCAGCGCGGGCCATTGCGCCTCGCGGCCGGTCCCTTGGTTCTCTGCGGCGCTGTGGCCGCTGACGAGGGTCACCGCGGAGGCGATGCGACGATGGGTCAAGGGAATGCCGGCCGAGGCCGCGCAGCCCAGCGCTGCAGTGATGCCCGGCACGATGGCGACCGGCAGGCCTGCTTCGCGCAAGGCCTCGATCTCCTCGCCGCCCCGGCCGAACACGAACGGATCGCCCGCCTTCAGCCGCACCACGGTCTGGCCGGCCCGCACGCGGCGCACCAGCTCGGCGTTGATGTCGGCCTGCGCCCAGCTCGCGCGGCCCCCATTTCTCTTGAGGGCGCGCTTGCCGACCGCCACCAGCTCGGCGTCGCGGCGCGCCCGCGCCAGGATGGCAGGCGGGACGAGGTCGTCGTGCAGGATGGCGTCGGCCTCCTGCAGGAGCTGGGCGGCGCGCAAGGTCAGGAGATCGGGATCGCCCGGGCCCGCGCCGACGATATGGGCGATGCCCGTGGGCGCCATATGGCGGCGCGCGGCATCGAGCTCGCCCAGCGCAGCGCGGCGCGCGCCGGCATCGTCGCCCGCGAGCGCCAGGCGCGCCGCCGGTCCCTCGACCAGGCGACGGAAAAAGGCGCGCCGCCGGGCAGGCTCGGCGATCAGGGCGTTGACCTGCGCGCGGAAGGTGGCGGCGAGACGCGCCACAGCGCCCAGGCGCTCGGGCAGTGCCGCTTCGATGCGGCCGCGCAGGATGGTGGCCAGGGTTGGCGAGGCGCCGCCGGTCGAGACGGCGACCACGATCTCGTCGCGATCGACGATGGCAGGCAGGATGAAATCGCAGAGCGCCGGCCGGTCGGCCACGTTCACCGGCACGCCGGCTGACTTGGCGGCCCGTTGCGCGGCGGCATCGCGGTCGGCCTCGCCGGTGGCAATGAAAGCGGCGACGGCGCCGCGGAAATCCGAGGTCTGGACGGTCGGTGAGCAGATACGCTGCACGTCGGCCCCGGCCGAACGCACGAGGTCGGCCCGGCGGTCGGCAGCAGCGCCCTCGCCGACCACTGCGACGCGACGGCCGGCAAGGTCGAAGAACAGCGGCAGATGCTTCACGAGACCGCGACCCGCAGCAGCAGGTTCAAAGCCAGCATGGCCACGGCCTGGGAGATCGACAGCAGCCACGGGACGGTGTCTGGTTTGCGAAGAAGTTTGGTCATGCGGGCACCCGCGTTGGTCGGATTCTTGATCTGGCGTGTCTTCGCATATCCGCCACGAGTTGAATTTCCGAAGGTGCTCCGGAAAGGAGCATTTCTTGCCGTTGCCACGGTCAGGAAGGAAATTTTTCGTCCCCTTGACGGCTGGCAGACCCTCCCCAAATCAAGGCCGTCCCCCGCGCCCATCCCGGGGCGGGACGACGCCAACATCGCTCACTGGAGGATGATCAATGCGTACTTTCGACTATTCGCCGTTCTATCGCGCCACCGTCGGCTTCGACCGGGTCTTCGATCTGCTCGATTCCGCAGCCAGCCACTCCGGCGCCAACGGCTACCCCCCGTACAACATCGAGAAGGCAGGCGATAACGCCTACAAGATCGTGATGGCGGTGGCGGGCTTCGCCGAGGCCGAGCTCAACGTGACCCAGAAGGAGAACGAGCTCCTGGTCACCGGCCAGGCGGCGCCGAACGGCCAGGAAGAGAAGCAGTATCTCTATCGCGGCATCGCCGGGCGCAATTTCGAGCGCCGCTTCCAGCTCGCCGACCATGTGAAGGTCGCGGGCGCGAAGCTTGCCAACGGCCTGCTGACGATCGAGCTGCAGCGTGAGATCCCGGAGGAGAAGAAGCCCCGCGCGATCCCCGTCGTGGCCGACGGCCAGCCGGCGCTGACTCACTAAGGTCCGACCCTACGATACGGGCCCTACAATATGGAAAGGGCGCCGCGGTTTCCCGCGGCGCCTTTTTCTTTCGTTCCAGCGTGCCGGACAATCAGGTGCGCTTGAACCCTTCGAGTTCCCTTTCCGCCCAATCGAGTATCTTGTCCATCGAGTCGCCCTTGAAGTACCGGACGACCATCTGGCCCTGAATCGACTGCGCCCAGATCTGCGCGGCGATCAACGGCGGGGCCGGTGAGCACACGACCCCGGCGACCTGATCGCCGCCCTTGATCGGATAGTGCGAGAGCGAACCCTTGGGTGGTCCCTCCTCGTCCCAGGTCTTGAAATCGTTGAACTTCGGGTATGGCGGGATGTCGTAGCCTTGGCTTGCCGCGACCTGCTTCTCGGCATTCTCGCGCAACGTTAGGAACTCGAGCAGGCTCTTGGCGGCCATCTTGTTCTTCGAGAAGCTCCAAATACCGTAGAAACGCGGGAGGATCGGATTGAACCGACCGGCCGGCCCCTTCGGAAAGCCATGCGTCCAGCACTTCTCCGCCACCTGGGGGGCATCGCGCTTGGCGACGGCCCACGCGCTCGGCGGGTTGAAGATCAGCGCCCCCTTGCCGGAGATAAGCCACTTGTTGTTCGACGCGTCATCCCAGGACGGCGCGTCGGGAGGAACGAACGCGGCGAGCTTCTTGCCGTACTCGAGCACCTGGCGGACGGCGTCCGTCTTGACCGTCACGTTGCCCTTGGCATCCATGAGTTGTGCCCCATAGGCCAGGAACAAGGCGCCGATCCACTGGTTGGTGTCGGTGGTGGAGCCGAGCGGCAAGCCGAAGGCGTAGCCGGCCTTTTGGCACTTTTCGGCCGCAACGAGGAAAGCGTCCCATGTCCAGCTTGCGTCCGCCGGCGGCTTGCCGGCCGGATAGAGCGCCTGGACGTCGACGCCGCCATGCTCCTTCATCAGGTCGAACCGCGAGCAGCACCCGAGCAGGAGCGTGCCGCGCGTCATGGGGACGCCCAGCCACCTGCCCTGGAACTTGCCGAGATACTCGACCGCCGGATCGATCGGTCCGTTCTTCGCGACGACGCTCTTGACGACGTCGTCGACGGGTTCGAGTCCGGCGTTCATTTGCGCCGCTTCCCAGTTGGTGAACTCCATGATGTCGTGGCCGGAGTGAGCCTGCGATTCCGCCGCCAAGGTAAGCAGCAGCTTGTTCCCCTGGCTGGTAATGTAGTCGACCTTCACGTCGACCTTTTCCTTGTCTGCCCATTCCTTGATGATTGCGGACTGGACTTCATTGGCACCCGGGACCCAGTGATCCCAAAGTCCGATCGTAATGGTTCCAGCTGCGTTTGCGCTGCGCACGAACGGCGCACCGACAAGGCCTGCGGCAACAACGCCTCCGGCCACGACTCGACGACGAGACAGTTTCCCGACTTGCATGACGTTTCCCTCCCTAAAGGAACGCTTGTGCACGCGAAGCAACGACTACTGATCAAAATGTGACGCTAGTTGGAGGCGCCCCTGCCATTTATTGATGGATGGCTGCGGGGTCCCCGGTGCTTTTCAGCGGTTTCACCTTAACCAGTGACCGCTGGCTCCGCCAGACTGTATTGATCTCCTGGGATTCTGCCTGAACCAAGGCGCCTTTTTCGTTGCCGGCGCCGGGCTCGGTTGGGACAATGAATGCATGACCCTTTCGGCCCAGCTCACGCATTTTGGCGTGCACTCCACCGACCTCGAGCGCATGGTCGACTTCTACACGCGCGTCATGGGTTTCGTGGTCAGCGACAGCGGCACCGGCGGTTCCGGTGCGCGCGTCGCGTTCATGACCCAGAACCCGGAATGCCATCACCAGTTCGTGCTGTTCGACGGGCGGCCGAAGGACCTCGCCTACAATCCGGTGAACCAGATCTCCTTCCGGCTCGAGTCGCTCGACACGCTCAAGGCCTACCGCCAGGCACTCATCAAGGAAGGCATCACCCAGCACCGGATCACCGACCACGGCAACGCCTGGGCGCTCTACTTCAAGGATCCCGAGGGCAATCCCGTCGAGCTCTACGTCGACTCGCCCTTCTACACGCCGCAGCCCTGCGGCGAGCCGCTCGACCTCGACCAACCGAACGATGCGATTTTGGCGCGGACCGAGGCGATGTGCAGAAGCCGGCCGAGGTTCATGAGTCGCGAGGCCTGGATGCAAAGCATCCAGGCCAGGTTGGACGCGCGCTAGATTCCTCCCCCTAAGGCCCCTGACCCCTCCGCCCCTTCGGGGCACCTCCCCCCGCTTCGCGCGGGGAGGATTACTTAGACCTTCGCGTACTTGCCGGTGAGCTGCGGCGTGTGCGGGCCCTCGCCGCCCTTCTCCTTGTGCTGCAGCCGCGTGGTGCGCGCCCAGGTCCGCTTGTGCTCGTCCTTCACGTTGAAGTGCAAGGTCCCGACCTTCTCGACGATGAGCTCGATCTTGTCGCCGTCCATGAAGGAGTTGAGCCCACGATGGTTGGTGCCGGTCGCCAGGATGTCGCCCGGCTCGAGCGTATGGATCGAGCTCACCCATTCGATGCAGCGCGGGATCGAGTGTGCCATGTCGTTGGTGTTGAACTTCTGCATCACCTGCCCGTTGTTGCTGAGCGAGATGTTGAGGTTCTGCGGGTCGGCGATCTCGTCGGCGGTGACGATGCAGGGCCCGATCGGCGCGAAGGTGTCGCGCGACTTCATCTGGAAGAACACATTGCCCGGCGGCGGCAGGCCGCGCGCCGAACCGTCGATGAAGCAGGTATAGCCGAAGATGTACTTCATGGCGTCGGCCTGCGAGACGCGCGTGGCGCGCTTGCCGATCACCAGGGCGAGCTCCGCCTCGCCTTCGAAGATGCCGGCCGGCACGTCGGGCAGCACCATCGTGTCGCCGTCGCCGATCACCGCCGTCGCCGCCTTGTGGAAGGCGTTGATCTGCGGCTTCTCCTTGAGCGTGCCGTCCTCCATGTAGTTCACCGCCATGCAGACGATGTTGCCGGGCTTGGGCACCGGCGGACGCAGGCGCACGCCTTTCAGCGGCACGCCCTTGCCGTCGGCAGCGGCCTTCTCGACCTTGGCCTTGTGGCTGTCCCAGCGCTCGATCAGGCCGATGATCAGGTCGCGATTGTGTAGATGCGGGATGTCTTTCACCGCGTCGGTGACGTCGACGACATTGTCGCCCTTGACCACGCCGAGGCGATAATCATCGAAATAACAGAGCTTCACTTCTGGTCTCCTCCTTCGAATACCTTCTTGGCGACGTTCGCCGCCGACATGGCGGTGGGCCAGCCCGAATAGAAGGCGAGATGCGTGATCAGCTCGAGCAGCTCCTCCTTCTTGACGCCGTTGTTGAGCGCGCGCTGGAAATGACCGGTCTGCTGCTCCGTGCGATTGAGCGCCACCAGAGTGGCACAGGTGATCAGGCTGCGGTCACGCTTGGAAAGGCCGGGCCGCTCCCAGACGTCGCCGAACAGCACGTTGTCGGTGAGGTCGACCAGCTTGGGCGCGAAGGACCGCAGCGCGTCTCGTGCCGCCGACGACGAGACAGGTGGCTTGGACATGAACATTCCTCCTTATTATGAACGGGTCGATCAGGGGCTGGCGTGGCCGAGGAAGCGCTCGGGCGGGCGCTCGCCCCATTGCGACTGGAAGCCCTCTTCGGCGCTCAGCAGGTTGCCGCCGTTGGCGGCGTTCAGCCGGTCGGTGTCGGCCCAGCGCTCGTGCACGCGGCCCCACGGGTCGGCCCAGTAGTCGTAGACCTGGCTGCCGAGCAGATGGCGGCCGATGCCCCACATATGCTCGTACTTGCCGAGCCGCTTGATGTGCTCATGGTCCTGGAAGATGGAATCGATGTCCTGCGCCTCGTAGGAGACGTGGTTCAATCCCGTCTTCTGGTTGTGCACGCAGAACAGGACGTGGTGATCGACATAGTCGTCGCCGCGATCGAGCCGGCTGAAGGCGCCGATGAGGTTGTCCTTCTCTCCGGCATAGACATCATCGGAGCGGATCATGCCCAAAGTCTCGCGGAACCAGGCCACCGTCTCCTTCACCTTGGGTGTCGACAGCACGCCGTGCCCGATGCGCTGGAGCGTCGTCGGCGACTTGCTGAGCCGCATCAGGCGGCCCTTGCGGCGCAGCGGCTCGCCGCCCGTGTTCACGGGATCGCGCTCGACCTTGATCGTCGGCACGGCCTGCATG
>Ga0308309_10001060_pt1 | contig 16377 bp, 15 predicted proteins | sample HubBroMetageWFT5_FD_192491 | JGI IMG/M metagenome (GOLD analysis project Ga0308309, IMG submission 192491) | Warmed and freeze-thawed soil microbial communities from the Hubbard Brook experimental Forest, New Hampshire - Hubbard Brook CCASE Soil... | ecosystem: Environmental > Terrestrial >...
CCATCTGGTTGTGTTTCACCACGCCCGCAAGCGGATCGGCGGTGCCCCCACGAAGATAATCAAAATAGAACTGCGGAATCAGCGCGGACGCGACATCATCGCCGCGGTGCCAACCTAGCCGCTCCGCATCGAGCACGTGTCGTTCCAGTTCCACGAGCCGCACCGAACCGAGGCGCAATTTCCAGAGAGCGCGCGCCGGATGCAGCAAGTCCAGATGCGCGGCAAGCTGCGGCACCTTGATCGCCCGCGTCATCGTGAAACGATTTTCCAGCAGCGGCCAATCGAATGATTTGCCGTTGAAGGTGACGAGCACTGGCCGCTCCGCCAGGCGCATGGCAAGTTCGTGCAAGAGCGAATGCTCCTCCGAAAAATCGCGCAGGAAAAGTTGCTCCACCTGCAATCCGCCAGCATCCCACCAGGCGAGGCCCACAAGGAACGCATACGTTCCTGTTCCGCCCGCAAGACCCGTCGTCTCGGTATCCAGGAACAACCACTTCTCCGGATTCTCCAGCGCCCCGCGCACGTCTTGCATTCGCTTTTTGTAGCGGCCGCCTTCCGGCTGCCCGCCGTGGCGGGAGGCGGGCCCCTTCGTCAAAAGCTCCAGCGCCGCCGGCGACGGCTCCGCAAACTCCGGCGTCGAAAACCAGTTGCGAATCGCCAGGTGCTCGCCGAAATGGTTCCGCGCAATTCCCGCACCGAGCAACCGGCTAAGCGAGTCCGTCTCATCCGGAGCGCGCAATTCCGTGGCCCTCGGTGCCACTCCCCGCGCCGGCCTCAACGCCGCCAATCTCGAAAACCTGTCGATGTTGCCCCCTTTGGAGTGCGGCAGCAAAGCTGCCGCTTTACAGCCTTAACCTTGCCAACAAACTCTCCGTGACCTCTGTGGTCTTCCTCTGTGATCTCTGTGTGAACTCTTCTCTTACCCGCACAACCGATCCAAAATCGCCAGCGCCGCTTCCTTGGCTTTCGGCGCCAAATCTCCCGCCGGCCCAACGCACGAAGGGCACCCCGCATCGCACGGGCAAGCCTGAATCAACTCCCGCGTCTTCCGCACCAGCAATTCATGCGCACGAAAAAGCGGTTCCGAAAATCCAATGCCGCCTGGGTACGCGTCAAAGAGATACAAATTCGGCTCGAACAATTCCTTCGCTTGCGCGCCAAGCGCCGCTTCCATGCGCGCCGGCGCGAAGTCGTCGCTTTCCATCCCCGGCGCCGGCGGGCGTTCGCCAATCGCGGTCCCCAGATCGCGCCCGTCGCACATCAGCAGCAACGTGGCCACCGAGGCCAGCGCGTACAAAAGCCCGAACATCCCCGACTGCCGTTCGCTGATCGTGTACGGCAGCGACTCGAGCAGCGAACGCTCCAGCGTAATCCAGTAGGACGTGGTGTGCATCTCGTTCTCGGGTAATTCGAGCTGCCCCGCGCCGATATTTTCATTCGTGAAAAACTTGATTTTCTTGAATCCCACTACCTGCGAGCGCACCAGCACGTCGCCGTGCGACCTCGAGTGGCACAGCCATTCCTGGCTGTGCTCCTTTCCGCTCTTTGTAGTGGCCGAGCTCGCTCGGCCTTCTTGTGGTTCATTTCCGCGCGCCGTCTCCGCAATCTCCAGCACGCGCACTTGCGTATAGCGGATCGCGTCCGTGTAATAATCCACGTTCACTTGCTTCACGTACGCCTTGCGCTCCTTAAAATCCAGATGCTCCACGTGGTACTGCTGCCCGCCGTGCAAGTAAATCGCCTTCTCATGAACGGTCGTCAGCGCGCTCGGAAAATCCACCTCGCCGATTACCAGCGGCGCGCCCGTAATATCAATGATCACAAAGTTGTCGCTGGTCACCGAGCGCAGGCTGACGGTGTCCGCTGGATACGCCTCATGCGTCCAGTGATAATTTTCACCCGCCAAGTGGAGGTAGCCCGCTTCGGCCAGCCGCCCGCACAAATCCTGCACATTCACCTCTCCGAATTTTTCCGCGGGACCGATCGGCAGCTCAAATGCCGCGCATTTCAGGTGATTGATCAGAATTTCCAGATTGTCCGGCTGAATGAAGGCATGCTCCGGCGTATTCCCAAAAAAATAGTCCGGATGGCGAATGATGAATTGATCGAGCGGCGCCGAAGAAGCCACCAGCACGGCGCAGGAGCTTCCGCTGCGGCGCCCGGCGCGGCCCGCTCGTTGCCAAGTGGCCGCAATTGTTCCGGGATAGCCGGTCATAACCACGGTATCCAGCGAGCCGACATCAATGCCAAGCTCCATCGCGGAAGTCGTCACCACGCCTCGAATCCGCCCTTCGCGCAATCCGCGCTCGATCTCGCGTCGCTCATTCGGCAAATAGCCGCCGCGATACCCGCGAATCGTTTCCGGTTTCCCCGGCTGTTGCAGATTCGCCTGCTGCAGATACGTCAGAATCAATTCCGTGTGCAGCCGCGAATTGGCGAAGACCATCGTCTGCAAATCGTGCTTCAGGAATTCCTGCGCCACGCGCGAGCCTTCATTGATGTAGCTACGGCGGATGCCTAGGGCGCGGTTGACCACCGGCGGGTTGTAAAACACGAACGTTTTCTCGGCCGCGGGCGCGCCGTTCGCCGCAAGCACTTCCACATTGTCTTCGATGAGCCGCGAAGCCAGCTCGCCCGGATTCGCAATCGTGGCCGAGCAGCAGATGAATTGCGGCTTGCTGCCATAAAATCGCGCGATTCGTTGTAGCCGGCGCAGCACGTTGCACAAGTGGCTGCCAAAGACGCCGCGGTAGGTGTGCAGCTCATCCACCACGATGTAGCGCAGATTTTCAAACAGCCGCGTCCACCGCGTGTGGTGCGGCAGAATTCCGGTGTGCAGCATGTCCGGATTCGTCAGAACGACATGGCTTTTTTCGCGGATGGCTTTTCGCGCGTCGCTGGGGGTATCGCCGTCGTATGTAAACACGCCGACGCGATTCGCCAGACGCCCATTTAAATCGTTGAGTTCCGCCAATTGATCCTGCGCCAGCGCCTTGGTGGGGAAGAGGTACAGCGCCCGGGCGTCGTCGTTCGCCAGAACCGCGTCCAGCACCGGCAGGTTGTAGCAGAGGGTTTTCCCTGAAGCCGTCGGCGTCACGATCACCACGTTCTTGCCCGCGCGGACCGCTTCCGCAGCGGTCGCCTGATGCGTGTAAAGCTGCCGGATGCCTTTGGCGTTGTAAGCCGCGCGCAGGTCCGCGTGCACCCACTCTGGGAATTCCGCCCACTGCGCTTCCCGGGCAGGATAGTGGCGCACCGCCGTCAGGATTTCCCCGTCGCGGTCGCGCGCTGCAAAGCTATCCAGCACCTGCGTGACACGGGTAAGGGTAGAGGAGTTTCCCACCCTGGCCAGGGAAAACGCGTTGCTTGCCATCGTTCAGTCTCCGGGAAAGCTGACAAATAATTCGCCTTTTGTTCGCTTAGGCTAACATTACGGAGTGCGCCGCGCAACACTGTTCACGCATGCGATGCTTCCACACGCACCTGTCGGTCCGGTGTGGTACGATTCATAATAGGTGCTAACAGAAACCCTTAGTGTAGTTGAAAACTTATTGTCCTGCCCCATTTGCGGCGGAAACCTTGACCCCCTCCCCGACCAGGTGACCTGCGAAAATTGCCGTCATGCTTTTCCCATGGACGGCGGAATCCCGCAATTGTTCTGGCAGAATGACTGGTCGGTCGATAAGCCGGACGTGACCCGCGCCATGCAGGCGTTCTACGAAAAGACGCCATTCCCGAACTACGATGACTTCGATTCCGCGGAAGCGCTTCGGCTGAAGGCAAGGCGCGGGGTTTTCGCGAAACTGCTGGACGAACAGATCCGGCACGGATCCTCCATTCTGGAAGTCGGGTGCGGCACGGGACAATTGAGCAATTTTCTGGGAATGACCTGGGGCCGCACGGTGATCGGCGCCGATGGCTGCCTGCATTCCTTGCAACTGGCAGAAAATTTTCGCCGTGAAAACGAAATCAATGGCACCCGATTTCTGCAGATGAATCTGTTCCGCCCGGTGTTCCCGGAGGAGAGCTTCGATTTTGTGGTATGCAACGGCGTGCTGCACCATACCAGCGATCCGTACTTGGGATTTCAGACCATCGGAAAACTTGTGAAGCGAGGCGGTTTCATTCTGATTGGCCTGTACAACAAATACAGCCGACTGGCGACCGATTTCCGGCGCTGGATGTTCCGCGTATCCGGCGATCGCATGCAGTTTCTGGATCCGCAGATTCGGGATCGCGCCGCGAATCACGGCCGCAAGCAGGCGTGGTTTCTCGATCAATATAAAAATCCGCATGAATCGAAGCACACGTTCGGAGAAGTGCAGGGATGGTTCGCGGAAAACGGCTTCGAATTCATGAACAGTATCCCTAAAGCCCAGGGCGAGAGTTTCGCAACCGACGAAAAGCTGTTCGAGCCCCATGCTCCCGGAACGGCCTTGAATCATTTCCTCGTGCAGGCCGGCGAGATGCTGGTCGGCGGCCGCGACGGGGGTTTCTTCATCATGATCGGCAAGCGTTCCTAACCTGGCCCGGAAGTTTGCGCGATGTGACGAATTCCTGCCCGACGCGGTACTCTTTTATTTACAACACTTATTCGGAGAAAGAATGAAGGAAGAAACACCCGTAGCCGCGGATACGCCGCCGAAGCGCACTGGCCTGAAGTCCTTTCTGGTTTTTCTGAAACTCCTCGTCGTCAATTTTCTGTTGTTCGCCGTGCTGATCGAACTCGTCTGCCTCGTCTACATCAACGTCACCGATTGGCATTCGAGCAAGCCCACGTATCACGTTAACTACAATAATTTCTGGGCCGACATCAATCCCGACTTCGGCGTATGGCACCGCCCCAACGGCCATTTCTATCACCAGGGCGGCTGCTTCAGCGTGCAGTACACGACCAACAGTTATGGCGCGCGCGACGTCGAACGCAGCCTGCACTCTTCGAAGGCGCGCACCGTTGTCCTCGGCGATTCCATGGTTGAAGGCCTGGGCCTCGCCGACCAGGATCGCCTGACGAACATCCTTGAAAAGGACACTGGGCGCGAATATCTGAACTTTGGCACCAGCGGCGATTTCGGCCCGCTGCAATATGCGCTGCTCTACAAAACGCTAGCCGCGAAGTTTGATCACGACACGGTCGTCGTGGGCGTGCTGCCCGACAATGATTTTCATGATATGTCGCCAGAGTGGGGCAAGGTTCACCACGCGGATCGCTACCGGCCGTACTATGCCGACGATTTTTCCATCGTCTACACGAATCATGTGCGGCCGCGAGCGGGCGAAGGACTCTGGGACCACGTCGAGTCCTTGATGCGCGCCTATCTGGCGTCCTATCACGTTGGCCAGTTTCTCTACTCCAGCATGTACTGGCGCTTGGAGCCGCCGTACTCCGGCTATAACGATTTCAACGATGTGGATATTGCCCGGCTGAAAAGGGCGCTCGACGATATTCACGTCACGGCGGACGCGCACCACGCCAAGATGGCCGTAATCTTGATTCCCACGTCGAATGATTTTGCGCGATTGAAGCAATCGGGAGCGAATCGGCTCGGGCCAGTGGTCCTCAATTGGGGTCAGGAAAAGGGAGTTCCTGTGAAAGATCTGCTGCCGGAGATGGATGCGCAGTCCGGCGGCAACTTCCACACATACTTCCTAAGTTGCGACGGGCACTGGACGCCAAAAGGAAGCAAAGTCGCAGCGGAAATTCTGGAGCCGTGGCTGGCGCAGTTGAATGCAACACCCGCTAAGAACTAGGACGGTTTTTCAATGAGGAAATTCCCGAGCACCAGGCAATCCATCTGGCTGCGGGAAAACGTGCTGTAGGCATTCGCCGGCGTAGTCACGATTGGCTCACCCCGCAGATTGAAGGAAGTGTTGAGGACCACGGGAACGCCCGTGGCCTGCCCGAAGCGTTCGATCAAGCCGTAATACAAGGGGCTTTCTTCGCGATAAACCGTTTGCACACGCGCGGAGCCATCCACGTGGGTGATTGCCGGCAGCGTGGCGTGGTGTTCGGGTTTCACCGGCGTCACGTAAAGCATGTAGCGCAGCGGATACTGATTCACGGCGTCGCCTAACTCAAAATACGTCGGGGCGGCTTCCGCAATCACCGACGGGGCAAACGGGCGATATGGCTCGCGGAACTTGATCTTCGAATTGACGATGTCTTTCATCTCCGCTCCGCGCGGGTCGGCCAAAATACTACGATGGCCCAGCGCGCGCGGGCCCCACTCGAAACGTCCCTGATACCAGCCCACGACCTTGCTGTTGGTTAGAAAATCCGTCGTGCGGTCGAGCAGTTCGTCCGTGCTGGCGGCCTCGTGGTAAGGAATGTTTTCGCTTTCGAGGAACGAACGGATCTCCGAAGCGCCGTATTCCTGTCCCCAGTAAGCGTGCTCCATGCGGAACGACCGTGGCTTGCCGAGCACGGAGTGGTATGCCCAGAGCGCTGCGCCCAAGGCTCCGCCGGAATCTCCTGCCGCTGGCTGAATGAACAATTCGTCGAAGCCGGATTCGCGCAGCATTCTTCCGTTCGCCACGCTGTTTAATCCCACGCCACCCGCGACGCAAAGTTTTTTCAGGCCGGTCTGTTTGTGAAGATTCTTGGCCATGCCCACCAGCAGATCTTCCGTGACGCGCTGGATGCTGGCCGCGACGTCCGCATAATGCTCGTTCACGCGGCACTGCGCAATGTAATCCGCCGGCTTTTTTCCGAAATATTTCGGGAAGCCCGTTGACTCGGTGAAAAAGGGCGTCTCCCGCGGCCGCGGCTCGCCGAAAAGCTCCACGAGTTTCGGTGTGTACATGCGGTCGGTCGCGTAGTGGAAGCAGAAATAATCCATGTCCAGCGAAAAGGAGCCGTCGTCGTTCTGCTTCACCGTTTTCCAGACTTTATCGACGTAGCGCGGCGTCCCGTAGGGCGCCATGCCCATCACTTTGTATTCACCTTCGTTCACTTCGAAGCCGAGGAAAGCCGTGAATGCGCTATAGAGCAGACCGATGGAATGCGGAAACTCGATTTGCTTGGTCAGTTGGATTTGCGTGCCGCGTCCTACTCCGCAAGCCGCCGTCAGCCATTCGCCGACACCATCAACGGTCAGAATCGCCGATTCCTCAAAAGGAGAGCAGAGAAACGCGCTCGCAGCGTGCGAAAGATGGTGCTCCGAGAAGAGAACGCGATCGCGGCTGATTCCCAATTCCGACTGCAGGGTACTGGCGATCCACAGCTTGTCCAGCATCCAGCCGATCATGGATTCGCGGAAAACTTTCCACGATTGCGGATAAGTTTGCAGGACGCTGATCAGCAGCCGGTCGAGCTTTCGAAACGGCCGCTCATAAAAGACCACGTAGTCCAGGTCTTTGGCGTCGATCTTCGCTTCACGCAGGCAAAACTCGATGGCGTGTTTCGGAAAACCAAAGTCGTGCTTGACGCGGGAAAAGCGCTCCTCCTCGGCGGCGGCAATAAGCTGGCCGTCGCGCAGGATCGCAGCGGCAGCATCGTGGTAATAACAGGAAATTCCAAGGATGTGCATCAGCTATTGCCTGTGGGCCCAATCGATATCGTGGACTTCGGCGGGATGCTCAAGCCATTTCGTGGGGCGATGCTTGATGCGCAGCGGATCGGAAAAAAAGCGAACCACCAGGCCAAAGGGCAGGACCGCGACGGCGTAGATGATCGTCAGAATCACGCGCGCCTGGAAATTCCCGATCTTGTGCGCCAGGCGCTTCCACGCGTTCCAAAGAGTTTTCAGGTTTTCAACAAGAATATTGGTCATAGCGTCGCAATTCGCCTAAAAGAGAGCGTAGACGAACGGCGCGAGAGCCGAGCTTTGTCCCAGAACGATAAGAACGGCGGTAAAGAGCACCACTAGAATGACCGGCAGCATCCACCAGCGCTTGTTGCGCGCAAAAAAGGAGAGCAACTCCCCCGCAATGCCGAGCCGGCGCGAAGCCGTGCTGAAAAAACCCATGAAATCTCCCTCAGGCACAAATTGGACTGGAAGCCCGACATACCAATTTATCACACGGCTCACGGCGCGACAAAGCGCACTTACGCCGAGTCGCTTAAAGATTCATCCTAATTCTTAAGGGGATTTTGTGCAGCGGCCGCCTTCCGAGGCGGGCGCCCAGGAGTGTCTCCCGGCCCGGCCTGGCGGTTTTCGCCGTTTCTTATTCCGCCGCCTTCGCCGCCAACGCCTCGATCACCGCGATGTTCGGCAACAACTCCGCCGGCAGACCATGCCGTGCTTGCAGATAAGCCGGTGAGTTGTAGGAAATCCAGGTCTTCCCCGCGGCATCTTCCGCCACAAGAATCTTCAGCGGAAAATCCAGCGCAACGCTCGGCGCCGCCAGCATCAACGGCGTCCCGGCCTTCGGATTTCCAAAGATGAGCAGCTTGGTGTTGGGCATCTTGAGTCCAGCGCTGGCGGCCTCTCCGCTGTGATCCACCACCACAAATAGTTTCACGCCTTTGACCTGCAGAATCCCCTGCAGCTTGGCCACGGTCTCATCCACCGAGTGGTTGCTGGGTATCCGCACAATCCCATTTGCCGCGCTGGCCGCCATAAATTTCTCCCCCCTAATAGATGCATGAACCAGCGTCTTTGGATTAGCGAAAATCAGGTATCCAGCCATCACCAGGCCCAGAATCACCAGCGCCGCCGCGACGCCAATCACCAGCAGAGGACGGCGTAGGTAAAGCGACTCGCCCGCTTGCAATTGCTTCAGCATGCGCAAATGCCGAAACATGGAGAGGAGACACACCGAAACTCCCATCAGGATCAGCGCGACACCAATCCACAACGAAATCCCATACGATCTAGCCGGAAACCCGGGTTGCAGTTGCAGGTGGTTGAACTCCTGCAGAAACAGCCCAAACCGCGCCAGCACAAAGCCCAGCCCCATCAGGGCGATACCCGTGCGAATCCACGCCAGCACGGTTCTTTCCGCGGCCAGATAGTCAGTCGCGCTGCCTTGCATGCGTCCTCCTGGGACTTTCTGAAACCTCGGCAACATAGCTCCCCGGTTCCCGAATGTAAAGCGTCTAAGTCGCTTTGCAGTTCTGTGCTCAACTGGAAAATGGCGGGAACAGAACATCCTCGCGCGGTGTCTGAAACAATGTGCTGGTTTTCGGCGTATCTTCAGGGCGTAGGCACGCTGCGTGGGATCGAGTTTGCGCGCCTTCCATCTCTCAGAGGAGCGCCATCCATGGCCGTGGGGGAATTCGGGCCACGCCGTCCCGAACGCCGCAGGGCGCCTCGCTACGCGTATCGGGCCAGCCTCGAAATCGAGTGGGGTTCCGCACGCCTGAAGGCCCGCACGCGCGATATCAGCGTGGGAGGCATGTTCATCGAATCCGAAGATATTCTCTGGGTGGGAGCGGGATTCCGGGCGCAACTGGTCACGGATCGACCCGTGTGGATCGAATGCTCCGTAAAGCGTGTGGAGCCGGGCCTCGGCATGGGGGTGGCGATTGCGCTCCCTGAAGACCAAAAGACGCATCCTTATCAGGAAATCCTCGCCAAGCTCGCCGAAAACGGCTAAGGCTTTATACTATTTCCATGACCCACTGTCTGGATTGTGGCTCCGAACGCGCGAGCGATCAGTGCCCGGTCTGCGGATTGACCTCTGCCGCCGCGGAACTCGTGTTCCGCCGCCGCCTGATCCGCCAGATGACCGTGTTTCTTGCCGGCTCGCTCCTGTTCCCCTACGTCAGCCAGATTTATCCCCCGCTGGACATTGACGGCATGCTGGTCTTTTTCGGAGTGGTGTTTTTTGTGGCGCTCACGCTGGCTATCGTGCTGGAGAGCCGTGCCCGCGCGCGCAAAGAAATTGAGGTATTGCGGCACCTTTTTACCGGACTGATACCGATTCCGTTCATTCTATTGACCGCACTGGTTCTGAACGGGCGGTTGGATTCGCCAAAGAATGTCGCGTTTCACGCATCGGTGGTGGACAGCCGCTACCAAATGAAAGGCGTAGTGCGCGGCACGCGGCGCCTCTTCGTACCGTCCTGGCGAGCCGGGCATCGCGTTGAGCGGCTAGCTGTCGATTCGGATGATTACGACCGCTTCCGTCCCGGCGATGCCGTAAACGTTGGTGTCGCTCCCGGTGCTCTCGGGATTCCCTGGTTTTATGGTGTGTATCGCCGGTCAGACCAAAGCGCCCAGTGATTTGTTCAGTACATCGGCTCGCGATTGAGCCCTAACGGAATCTGCAGTTCCATCACGTGGCCGTTTTTCCCGAAGCGAAACGTCACCCGCTGCATCGAGCCGATGTTCCGCTCTTTCCACTCCACAACCTCAATCGGCTTGTCCGGAATGTCGGCGTATGACCATTCCGCTGAATCGCCGTGCACGGTGATTTTCTGCGGGTCGATGTCGTAGACCTCTTCATCCGGAATCTTCACCAGCATATAGCGCTTCCACAGGCGCACCAGCAAAATGCCTTTTTTCTCCGAATGGTAAATGTTCCAAGAGTTGGGCGCCTGATCGTTAAAGCGGACGATAGCAAATTCCACCGATTTCCACGTGACTTTCTTCGGCGGCTCGGCCTGGGCCGCCGCCAAGCACGGCAAAAACAGCAAGGCGAGCACTGCCCCAAGCACGCGGGGCCTCACCAAACCGGCAATCTTCGCTCTCCGGAAACGCATTCGCGCCACAACGCGCCCCATTCCCAAAAAGCGAAATCCGCCCTTGACGGGGCTGCTTTCATTCTTGGCATTCTCGGGGAACACTCTTGAGAAGTGTACGACAGTCCGTTAGTTGGGGAACCGCATCTTTTTCAGCAGTTCAAAATAACGCGGGTCCCCGCGCAGGCTTCTCATGAGCGGATTGGATTTAAGATCGGGGGCGCCCGGATCTCGTTGTTGAAAAGCGCGGTCCAGCCACTTGAACGCTTTCTCGGTTTCTTGGCGATAGGCGTATAACTCGGCGATTTGATACGCGCAGTCGTTTTGATGGGTGGCAATAAGTTTATTCAGGGCATGGTCCGAGTCCTCTCGGCGTTGAAGCGCATAGTAGGCCATGGATTCTCCCGACAATTTCTCCCATTCGCCGGTTTCCTTCTCCATCTCTGCCAGAGACTCAAGTTGGTGTCCCTCCAAGAGGAGAATCGTGCCGCGAGTGAGGTGCAGAGAGGAAAGCTGCGGATTCAATTCCTGAGCCCTTTGTAGCGCAGCCTTTGCTTCGTCGAATCGGCCCAAGAGGAAGAGTTCGTAGCCTAGCGCCAAATGAAAATTGGCTCTCAACGGGTCGAGGGCAATGGCCGCCCTACGTAACTCAATCGCCTTTTCCAATTGCCCGAGGTTCCTGGCTAAGTAAGCGCGATTACCTAAAACGGTGGCGTTACCCGGCTCCAACACGCCTGCCTTCTTCAATGATTCATCCGCACCTTCCCAATCCCAGTCATGGTTTATCTGGACCAATCCCAGCGCCATGTAGCCCGTCGCCAAGTTGGGGTCGAGCGCAATCGCCTTCTCTGCACTTTCCCGCGCACGGCGGAACCCATCGGCGTTCTCGATCAGAGCGACGCTGGCCAGGGTCTGCAGCACTTGCGCCCGTTGCGCCCATGCTGGGGCATAGCCGGCATCCAGCTTGATTGCTTGGTCCGCAGAGGAGAGTGCTTTCTCGAGATCCTCCTTGTCTTGTCCGCGGGCGATGAAGTACTGCCCCTGCAGATAGGCTTCGTAGGCTTGGGAATTCGTTGTGGGCGAACCTCCTGGAGAGACCGCGTTGTTGCCGCTCAGCAATCTCAACTGCAAAGCTTCACTCACGGCGCGAGCTATTTCGTCTTGTGCCGCAAAGATATGACTGATATCGCGGTCGTAGGTCTCCGACCAGAGTTGGAATCCATCGTCGGCCTTGATCAGCTCCGCGGTAATGCGTACGTGATCCCCGTCCTTGCGGACGCTTCCTTCCAACACAGTTGCCACTCCAAGCTTCTGCCCCACAGTGCGAAGATCTTCGTTCTTGCCCTTGAACTGGAAGGCGGAGGAACGCGCCACTACCTTAAGGCCAGGTAATTTGGCTAGATTGGTGATCAGTTCTTCCGTGAGTCCATCGGAAAAATATTCCTGATCTTTTCCGGGGCTTAGGTCGGTAAAGGGCAACACAGCGATGGAAGTATTGCCCGGCGGGGGAGCTTTCACCCTATTACGCAGGCGCCAGAAGTATCCGGCGATTGCCACTGCCGCGATCACAATCAGCACTGTTGAGATCGCGAGCTTGCGCAAAGTGGTGTTGTCAGAGGAACTCTCCTGCTCGGGCAGGGTAGTTTGCGGAACCGGCAAAACTGGTGGTCCCTCCGGGGAAGAGGCGCCTTCAAGCGAGATGACATTCTCCTCGGTCACGGGAGCTATAAACCGGTAGCCGCGTTTTGTCACTGTTTCTACGAAAACAGGCTTCTCTGGCCGGTCCCCCAGCGCCCTGCGGATTTCAAGAATGTATTTTCTGAGGACTTCCGGGTTTACATACGTTTCCGGCCAGAGGGCCTCCAGGAGTTCTTCCTGAGAAACCAGGGACCCTGCCTTTTCAACCAAATGGCACAGCACATCGAAGGCTTTAGGGGTGATTTGCAGCCGTTCCTCCCCACGGGAAAGGGAATGATTTTCCGGGTCAAGTTGAAATGAGAGGAAAGACTTTATCAATTTGGCCTTCACTGCGCGGGAGCTCTGGGAGATCCGGGTAAACGCAATGCTATCTATATTCTAGCTTTGTGTTACTCCGCTTGCGTTACGTTCATGTAACAGGTTACCTGGGATGTTCCATCGTTACAAAATAGGGTTTGACCTCAAATCATAAAAACGCAACGGAAACCCCACAAAGACTACACACCCTGATTTTCTCAATCGCCTAGTCTGATGCTGCGGACGGGAGATTGTTTACCAGGTTCCCGGCCCGAAAATCAGGCTGTCCCCGTGATTTGGAGGTTGGTTTGGCTCGGGAGACTGCCCAGATACAGTTCAGGAGAAAGTTTCACCATGATCGAAACAGTAGAAAAAAGCGATTCTCGGCACCGGCTTACCCAGTCCAGCCCGGAGCATAACTTTAGGAGCACGCGAATGGGGTTGTCGAATGAGGGGCAGACGGGCGCGATTCCCGGGAGCAGGGGCAAGGCGCAGCCCAACAAGTTGGCAAGGGCTCGACTGGCCAGGGAATTACTCACCGGCCGCTATCGGCCGGAAGAATCGGTGTCCTTGACGGAAATCGCCGCGGAATATCAGGTTGATTTGGATTCCGTCTTAAAGGTATTTGCTGATTTTCAGACCATTGGCATGGTCACCCTATCGGGAAAACTCACCGCAATCATTCATACTCCGAATCCGAAAGAGATGCAGGAGGCCTATGAGATCCGAGCTGCATTGGAGGAAATCGGAGGCCGGGCCGCGGCATCAGCGATGAAAGGCAATACGGTCCTATTGCAGCATGAATTGAACGCCATGCGCGCGGCAACCCGCGAGCTCAATCTTGATGCTTACGCCGAGCACGACGCCCGATTCCATCGAAGCATCCTGCAAGCGTCTAAGAACGAGTCTTTACTCCGGGTGTGGGACACCCTGTCTTTCGACCTTCGCATCAGGGTTTCCATTGAAAAGATTTCCAAGAATCTTCCGGAGGTAGTCGAATCTCACCAACCGATCGTTCACGCCCTTGAAAGGGGACAGGCGAATGAAGCGGGACTGCTGTTGCGGAATCACGTGGAGACTTTCCTAGAGTTTCTCAAGAAATCAGAATCGGATTCCGGTCTTCATCGAGCCCTGCGCAAGGATCTGGAGAACGCTAAAGACGTACAACAGGCGTTCTTCCCTCAGCAGAGCCGCGCGATTCCAGGATTAACCTGTGAAACGTTTTATAAACCGGTTCAAAGCATTGGCGGGGACTATTATGATTTCTTCCCCATGCTGGGCGGTAGGTGGGGAATCGCGATCGGAGATGTGTCCGGAAAGGGAATTGGCGCGGCGTTGCTGATGGCCAGTCTCCAGGCATCTTTGAAGGCGCAGGCGCTGCACCCCCATTCCGATCTTTCCGTCCTGGTGCGCGACGTCAACCGGCTGGTTCACGAATCGTCTCCGGGACATTTCTTCGCGTCGCTCTTCTATGCGGAATACCAGCCGGCGACCCGCGTGCTGAGATATGTGAACGCCGGGCACAACCCGCCGCTGGTGCTTCGCTGGAGAAACGGGCGCAGCGAGCTGTTCCCATTGGAAACCGAAGGGACGCCTGTCGGCGCCCTGGAAGACGCCGAATATACTTCGTCGACCGTTCGACTCGACATTGGCGATGTCGTCGTCGCTTACACGGATGGAATCACGGAGTCGGAGAATCGCCGAGGCGAATTTTGGGGACAAAAACGTTTAGAGCAGCTGCTGCGCTCTTGCCGCAATCTCACCCCGAAGCAGATCATCCGGCGCATCCAGGATGAGATCTGTACCTTTTCCAAAGGTCATCCCCAAAGGGACGACATTACCCTCGTGGTCGCCCGCGTGAAAGAGGAAGTCAAAATGTAAGCGGTCCGGGTTTTCCGGACTTTCCAACGGTGTGTTTGAGCGGCAAGCCGTCACGGTTTGGGTCCCTGTGCCGGGTTAACCCGGCACAGGGACCCAGGAATTGTAGTTTCTTGCGGCTCCAGAGAATCCGGAGTGGCGCTATACTCTCCCGTGTTGGACAACGCGGATGGTCCGTTCGCGCCGCGACCTCCCGCCGCCGGAGGCTGGAACACGCTTCTCGATCTCGGAAAAGTCGTTTCCTTTGCGATGAGCATCCTCTCGCTCTGCGCTTTGCTGGATACCGCTTTCTTCATCCCGGCCACGCGCTGGGAGGATCGCCTGGTTGCTTCGCTGGCGCGAATTGCCTTCGCGGGCTGCGTTTGCCTGATCAGCGCTTTGCTCTTCCATTTTTCGCAGCCGCAAGTGCCGCTGGCGCGCACCCTGCCGGTGCGCCTGCTTCTCTGGGCTCTTTCCGGTTTCTCGCTCCTCTTTGTTCTCGGTTGGTACCTGGATGCGTACTATATGCCGCTGTTTTGGCGCAATCTTCCGCACTAAACTTCCGCCCGTGTACTCGGCACGCGCGCAAGTCTAGGCCGAAGCCCGGCAAACTTTATCGCCATTAGAAAAATTCTACCCTTGCCTCTGCGGCTATAATGTCCAACGATGCCTATCGAACGCCGTCTCTCCACTCGCCTCTGGGGTACCTTCAAGCGTGTCTTTCCGCGCTGCAGCATGATTTCCCAAGCCATTGCCTTCAACGTGTTTCTCGCCTTTTTCCCCACGCTGCTTCTCGCGGTCGGCCTGGCTTCCAGTTGGATTGGCAGCCGCACCGCGCTCCTCGACGCCATCCGCGATTTCACCCAATTTCTTCCACCAGGAAGCCAGAGCATCGTGACTGATTTTCTAAGCAGGCGCGGCCCCGACGTCTGGAAATTCGCTTTGCTCGGTTGGGCGGGCAGCTTGATCGGTGGCTCGCAGGTGATGAAGCTCCTGATGGAGGGCATTCACCTGATTTACGGTGACGAAGAACGCAGCGGCTTTCTTCACCGCCAACTTCGCGGCCTCCTGCTCCTTCTGATCACCGTTGCGCCCATTCTTATCGCCGGGATTCTTGGCGTCTTCGGCCGCCCGTTGCGCCACTGGGTGACCGGGGTGATTGGCACGCACAACTTCGTAAACGGCGTCTGGTTGGTGTTTTTTCCGCTCGCCGCCATGGTTCTGGCCATGCTTGCGCTCACGGTGCTGTACTGGGTTGCTCGCCCCAAGGAAGAAAGCCTGCAACGCGTACTGCCCGGCGCCATGCTGGCCACGCTGCTGTGGTGGCTGGTGAACGTCATCTTCGGCTTCTATGTCCGCCGCGTGCCGTATAGCCTGGTGTATGGAGGCCTTGCCGCGGTAATTGGCCTGCTCATCTGGATGCAGATTTCCGCGGTGATCGTGTTTCTGGGCGCCGCGTGGAACGCCGAAACAGACGACATGCGAGTAAACTGATCGTGCTTGCGCATGGATAATTCGATGAAGCCAATTCAGGTCATCAGCTACTCCGGAAACAAGGCCGACGAATCGTCGTGCATCCTCAAGCTCGGGGACACCCTTCTGCACATCGCGCAAATCGAGGATCGCTGGTACTCCCCCGGAGAAACCTTCTTCCGCGTCCTCACGCAAACCGGCGACCGCTACCTCCTCCGCCACATCGAAGCGCAGGATGTCTGGACCCTCGAAGGCTTCTGCAGCCATCGCGTTGACGGGGCAGCTTAGAGGGCGGGGAAAAGTGATACACCCCGCGCCTCTGCGCCATTTTTGTGCAACCAGATTTTGCGCTGTGAAGGGTGGTCCCATTACCCACATGTCCGGTAAGCCGACTAACCAGGACTTAGCGCGAATTCTTAGCCATG